>Ga0213868_10003942_pt1 | contig 13697 bp, 7 predicted proteins | sample PICome_9_FD_160087 | JGI IMG/M metagenome (GOLD analysis project Ga0213868, IMG submission 160087) | Coastal seawater microbial communities near Pivers Island, North Carolina, United States - PICO127 | ecosystem: Environmental > Aquatic > Marine > Coastal | place: USA: North Carolina | collected...
AAGTTCATGTAGTTCACTACATTCTCCACCGCACCATTAAACTTGGCACGCAGGACTTCGTTCTGAGTCGCGATGCCAACAGGGCAGGTGTTCTTGTGGCAGACACGCATCATGATGCAGCCAAGAGTAACAAGAGGCGCTGTGGCAAAACCGAACTCTTCGGCGCCAAGTAGTGCGCCGACAACGACATCGCGTCCGGTTTTGAGCTGGCCGTCAGTTTCGAGAATGACACGGCTCCTGAGGTTGTTGAGAAGCAGGGTCTGATTAGTCTCTGCAAGGCCAAGTTCCCAAGGCGAACCTGCATGTTGGATCGAGGAGCGAGGGCTGGCACCTGTGCCACCGTCGTGACCGGAAATGAGAATGACATCAGCCTTTGCTTTGGCAACTCCGGCCGCAACAGTGCCGACACCCACCTCGGAAACGAGTTTGACGTTGATGCGAGCATCGGTGTTGGCATTTTTCAAATCATGAATCAGCTCAGCCATGTCCTCAATCGAGTAGATGTCGTGATGGGGTGGAGGAGAAATAAGCCCCACACCTGGGGTAGTTCCCCGCACCTTGGCGATCTGAGGCAATACTTTGTGGCCGGGTAATTCACCGCCTTCACCTGGCTTAGCACCCTGCGAAATTTTGATTTGAATTTCACGTGCGTTGACGAGGTAGTTACTAGTGACGCCGAAGCGTCCGCTGGCAACCTGCTTGATCGCACTCTTTTTGGAGTCACCGCGCTCGTTGGTCCAGGTAAAGCGGTAGGGGTCCTCGCCACCTTCACCGGTATTGGATTTGCCTCCAATACGGTTCATTGCCACGGCAAGGGCCTCGTGAGCTTCCTTGGAGATGGATCCGTAGGACATGGCTCCAGTCTTGAAGCGTTTGACGATTTCCGTCACTGGCTCGACCTCTTCGATGGGGATTGATTTTTCAGGATCGATCTTGAATTCCATCAATCCACGTAGCGTACAAAGCCCTTTGGATTGCTCATCGATGAGTTTTGAATACTGACGGAAGACTTCCATGTCTCCCACTCTGGTGGACTGCTGGAGCAGGTGGATAGCTTGAGGGCTGAAGAGATGACGTTCACCCTCTGCACGCCACTGGTAAACACCACCTGGGTCCAGAGCATCATTTTCTGTCTCGCGATCCTTGTAAGCGTCGTCATGACGCATTTTGACTTCACGAGAGAGAACACCCAGGCCAACACCCCTGACACGGGAGGTCGTACGGGTGAAATAGCGGTCAATGACTTCGCTATTCAAACCGATGCACTCGAATATTTGAGCACCACGGTAACTTGCCACAGTTGAAATACCCATTTTGGACATGGTCTTGATGACTCCTTTGATCGAAGCCTTGAGAAACTTTTTCACTGCATCATCGTAAGCCATGTCGAGCTCACCATCTTCGGTCATTTGAGCGAGGTTATCGATGGCGAGATAGGGGTTGATGACATCACAGCCGTAGCCGAGCAATACTGCGAAGTGATGTATTTCACGAGGTTCCCCGGATTCTAGAACAATGGATACTTTGGTTCGCGTCCCTTGGCGAATCAGATGGTGGTGAAGACCTGCCACTGCAAGAAGAGCAGGAATTGGAGCATGCTCCTTGTTTATGTTCCGATCTGATAGAATAAGAACGTTATCACCGTGTAGGATGGATGCGTCTGCAGCTTCGAAGAGCCTGTCGAGAGCTATCTTAAGGGATTCTCCGGAAAGTTCATCGATGTTCTCTGTCCGGTCTGAGATGTCGTTTTTGCCAACGTGACCGGGGAGCTGTCCATCAGCCAGACCAGCGTCGGTTTTTTCAGGAACATAGACGATGGGTAATGTCTTTGACTGGAAGCCATCGAGGTCGATATCACGAAGGCTTGCAAGCTGATCGTTATCGATGATCGGGCTTTCCAGACGAATCATGCGGCAGTTTTCAGGCCCGGGGTGTAGTATATCATTTTCGGAACCTACGAAGGTAACACTGGAGGTGATCAGTTCCTCACGAATGGGGTCGATTGCCGGGTTGGTAACCTGAGCGAAAAGCTGCCTGAAGTAGTTGTAGAGCAGCTGTGGTTTGTCAGAGAGCACAGCAATCGGGCAGTCATTGCCCATTGCACCCAGAGGTTGGTTTCCAGTTAGGGCTGTAGGCGCGAGTATCTGACGTTTGTCCTCAAAGGTGTAGCCAAATGCCCGGTTGCGCTGCACGAGGTCATGTCCGGTGATACGGTCTTTCAGGCTTCCTTTGGCGAGGTCTTTGAAAAAGACCCGGTTGCCCTCCAGCCACTCACTGTAGGGTTGCTTTTGTGCAACTTCCTCTTTGACCTCTGCGTCATCAACGATGCGACCTTTTTGGGTGTCTACAAGGAACATGCGGCCGGGCTCAAGGCGGCCTTTTTTGACCACGGTGGCCGGGTCTACTTTGAGCACTCCGACCTCGGAGGCCATAATGACAAGGTCCTCATTAGTGACATAGTAACGCGATGGACGAAGACCATTACGGTCGAGGATGGCTCCGATGGAGATGCCGTCACAAAAAGCGATGGATGCAGGTCCGTCCCATGGTTCCATGAGAGTGGCGTTGTATTCGTAGAACGCCTTTTTGGTGTCACTCATGTGCTGGTGATTTTCCCATGGCTCGGGAATCATCATCATAATGGCTTCAGGCAAGCTGCGCCCGGAAAGCACGAGGAATTCGAGGCAGTTGTCAAACATCGCCGAGTCTGAGCCGTCCTCACGAATGATGGGCAGAAGCTTGTCGAGATCCTTGCCGAGGACACCACTGGAGAGTAGTTTTTGTCTGGCTTGCATCCAGTTGGCATTGCCTCGCATGGTGTTGATTTCACCGTTGTGAGACATGTAGCGGAATGGCTGGGCACGTGGCCAGCTTGGGAAGGTGTTGGTGCTAAAACGTGAGTGCACCAGAGCCATCGCAGACTCCATGTCCTCGTGCTGTAGATCGGGGAAGTAATCCTTAAGCTGCCAGGTAGTCAGCATGCCTTTGTAAACAATCGTGCGGGCTGAGAGGGTTACTGTGTAAAATGATTCTGATCCGCTGCTTGTGCTGTATCGCACAGCCTGTGAAGCACGGCGGCGGATCACGTAGAGCTTGCGCTCAAAATCGAGGTCGTCCGCGATGTCTGCCGAGCGGGCGATGAAGATTTGCTTCATCACGGGCTCGCAATCCCGTGAGGCTTTACCAAGGATGTCGCTGTTTGTTGGGACGTCACGCCAGCCGAGGACAGCTTGTCCCTCCTTGGTGACAATTTCCTCGTAAGCTTTGATGGTGGATTCGCATTCCTCGGGGTCTCTGGAGAGGTTGACAAATCCAACCGCATACTGGCCCTCATCCGGGAGATCGAAACCAAGCTCAGCGGTGACAGTCTTGAAAAATTTGTGAGGGAGTTGGAAAAAGAGGCCTGCGCCATCTCCTGTTGCTTCATCAAAGCCGCAGCCGCCGCGATGGTCCATGCAGACGTTCATGTCGAGTGCCCCCTTGATGATGTCATGCGACTTTTCTCCTTTGAGGTGACAAAGAAATCCTACGCCACATGAATCGTGTTCATTGTCTGGGTCATAGAGACCTTGGGCGGGCGGCATTCCGTGAATCTTGTGGGACGTGGTTTGTTGATTGGACATGAGTGGGAATTGAGTAAGTTGTTTGCTTCTCTGAGCAAGGAGTCGTTTGCGGAAGTAATGCGGTGATCACTTTCATGGTCTCACAGTGGACCCTCGCAGGGGTTCCCTTTAGCGGAGACGCACTGTTCTATAAGCTAAAATCAGCTTTCCGCAACATTTTGGTCCAAAAAAAAACACAAGTATAGACGAAACCGCGTTATGACACGAGAATTGATTCCCGCCCCTTGGGTAGGGGTCTGTGTCTTTGATTTTGATTTATGCAAATGAGGCACTTTTCATGAGAAACACTTGCCTGGATGGCTTGACTCCGCTTCAGTGACCGCGATGAAAATTCTTGTCGTAGGAAAAGGGGGGCGTGAGCACGCATTAATTACCGCATTAAAAGAATCACCTGTGGATACAGAGCTATATTGCTTCCCCGGTAGTGACGCTATCGAGCCCTTGGCAAAGGGGGTGAATGTCGACGGTTTGGAAAGCCTGATCGACTGGATGAGTGCTCATCAAATTGATCTTTGTGTAGCAGGGGAGGAAAGTTACCTCGTCAAGGGGGAGGGCCTGGCCAATCTTTGTGAAAAGGCAGGAATACCGTGCTGGGGTCCCCACAAAGAATCAGCCCAACTGGAGGCCAGTAAGGAATTTGCCAAAGAGTTCATGCTGCGTCATGGTATTCCAACCGGGGCAGCTGTTGGCTGTGCCGACATCGAGGAAGCAAGAGCCGCTATCAATGGAGTCTATCCTACGGTGTTGAAATTTGACGGTCTTGCCGCAGGAAAGGGTGTTGCAGTTTGTGCTGACGAGGCAAGTGCGGAGGAGTTTCTCAATGAGGTGCTCGAAGAGCGTAAATTCGGAGCGGGTCGACTTTTGGTGGAGGAGTGTCTCGTTGGACCCGAGGTGTCCATCTTTGCAGCAGTTTGTGATGATGAGTATCTGATATTTACTCCTGCACGAGATTATAAGCGTATTGGGGACAATGATGAAGGCCCTAATACGGGTGGCATGGGAGCGGTAGCAAGTAGGCAGCTCATCGATGCCGGGGCGCTTGCTCTCATTGAGGAAACAATCGTCAAGCCTACTGTGGATGGCTTGATTAAGGATGGCTTGCCTTATCGGGGTTATCTTTATTTTGGGTTAATGATGACTGCGAATGGTCCCAAAATCATTGAGTATAACTGTCGCTTCGGCGATCCCGAGTGCCAGGCTGTGATGCCTCTGGTCAAAGGGGATATCGCCACTTTTTGTCTGGAGGCAGCAAAGGGTACGATGAGACCTGATCTGCTCTCATTCGACGAGGGCTGGAGCGTGTGCCTGATTCTTGCAAGTGCCGGATACCCTGAGAGTTCTCGCAGCGGGGACGTGATAACCGGTCTTGATGAGGTCCAGAATGCCCGTGTGTATCATGCTGGTACGAAGCGTAACGCTGCTGGCCAGTGGGAAACCAATGGGGGACGTGTGCTGGCGGCTGTAGCCGGAGGTCAAGACCGGCTTAGTGCGGTTGAAGCCGCTTATGTGGAGTTGGCTAAAATCAACTTTGATGGTGCACAACAACGTTCTGACATAGGGCGTATGCACTTCTAGGTGTCGGGTTTATCTTTGGATGAAGGCTGCTGGTATGCAGGCCGCATGCGGGCTCTTGTCGGCAGCTTGTGGGCAAAGAGTACGCAGAAAAAGGGAGACAACGCGAGGTTGTGTCCCTTTTTGTGTAGAGAGTGTGAGGCTTGGCCTGAGTTCCCAGCTTAGCTGACTAGGACTTGTAGCGAAGGCGCTTCTTGTGACGATTAGCCTTCATGCGCTTCCTGCGCTTATGCTTGCTAATCTTAGTCTTACGACGTTTTTTAAGGCATCCCATGGTGTTGGTATTCTAGGTTAGGTTGATTTGAGTAATAAGAGAAGAGTGTCTGGTTGATCTAAAGGACGATTTTTGAGAGAGGGTATTCGATAATGCCCTCCGCGCCAAGTTCCTTCAGATCCGGTATCAGGTTGCGTGCTACGGCATCCTCAATAATGGTTTCGATAGCCACCCATCCGTCTTGAGCGAGACGTGATATAGTCGGCCGGCGCAGGGAAGGTAGTTTCTCGAGGACATCTTGCAAGGATTTTTCCGGCAGATTCATCTTAAGACCTACCTTGCCGCGGGCTTCCAGTGCTGCCTGGAGCATGAGGACCATGCGTTCCATTTTCTGCTTTTTCCATTCATCCTGGTAAGCTTCCCGTGAACCGTAGAAGTGAGGGAAGGATGTTAGCAGGGTATCGACAATTCTGAGGTCATTGGCACGCAGGGAGGCACCGGTTTCAGTGACATCGACAATGGCATCGACGAGATCAGGCACCTTGACCTCGGTGGCCCCCCAAGAATATTCAACTTCAGCATTTACGTTATTCTTTTCCAGATAGTTACGGGTAATTTCCACGCCTTCTGTAGCAATGCGTTTTCCTTCCAGATCTTGCACCGTTTGAACCGGGGAATCCTCGGGAACGACCAATACCCACTTGGTGGGTCTGACCGTGGCGCGTGAGTAGGGTAGCTCGGCGAGATCGACCAGGGAATCCTCGTGATTGGATGCCCAATCCAGCCCTGTAATACCGCAGTCAATGAAGCCCGAGGCAAGATATCGACCGATTTCCTGGGCGCGGATAAGATAAATATCCAGCTCTCCGTCGTCGGAATCAGGTCGGAGACCACGCGAGGAGGTGTAAATGTTATATCCTGCCTGCTCGAGCAGCTTGATCGTGGGATCCTGTAGCGAGCCTTTGGGAAGTGCTATTTTGAGTTTTTTCGACATTACCTGCGAAAGCTTGAGATCAGCGACCATTGGAGATCGGCGGGCGGTCTATGTAGCGACAAAATGGCAAGAATCAACGCGAAATTTTGGTTTTATCGTCATTGTCACTGTCTGAGTCCGAAAATTTGAGGAGAATAGTCCCATTTCGTGTCAGTTTGACAAGTTTCATGCTTGCCGAACCGCGGCTTGGTGTAGATTCTCCGCGCGTGATCAATATTAACGTTCTTTCTCAGTCTGCTAATGAGGCCCGAGGCCTTGCCATTGATGCCGTTCATGCCTGTTCCTCAGGTCACCTTGGTCTTCCGCTTGGTTGTGCTGAAATCGGCTCCATTCTGTTCGGAGATGCCTCCAACGGCCTTCGTTACAACCCGGACGCACCCAAGTGGATTAACCGTGATCGCTTTATTTTATCTGCTGGCCATGGCTCTATGTTCCTTTACAGCTGGTTGCACATCTCCGGTTATGCGGTCTCGCTGCAGGATGTGAGGGATTTTCGCAAATTGCACAGCATTACCCCGGGTCATCCGGAATTTGATGAGACACCCGGCGTAGAGGCCACCACCGGTCCTTTGGGGCAGGGAGTTGGAAATGCCGTTGGCTACGCACTGAGCGGCAAGCACGCAGCTGCCACATACAATACTGCAGAGCACACGATCTTTGATCATCACATTATTGCTCTTGCTGGTGACGGCTGCCTTCAGGAGGGGGTATCACGTGAAGCTATTGCGTTTGCCGGTCACAACCAACTCGATAATCTCATCCTGATCTATGATAGCAACGATGTCACCCTGGATGCCATGGCTGATGTTACTCAGGGTGAAGATGCGGAGCAGTATTTTAAGTCCCAAGGCTGGGAAGCTGTCACCATTGATGGTCATGATCTTGGTGCTGTTGGGCAAGCACTTCAAAATGCGAAAGCAAATGACAATGGGCAGCCTAAAGTGATCATTGCCAAGACAGAGATTGGGCGGGGTATTCCGGAAGTGGCTGGTTCTGCCAAAGGACATGGGGAGGGAGGAGCTAACTTTGCAGATTCAGCACGCAAGGGTCTTGGGCTTCCAGAGGAGACTTTTTATGTCTCGGAGCAGACCAAGGATCATTTTGCAGCCCGCAAGGTGTCTGCAGCGGATGAATTTGAGTCTTGGAACCAGGTTTTTGATGCATGGAGAAAAGCTAATCCAGAACTCTCCGAGCAGTTAGCTGCAAGTGTTTCCAGAAGCACACCAAGTGACTTAAGTGACCAAATTCCTGAATTTGCTGCAGATTACAGTAATGCCACCCGTGCAGCAGGTGGGGATGTGATTCAGGCGGTTGCGAAGGCAATGCCGTCACTCATCACGGGATCTGCTGATCTCTACGGCTCTACCAAAAATTACATCAAAGAGGGCGGAGATTTTGGCCCCGATGACTATGCAGGTCGCAATATTTGGTATGGTATTCGTGAGCATGCCATGGGTGCTATCTCGAATGGTTTGGCTTACGATGGCTTGTTTCGTCCGTCTTGTGCCACTTTTGCGGTTTTCGCAGATTATTTACGCCCGTCCATCCGCCTCGCTGCTCTGGCGAAGCTGCCTGTGACTTATATTTTAACCCACGACTCTGTGGGTGTCGGTGAGGACGGTCCCACGCATCAGCCAGTGGAGACAGTGAGTGGTTTGCGGGTCATTCCCGGCTTGGATGTTTTCCGGCCGGCCGATCCCGAGGAAACTGCCGGGGCATGGGCGGCATCAATGCTGCGCACGGATGGACCCAGTGCATTGTTTCTCACCCGTCAGACGGTTCCCACCTACAACGAGACCGCTGTCAGCACGCGGCGTGAGGGAGTCTTACATGGGGGCTACATTTTGAAGAAAGAAACGGCTGAGCTCAAAACGATTTTGTTGGCCAGTGGTTCTGAAGTTGAACACTGCATGAAGGCGGCAGAACAGCTCGGTGAGGGCGTCCGTGTGGTATCCATGCCGTGCATGGAACGATTTGATCGGCAGAGTGATGATTACCGCGCCAGTGTTTTACCGGCATCTTGTAGACGCCGAGTTGCTATTGAGGCAGGAGTGTCCCCCTTGTGGATCAAATATACCGGTGCTGCAGGTAAGGTTCTGGGTATTGACCGCTTTGGAATTTCTGCTCCCGGAGACATCGTCATGGGTGAGCTGGGAATGACTGCGCAACGAGTTGTCGAAGCTGTGAACTCGCTGGACTGAAAATTTTAATCATAAACCTAATCCACAACTCATACCAAAAAATCAACGAAGATGAATATTGCCATAGGAGCCGACCACGGGGGAGTAGACCTCAAGCACGCCATCGTAACCCGCCTGCAAGCAGCAGGGCACACTGTCTGTGATTTTGGCACGGATAGTAGCGAGTCTGTGGATTATCCGGATTTCTCGAGCAAGGTCGCTCGTGGAGTGGTCAGCGGCAGATATGACCGCGGGATTCTGGTATGCAAATCGGGTGTTGGAATGTGCATGGCGGTGAATCGTTACCGTGGTATCCAAGGTGCCAACGTACGCAGCGTTGCCGAGACGATCACTACTCGGCAGCATAATGATGCCAATGTTCTCTGTCTGGGCGCTGGAGTGCTCGATACTGACGAAGCCCTGGCCATGGTAGACGCCTTCCTAGCGACGGAATTTGAGGGGGGCAGGCACGAAGCCCGCGTGATCAAAGCATCGGGAAGCCGCCTCGCAATCACTGATCCTGCGCTGTTCGATGTTATCTGTGCAGAGGAAAATCGACAGAACCTCAATATTGAGCTTATTGCCTCTGAGAACTTTACCAGTGGTGCGGTTATGGAGTGTCAGGGAAGCCTGTTAACTAACAAATATGCCGAGGGTTATCCTGGTCGCAGGTGGTATGGAGGTTGTGAATTTGTCGATGTTGCCGAGCAGTTAGCTATTGATCGAGCCAAGGAGATCTTTGGTGCGGATCACGCCAACGTCCAGCCACATTCAGGTTCGCAGGCTAATACCGCCGTCTATTTTTCCGTGCTCAAGCATGGTGACAAGATCCTGACGATGGATCTGGCCCACGGAGGTCACTTGACTCATGGACACCAGGCGAATTTCTCCGGTAAATTCTATGAGGTCACCCACTACGGTGTTCGTGAAGAAGATGAGCGTATTGATTATGATGCGCTGGAGAAAGTCGCCCTGGAGCTGAAGCCAAAGTTGATCACTACGGGTGCAAGTGCTTATCCGCGTGAGATTGATTTTGCCAGGATGGGGGAGATTGCCAAAAAAGCCGGTGCTTATCTCTTTGTTGATATGGCCCACATTGCAGGTCTTGTCGCAGGTGGCGTTCATCCCAACCCCGTGCCGCACGCTGACTTTGTTACCACGACGACTCATAAATCATTGCGCGGCCCGCGCGGGGGAATCATTCTCTGCAAAGAAAAGTATGCGAAGAAAATCGACAGTAATGTGTTCCCAGGGATTCAAGGTGGACCATTGATGCACGTAATCGCTGCCAAGGCTGCTTGTTTCGGGGAAATCCTTAATACGGATTTCAAGGGTTATGCTCAACAGGTTGTAGATAATGCCTCTGCGATGGCGACACGTCTGGCTGAGCACGGCTATCGTATCGTCTCAGGTGGAACAGATAATCATCTCATGTTGGTTGATCTTCGCCCGGCAGGCATTGACGGGTCTATTGCCCAGCATGCTCTCGATGAATGCGGCATTACCGTTAATAAGAACTCTATACCTTTTGACACTGCGGGCCCCTTCAAACCGAGTGGTATACGCATCGGAACTCCTGCGGTCACTTCCCGGGGAATGAAGGTGGCAGATGCCGAGCAGGTAGCTGATTTCATCCATGAAGCTCTTCAGAGTCATGGCGATGACGCTAAGCTCGCAGAAATAAGAGAGCGCGTGTATGCCTTTAATCGTGATTTTCCTCTGCCTGAGTAGCTGGCAAATCAATCATCAGCATCGATTGAGAGCAATCGAACAGGGGGCGAGGCTGATACAGGTCTCGCTCTTTTTTATTCACAGGATGCCGTTGATGTATTCCTCTTTGGTAAAGGCCTTAAATTGATCAGGCTCTTCACCGAGTCCGATGAAGCGTGTGGGTATCGCTAACTCTTGCTGAATGGCTACGGCAACTCCTCCTTTGCCTGAGCCATCCATCTTGGTGACGACGAGGCCGTCAAGCTCGATGGCTTTGTTGAATTCCTTGGCTTGTGAGAGAGCATTTCCACCAGTGGTTGCGTCGACGACCAGCAGCTTAAGGTGAGGTGCACCCTCGTCTTGCTTGCGGATGGTGCGCTCGATTTTGCCAAGCTCCTCCATCAGGTTGTGGCGGGTGTGGATGCGGCCCGCGGTATCACAAATCAGGAACTGGATGTTATCTTGCAAGGCCTTTTGATGAGCTGTGTAGCAGACGGATGATGGGTCGGCATTGGGTGCTCCCTTGACTACTGGAACATTCAGCCGCTCGCCCCATACGCCGAGTTGTTCAACGGCAGCAGCGCGGAAGGTGTCCGCGGCGGCAAGCATGACCGAATACCCCTTGTTTTTGATTAAATGGGCCAGTTTTGCGGAAGATGTTGTTTTGCCGGTTCCGTTGACCCCCACCATGAGAATAACCATTGGCTGGCCATCGCTTCTAGGAACGAGCTCATCAGCATCTTGGGTGAGAATTCCGCTAATATGCTGTTTGCAGACATCAACCACGTCATCGGCGGATACTTTGCGCCCTTTTGCCTGAAGCTCGTCAACGATGGCCATGGCCGTGCGTGCTCCAAGGTCTGCACGGATGAGGTCAGCTTCCAGCTCGTCCCAGTCTACATCTGCCCGGTTGGTGACTTTATTGAAGAGTTGCTTTAAAAATCCTGCCATGAAATCAGTGGGTGTGGGGCAGGGTGTAGCGGTGTCATCGGAAATTCGCAAGAGAATTGCAATGACTGGCGTCATCCACTGGGAAACCAGATCATCAACAAAAATTTAATCAGTGCTAATCCTTGTAAATAGGTGACTTAGACAGTCATGCAGGATAAAAAAGCAAGTAATCTTAATTTTCTTTGAACGAATATAGTCATGGGGAGTCTATGATCAGTGAACACCGTATTCTTCGTTGTTCAAAAAATACCAAATGAACACAACAGTTGCAGTTGTCAGTTAATTCCAATACATCAGCGTGTATGGAACTGTATTTATCGCCCCGGGAGACCTCCAAGCTCCCGGGGCTTTTAATTGCTTGTTGATCGCCTAAGCTTTGCCAAAACGGCTGGCGGCGATCATCCATTGAGCAGTCCGTAGAACTTTTTGCGGCCAATCCACAATAAATAGGCCGAAAGCACGGTTACGGCAATGACGGGAGGGTCGAAAAGCCCGGCGCTTTTAGTGAGAAATACTTGGAAGGCGAGGATATTGATGACAATCGGTCCCAGGACGAGAAGACCGATATTGCGTGTCAGGGGCATGGCAACGAGGATTCCACCAAGAATTTCACATACTTTGACAAAGGTCAGGTAGCCTGTTGGTCCGATTGCGCCAAAGAAGAGATACGGCGGAGATCCGTCAGGTGGTTTGGGTACTTGGAGGAAATGGAAGAAATGGTTCAGCCCGAAGACAATGAAGGCAAGACCAAGAAGAGCGGCAGCGATGTTGGGAATGTGTTTCATATTAGTTCAGTTTGAGGGCTTATCTGTACTTGTATGAAATCCGATATGTCATGGAAATAAGTTTTTTCCTCGTTCAGATGAAAATGAACTATCCTTGCGCTTGCATGGGCTGAATGCACAGGTAATGTCTGCCTCCGTAATGAATCTGCCTTTGGAAATAGCCGGTCGTAGCTTCCAGTCCCGCCTGATGGCCGGGACAGGTAAGTTTGCGTCTAACGAGCTGATGCGTGACACGCTGGCATCGTGTGGATCGGAAATCGTCACAGTGGCCTTGCGTCGAGCTGACCTCAGCGGTGGCGATGATCCACAGGCAAACATTCTCAAGTTTATCGACCCGGAGAAGTATCTGATTTTGCCCAATACAAGTGGGGCAATGGATGCGGATGAAGCCGTGAGACTAGCACGCCTGGCTGAGGCTGCGGGCTTGCCCAAGTGGGTTAAGTTGGAGATTCACCCGGACCCAGCCTATTTATTGCCGGATCCGATTGAAACGCTCAAAGCTGCAGAAATTCTCGTAAAAGAGGGTTTCACGGTGTTGCCTTACATCAATGCCGATCCTGTGCTGGCAAAACGATTGCAGGAGGTAGGAACGGCCGCTGTGATGCCTTTGGGCTCTCCCATTGGTTCTAATCAAGGGGTAAGCACCCGTGACCAGATCCGGATCATTATCGATCAGGCAACAGTACCTGTGGTAGTCGACGCTGGCCTCGGGGTGCCCAGCCACGCTGCTGAGGCCATGGAGTTGGGTGCAGATGCAGTGCTGGTCAATACGGCGATGGCCATCGCTTCCGATCCGGTAAGGATGGGGGATGCCTTTAGACTTGCGGTCGAGGCAGGGCGTGCCGCTTATGAAATGGGACTGCCTGAGACGGAGGAACATGCCTCTGCGACCAGCCCGTTGACCGGTTTTCTGGAATGAGGCCTACTTTGCTTTCACTTTGGCTTTAGCATCTGGCTCCGGGACTCGGGAAGTCTTCCCCTGATTGTTCTCCTCAGCGATGACTTTGAACCAGTAGCCGAGAAAAAAGTGTTTTTCCTCCAGATTGATGAATTTGTCCGAGGTGCCAAGAATCGGTCTGAGCGTTGTGGTCATCTGGAGGGTCACGAGCATGAAGATGATGACCCAGATTCTGAGATTGCTCCCCTTGCCGCTGCCCATACTGCGTGCGGCCTGTGAGATGACGCGCAGACCGAAAATTAGGCAAACAAGCCAGACCAAGAGACTCAAAACACCAAAGAATACCAGCGAATTACTTGATGTGGAGAAAAGCCAGACAACGGGGGCGAAACCCACTAGTAAGAGGGAGGTAATGGCGAGGAAGGTTAGCATAAGCCCTGCGACGTGATGGATTTTCGCATCCATGCCGTCCAGGCATCCAAAAATATAGAGGCTGGGCAGGCAAATAAGCCCGCTGAAGAGCACACCGCCAATGACCTTGGTAGGTGTGATCCACAATTGCTGGCCAGAGCTGAAAATACCAAGAACGAATCCAAATACTGCAAGGCAGATGAGGGTAATCATGAGTAATGCGATGACGGGGTTTTTGTCACCCTTGTTGATCTCATGGATAATACTGAGTGGTTTTTTGAGCAGGTGGCTCAATATATTGGAAAAGCCTTCGCCGTCCATGGGGGCATAATCAGGATTCGCTACGGTCGCTCCGGCTG
>Ga0213868_10003948_pt1 | contig 13685 bp, 13 predicted proteins | sample PICome_9_FD_160087 | JGI IMG/M metagenome (GOLD analysis project Ga0213868, IMG submission 160087) | Coastal seawater microbial communities near Pivers Island, North Carolina, United States - PICO127 | ecosystem: Environmental > Aquatic > Marine > Coastal | place: USA: North Carolina...
TATAAAAATAAATTACATAAAAAAAAAATGTTTAGATTTGAAAAGAATATTATAGAGAATGAAAAAATTTATGATCAAATAAAAAATAAATTAAAAACAAAAAAAATTATAGATCTATTTTCAAGGTTGTTAGGTTTAAAAAAATAGATATTATATTCCAGTAAAAATTAACTAATTACCTCAAGGTGGCCAAGGAGTTTTTATAAATTGGATTTAGTTTCAGTTTTATTACAATATTTTTTATAAGATTATTTTTGAAATAACTTCATTTGAAGTTGGGCTATATTAACTATATAAAACTAACTGTGAAAGTTAATTATAGACCAGAAATAGATGGGCTTAGAGCTATAGCAGTATTTTCTGTCATAATTTATCATGCCCGTGACTCTTTTTTACCAGGCGGTTTTCTAGGGGTTGATATATTCTTTGTAATTTCAGGATATTTAATTACTTCATTAATATTAAAAGAGTTAAAATTAACTAATAGTTTTTCATTTAGTAATTTTTACGAGAGAAGAGTACGCAGAATTATACCTGCACTGCTTGCTGTAATGATTTTTTCAACTTGTATTTCATATTTTGCTTTATTACCCACTTCATTTGACGATTTTTCAAGATCATTAATAAGTTCAATTTTTTCAGTTTCTAATTTTTATTTTCATTATACAGATAATTTATATGCAGCAGAAAGCTCTTTATTAAAACCGTTAATGCATACATGGTCACTTTCAGTTGAAGAGCAGTTTTATATTATCTTTCCAATTACAATATTTGCTATTTATAAATTTTCTAGAAAGAATGTTTTCTTAGCAATTATTTTTGGAATTATTGTGTCCTTGATTTTTGCACAATATTATTCAATTAGAGATACTTCTATTAATTTCTACCTTTTACCATCAAGAGGATTTGAGTTATTACTTGGTTCATTATTAGCAAAATTAGAAGTAGACAAAGGTGTTAAGATAAGAAATTCAAATTTATTATTAAGCAAGATATTTCCATCCATTGGATTAATATTCATATTTTTTTCTTTATTTTTATTCAATAATAGAATGTTACTACCTTCTTTGCATTCATTAGTTCCAATCATAGGAACAATGTTAATTATTTGGTATTCGAACAAAGATGAAATAATAACTAAAATTTTATCTAATCGCGTTCTTGTATTTTTTGGGCTTATTTCATATTCGTTATATTTATTTCACTATCCCATATTTGCCTTTTCAAGATATTTAAACTTACTAGAGGGTGATTTACTCAAAAGAATATTATTGCTTGTTTCTTTATTATCAATTTCGATACTATCATACTTCTTTATTGAAAAACCTTTTAGAAATAAAAAATTAATTTCATTATCTAAACTTTGTATCACTTTAATTATTACAATCGCTGGCCTTGTTTTTTTTAACATTTATGCAATCTATAAAGATGGTTTTAAACAAAGACTGCATAAAATTTTACAGGAAGAATTGCATTTTGCAGAAAAAATCAATTATAATACTAATGGAAATAAAGGAAGTGTTGTCCTCATTGGAGATTCACATATTGAGTCAATTGAGTATCATTTGAACCAGGAATTAATAAAAGAGAATATTAATTTATCACTCCTTTACACCCAACTTTTTGCAAAAAATATAAATAAATATGATTCTAGAACAAATCAAATAGATAAAGAATTTGCTTCAAAAAATTTAGAGATTGAAAAATATTTAAATAGAGAAAAAAATCTTATTCTTGTTCTCCATCATAGATGGTCTGTTATGATTCTGTCTACAGACTTTCCCGTTGAAAAAGGTGTTATAGATTACAAACTCAAGCCAACATCTGATAAAATAACTGAAGAAAGAAGAATTAGTTTAGTTAGGAAAAGCATAATCTCTTCAATTAATTCAGCGTTAGAAAAAAAACATAAAGTAATTCTTGTTTATCCAGTTCCAGAACATGCATTTGATGCGCCTCGATTAATTTACAATAAACTAAATAAGTTTTTAAAAATAAGTATTAATGATGATGATATTCCAATATTTTCGACAAATTATGACCTTTATAAAAAAAGAAATAGATTAATTTTTAAAACACTCGACAGTATTAAAGGTAATAATGTCTACAGGGTATACCCACATAAACATTTTTGTGATAATCAAATAAAAAATGAATGTGTTACAAACTCAACAGATACATTGTATTACTATGACAATAATCACCTATCGTTACAAGGCTCTAAGTTTGTAGTAAAAGATATTATTGAGATAATTAAAAAAATCAATTCAAAACAAAATAACTAAAATTTGTAAACTAGTGTTTGGGCTGAATTTGTGATTAATTAGAAAAAAATTTTTAAGACTTTAGTAAACAGCTTTAAAGGAATCAAATATTTTTTTGATATCAGTTTGGATTTCACCTTTTAGTTTAATATTTTTCATAAGATCATTTTTAGTTATGACTTTATATGATAATTGGTTCATTATTTTTGAATTTGTAAATTTGATAAAAAATTTTTTTTTATATTTTTTAATAAAAGAAATAATTTGTCTAACAGTGTAATTATTGGAGCAAACATTATGTATTTTGTTATCAAAATAATTTTTTTCAATAATGTACTTTAATGTTGTAAATGCATCATCTAAAGAAAGATATGGCCTATATTGATCCATAGCTGTCTTCCAAACTGTTATAGGTTTACCCATAATAGCGTGATAGCAGAATTTATTAACAGCTGTGTGAAATCTCATTCCCATAGAATAGCCTACTATAGTTCCAAATCTCAGCGTGACATAATTTATCTTTTTAATTTTTTTTAAATGATTTTCTTCTAATAATTTTACCTCCGCATATGGACTTTGAGGTCTTAATTCTGTGCAATCTTCATCAACTAAGCTTTCATTTGAACCGTATACGCTAGTTGAAGAAATATGAATTAATTTACATTTATTGACTCTAGAAAATTGGACAATATTTAAAAAAGATTTGTAATTATTATTGAATACTTTTTTTTTATTTTTTACACTTGATTCGGCATCAGTTATGGATGCTAGATGGATAATAACATCTATTTTGTGTTTAATCTTTTTAAAACATGTCTTATCGCTCAAATCGTCAAGAATTAAATTTAAGTTTTTGAGCTTATAATTGAATATGGAATTAATCCTATTGTTTGAATTATTGTCAATAATATAGACCTTATTTAAGTTTCTTATTTTATTTATAGATTTTAATAAATGTGTTCCAATATGGCCTAAGCCTCCTGTAATAAGTATATTCATGTGTGAGTTTTTATAGGATTTTATAAAAAAAATAAATAGATATATAGTTTATGGTCTTTTAAACGATTTAAAACCCAAAATAGCAGAGGTGAAGCCATAAATTCTGTGAAGTCTATAAATTAATTTTTTTTTGTTTAGCAAGAATAAATAAAAAAAGGTCATTAATATGTCTTTTACTACAAGTAAGTAGATCATATTAATAGCTTTAAAAAAATCATAATTTTTTTTATAATAATAGAACATTGACCACATATAGTGCCAATTTCTTAAATTTTCAATTTTCTCATTATCATCTAAAATTGAAGATGCTCGGTTATGTTTTATTTTAAAGCTTGGTGCATAAAAAACTTTTAATTTTTTTTTTTTACATCTTAAAAATAAGTCTTTTTCCTCAAAGTATAAAAAATAATTTTCATCAAAAAAACCAATAGTTTTTAAAATTTTTTTATTAAAAAGCATAACTGCAGCTTCATAGTTAAATTCTTCTACTAATTTTTTTTTAGAATTAATATTTCCATGATTAGGTACCATTACTGCAAACTTTTGATATTTTAATGAAAATTCATAAAATTTTTTAATAAAGTCATTCTTAAAGATAACATCTAAATCTGTATATAAAGCGTAATTTGTTTTACAATTTTTTAAACCTAAATTGATTCCTGCTCCATTTCCATTATTATTGGATCTTATAATTTTAGTTTTTTTTGAGATTGCCAGACTTGAAAAGTTATAATTTTTTGAATTATCAATAATAATTATTGGATATTTTTTTCCAATTTTTTTTAAAATGAATTTAAGTTTTCTTTTTTTAGTTTTATAAACGACCAAAATAATAGTTAACATTAAAATATTATTTTTTTCATATTAATATGATTTTTTTTTAATAAATTTACCAGCTTTTCGATATTAATTGAACTATCCTTTGGAAAATTTTTAATCTTTTTTAAATTTATTGAGCCAATTTTTTTATTAGTAAACTTTTTTGCAAATTCATAAATATCTCTTTTTTTTCCTCCAATATTCATAATTCCAAACTCATTTAAAAGTAAAGGCATTAGTCTAGAAACCGTCTTATTATAAATAAAACTTGATTTTGCTCCTTTAATTGCTTTTTTGTGTATAAATGGATAATCAGTCATGCATAATCTTAGAATTAATGATTTTTTATAAAGTTGTACCGCTGCTTCACCACCTAATTTTGACCATGCGTAGTTATTTACTGGTAGAAGTGAGCCAGACTCTTTATAGTTACCTTTGGTACCTGGATAAACATAATTTGTTGAAAAATAGATTAATTTAATTTTGTACTTATTACACAACTTAACGATATTCGCAGTTCCTATAATATTTAGATTGATGCTAATATCTATTTTTTTCTCATGCATTGCCATTGGCCTTGACAGTCCTGCAATGTGAATCAGATATTTAATTTTTTTATTCTTTAAAAACTTATCCATTTGAGAAAAGTTTAAAATATCAAATTCTTTTTTTGATGTAAAAATTGTTTTAAAATCTACTAAATCTTTTTTAAGAAATTTACAAAAGCGGCTATTTTTACCGGTAATTAATATTTTATTTTCTTTTATAGATGAGTAAACCATTTAATATTTTTTTTATTTTTTTCTTTTAGTAAAATTTCTTTTTTATGATTCCAGGCAAATAAGAAAACATGTTTATAATTTGATTTTTGAAAATATTTATAATTTTTGATTGGAATATGAGTTCCTGGTGTTAACTTATTTATTTTATCTGGAGTGGTGTCAAATATACAATCAATATGTTTGTGATTTATTTTACAGTAATTTAAAATTGTTGTACTTTTAGAAGTAGCACCATAACCACAAATTTTCGATCCATTTGACAAAATTTTTTCCACTTTTTTTTTTAAAATAATTTTTGATTTTTGTACTTCTTCTTTAAATTTTAAGCATCCTTTGAAGTTGTTAATATTATTTTTCTTTTCCTTTTTTAGTAAATTTATAAGTCTTTTACTTTTCTTTACTTGACCTTTTCTTTTTAAAATATATCTCATTGACCCACCGTGAGTATTTTGTGGAATTGCATCAATCAGCTCAAAATTTTTTAATTTATATATTTTTTCTATTGAAGATAAAGAAAACATATAAATATGTTCATCATAAATTTGATCATAAGATACTTTTTTATACATTGAGCCTAAATAAGGCTCTTCAAGAATAATAGTTCCCTTTTCACTTAATAGTTTGTCAATAGTTTTTAATAATTCAATTTGATTCGGAATATGACAAAAAACATTTGAACCAATAATTAAATCAAAATTTTTATAATTTTTTTTTAGAATTTCTGTATTTTTTAAATTAAAAAATTTGTTTAGACTATTTATACCTTTCTTTTTTGCTGCATCGTGCACACTTTTTGAAGGTTCAAATCCAAAAGAATTTTTTTTATTAAAATTAGATAAAAAAGTTCCATCATTAGATCCAAGCTCAATTATTAATGAATTTTTCTTTATATATTTTTTTTTAATGAATTTTGCGAATGCATTAAAGTGATTTTTCATATAATTAGAACTAGATGTATAAAATGGATAACTTTTATTAAACATTTTCATTGGTGGAGGGTTACTTGCCAATTGGAAAAGACTAAGTTCTTTATTAAAGGCGACCCTTAATGAATAAAAATATTCTTTTTTATTTTGATTTTTATTAATAAAGCCATTAGCAAGTGGCATTCTTCCAAAATCAAGAAAAACTTTAGATTTTTTTTTGCTGATACGACATTTCATAATTATTAAAATTTAAAAAATTCTTTTTTGAATATGTATTCTTTTTTATCATATTTATAATCACATAAAGTAAGTAAAATACTTTTTTCTTTTTTAAAAAAAATTCTTATAAAATGAAAGGAAGGTATAAAAAGAAAATTCTTATTTTTATCACTTAATATGAATGTCTTTTTTTCTTTTTTTTTATTAAAAATTTCTACTTTAACTTCACCATTTACAGGTATTAATATTTGGTTACATTTTCTGTGAGCATGTTCGGCTCGAATAAATTTTTTATTTCCATATATAAAAAAAAATCTTTTAATATTGAACTTATTTAAAGACTCATTTTTATAGATAGGAACTAATGACCCTGAAAAATCTGTAATTCTTTTAAATTTTTTGATTTTTAATTTCATGGGCTAATTTATTAAAACAATATTTATGAAGGACTAATAATGTATATTTTAAACAAAGTCCAATTAAAGGTTAATCATGATTGTATTTATTAAATAATAAATTATAAACCTTAAATTTAATGAAAGTAAAATTTACAAATTTATATAAATTAGCGCCAGAAAAAAAAAGATTATTTAGTAAGATCCAATTTTTAATCAAAAGATCTAATTTTGTTGGTGGTTTAGAAGTGGTAAAATTTGAGAGTAATTTTTCAAAATTTACTAAAAGTAAATATTGCGTCGCTCTAGCAAATGGAACAGACGCATTAGAGATAGCTGTAAAATCTCTTAATCTTAAAAAAGGTTCAGAAATAATTGTTCCAGTTAATACCTGGATTTCAACTGCTGAAGCAGTAGTAAATAATGGTTACAAATTAGTATTTTGTGACATAAATTTAAATGATTATTCAATTTGTCTTAAAGATTTAAAAAAAAAAATTAATCGAAATACTAGTGCGATAATAGCTGTTCATCTTTATGGCAACCCATCAGACATGCTTGGAATTAAAAAAATTATAAAAAGAAAAAAAATAAAATTAATAGAAGATTGTGCTCAAGCTCATGGAACAAAAATTAATAAAAGACATGTAGGCAATTTTGGTGATGTTGGAACTTTTAGTTTTTTCCCTGGAAAAAATCTGGGTGCTTTTGGTGATGCAGGAGGAATTATTACAAACTCAAAAAAAATTGCAGACTATAGTTTAAGAGATAGAAATCATGGTGCACTTTTGAAATATGATCATCTTTTTTCAGGAAGAAATTCAAGGCTAGACTCTATTCAAGCAGGCATTTTAAATATAAAATTAAAAAATTATAATAAAGTAATTAAAACAAGAAACAATTTAGCTAAATTATATTTTAAAGAATTATCAAATATTAAAGAAATTAAATTATTTTCTCTTAACAAAAAAAATCAATCAGTTTTTCATCAATTCGTAATTAGAGTTAATAATAGAGATGAATTAAAAAAATATCTTGCTAAGCGTAATATTGAAACAATGATTCATTATCCTTATATGTTAAATGAATTAAATTTTTTCCCAAAAATGAATTTGGTTAAAGCAAAAAAATTGGGTAAAAAGATTTTAAGCCTGCCTATATCAGAGGAACATACAAAAAAAGAAATATATTTTGTAATTAAGACCATTAAAAATTTTTTTAAAAAGAAAAAATGAAAATTTTAGTTACAGGTTCTGCAGGTTTTATTGGTTATCATTTAGTAGAAAAGTTAACGAATAATAAAAAAAATGCTGTGCTTGGAATTGACTCAATTAATAACTATTATTCAACAAAAATTAAAAAACTTCGAATAAAAATATTAAAAAAAAAAAAAAATTTTTTTTTTAAAAAAATTAATTTGCAAAATAAAAAAAAAACAGAAGTCATAATTAAAAAATTTCAACCAGATACTGTATTTCATATCGCAGGACAACCAGGTGTTTTGTATTCATTTAAGAACCCCTTAAGCTATAAAAAGAATAACACAATGGCTACAAAAAATTTAATCTTAGTTTGTAAAAAATATAAAATAAAAAAATTTATCTTTGCTTCATCAAGCTCAGTATATGGAGATCAAAAAAAATTTCCAATAAAAGAAAATTTCAAGAAAAATCCAAAAAATTATTATGCAAAAACAAAGTTGAAGTGTGAACAAATAGTTAAAAAGATATTTAATAAAAGTGATACTGAATATATGATATACAGGTTTTTTACAGTTTATGGACCACTCGGAAGACCCGACATGTTTATTCATAAATTTTTGAATTCTATCAAAAAAAATAAAAAAATTTTATTACACAATAATGGAATGAATTTTAGAGACTTCACTTATGTAGATGATTTAATAAGAATTTTAATTTTAACTATAAAAAAAATTCCCACTAATAAAGTATTAAATATTTGTAGATCAAAACCAATTAAAACCACATATTTAGTAAATTTGATTAATAAAATTTATGGTAATAATATAAATAAGATTGTAAACACAGGTTTTGTGAAAGGTGAAATGTTAAAAACTCATGGATCTAACAATATGTTGAAAAAAAACTTTAAAAATTTAAAATTTACTAATTTACAATTAGGTTTAAAAAAAACGATATTATCATATAAAAAATTTAGTTATTAGTACATATTATATGAAAACTGCTCTCAAACCATTCATTTTTAAGAAAACCAGGTATTCTGATAACAGAGGATTTTTTCAAGAAATTTTTTTAGAAAGAGAATTTAAAAAAAAAATTAATTTTACAGCAATGGCATATTCTAAAAAAAACGTAATAAGGGGCCTACATTTTCAGTTAAAAAATAAACAAACAAAAATTATTACAGTAACTTCTGGAAAAATATTAGATGTTGCTGTTAACTTAAAAAAAAACTCAAAAAATTTTGGAAAGGTTTATTATTTTTTACTAAATGAGGGCGATTCAGTCTTTATTCCAAATTATTTTGCTCATGGTTATGAGTGTTTATCTAACAACGCCTCTATTATTTATCATTTGGATAATTATAGAGATACTAAAAATGAGTCTGGAATTCCTTACAATGATAAGAAATTAAGAATAAAATGGAAAACAAAAAAGCCCATTCTTTCATTGAGAGATCAAAACCATTTGAGTTTTTTAGAATTTAAGAAAAAATACAAAGGATTATAAAATTTTAATTTAACTTATCAAATATACCCTTAACAAATTTGATGGGTTTTTTTATAATCTTAATAAAAAAAAGAAAGTATACTATTATAGAATTTTGTTTATTATCTATTCTAATTTTGTTTAAGTCTAATAGATGATCAACATAATTAATCTTGGACGAAAAGCCACCCTTTGTAAATTTACCAAAAATTTCATCTTTTTTTGAGCCCATCCCCCTTAACTTAAACTTAACAATCATTTTATAAAAAAAATCTAAATCAGCACTTAGATATTTTTTATTGTATAGACCAATATCCAAATGTTTTTTTCTATTAATAAAAAAACCTACAGAATGAGAGGTGTAAAAACCAAAGCTAAAGTGGATTTTCCATGAACTGTACCCATGCATTAATTTGTATTTTTCCACAGAACCAAATAAAAAATCAATATTATTTTTCGAAAAATAATTATTAACTATCTCAAGTGTATTATTGAAATAGTAATCATCAGAGTTCAAAAACCCTATTATTTCACCATCAGCTAATTTAATACCTTTATTCATAGCATCCCATATACCATCATCATCCTCTATTATTATTCTGCTTATGTTATTTTTATATTTATTTATTATTTCTTTTGTTCGATCAGAAGAATTTCCATCAATAACAATATACTCAAGATTATTATAATTTTGACTTAAAACACTTTTAATACAATTCTCTAATGTATTTTCAGCATTTTTAACTACTGTAATAATAGTAATTTTTTTTTTTTATCCATTAATTTTTTTAGTTAATTTATTTGAAAAAATAGAAATGTTAGCATTCTTAGTAAAATTAATTTTATTATTTATTATTTTCAAAATCATTTTTCTGAGCACATTTTTTTTTGTAGTAAGGTCAATATTATTAAATGTATGTTTTTTTGATTTAGAATTTAAACTATAATCAAACGAAAATTTTTTATTATCAAATTCTAATGAAAACTTGATTTCACCCAGTTTTTTTTTAATTATTCTAAATTTTTTTTCTTTCTTATTCCTTAAGTATTTAAATAAGTATGTGAAGTCATGGTAAGCAAGGCGATTGGCAATATCAGATTTATCTTTCGAAAATTTTTGTCGTATAATAAAGTTTTCTTTTTTAATAGTTAATTTTTTATTTTTAAAGTTTTCAATATCAGAAACATAAAGTTTACATCTATTTATTTTAGCAATTTTAAATAATTCAATATCTTGTTTAAGATTATTTGTTAAAGGTTTTTCACAAAAAACATTAACTTTGTTATTTAATAATTTTTTTACTACATTATAGTGTTTTGTAGTATTTACAGAAATAAAAGCCCATTCGATAATTTTATAATTTATCTTTGTTCGATCTTTTCTATTTTTAATAACAGTAATATTTTTTATCTTTTTTAAACCTTTCAGCGAACTTAGTAATCTTTTACCCCAATTTCCAAGTCCTATAAGGCATACATTCATAATTTTAATTTAACAATTTATTTAATTTTTTAGCAACATAAATACAAGTATTCCATTTACTGGAAAATATTGAAATCACTTTATTATTTATAATTTGAATCTCACCAGTTCTTTCATCTGTTTTTTCAACATTTTGTTTAAGCGTTCTTATAGTAAAAAAAGAACCGATATATTTAGCTTCGTTTAAAAACGGAAGATATTTAGAGCTATTTTGAATAAATTTTTTAAAATTTGAAATCTTTATATTATTATTTATTTTATTATTCACATACTTGATTTTATTTGACTTAAAATCTAAAGATTTTTTTTTAATTATTTCAATTTTAGAAAATTTAACGTCACTAAGAAGATGATATTCTGTTCCTAAATAAGGATCTACGCATACAAAATTACCATCCATAATAACATAACTCTTGTTTTTATATTGCTTAGGAAGTTTTACGATTATTTTTTCAATTAGTTCATATCTGTATTTATTAATATTTTTTTTAAAACCTAATTCGCTTAGTATTTTATTATTTTGTGAATAGCCGCAGATAATTATTTTATCGTATAAATCAAAATATTTTTTGTTAAATTTTTTTTTAAGAAATAAATTTACGTTACTTTTACTTAATTTTTTTTTCAAAATTTTCTTTATGATAAAGTAATTTAATATTTTTTCTTTAGTTAATATTAAATTAGAAATTTTTTTGTATTTATTTTTTTTTACAATTTGATGATTTAGTTTAAATTTTTTTAAAAAATTTAAATATTTTAAAAACGAGGTTTTGCTATTTGCATTAGCCACCGCATAGTAATTTTTTGTATTTCCAAATACTTTATTTGAAAAAAATCTTTTGAATAATTTTTGCGATAAATTAATTTCATTAATTGTTTTGGGAGATCTTGGGTAATGAAAGCCTAAGTGAAATCTAAACTGGTTAACTTTAGATGCACCATTAAGAATATCATTTTCTTTTTCATAAAGATCTACATTATGTTTTTTACTTAAAATTAAAGCAATTGTACTACCAAAATATCCTGAGCCTATTACTGCTATTTTCATTATATTTTTTTAAAAATTTTTGAGTAAATTTTAGAATGAGTTATTGCACTAAATCTGTGAAGCTTGCTTTGACCAAACCGTGTTTTTTTTCTTAACTCTTTTGATGAAGTTATAAACGATAAAATTTTTTTAGATAAGTTTTCATAATCACCTAATTTTATAAGCTCCCCACCTTTTCCATTAATTAAAATTTCAGAGGCACCTGCATTCATATTTGTACTGATTACAGGAGTGCCAATAGTTAAAGATTCCACTAATACATTTGGGAAACCTTCATAAACAGAAGTTAATATAAGTAGCATTGATTTTTTCATGTATGGGTATGGATTATAAGTTTTATTAATTATAATTATCTTATTATAAATTTTAAGATTTTTTGCCATATTAATTATATTTTTTTTTTCAGGTCCATAGCCAATTAAAATGAGTTTAATATTATTATGCTTTTCGACTATAATTTTAAAAGCTTTTAAAGTCGTTTCATGATCTTTACGTTTTGAAAATCTTGAAACATTTAAAATATATTTATATTTTTTTGATAGTTTTAAGACTTTGGTTGATTTGGCAATTATGCTCTTATCAAAAGATGGGCTGTAGACAGTTTTAACTCTTGTTTTAACATAAGCAGATAAATCTCTACTAAGTTTTGTACTAATTCCAATTATTAGATTTGCTTTTGGATAAGTAATTTTCATAAGCATTTTAATTATTAATTTTTTAAATCTTTCTTTAAAGTTGTTAGTAAAATTAAGTTCATCCAAATGATTTCTATCAATAAAAATTCTTTTAATTTTAGAAATATTAACTGAAGAAAAATAGGCAATTATATTTGCAAAATTTTGATTAGATATAATGACTATTTTTTTAAATTGGTTTTTCTCATACGAAAGTATCAATTTTCTAAATTGAAGTATTGAAAAAATAGATCGTGATACATTCAATTCTTTAAATATTATTTTTTTGCTCAATCTTTTTTTTAAATAACTCTTATTAAAAGATACAAAAGTAACTGAAAATTCATTTAAATCCAATTTTTGGATAAGTCTTAGTAGTGAATTATCTGCACCACCTAAATAAGAATATGGATGAAAAAATATTAATTTAATTTTTTTTTTCATGAGTTAAAAAGTAGTTGATATGCGATATAATTATTAGTTTGTAATTATTAAATATCATAATAAAACTTTAATAAAAATTATTTATAGTCGTTAATGAAAAAAATATTTTATTGGTCACCGTACTTATCAAATGTAGCAACAATAAGAAATGTAGTAAACTCGGCATATTCATTAATTAAATACGATAAAATTTCATTTAGAGCATATATCTTAGATGTATTTGGTGAATGGAACACCAAAAAAAAAGAATTATCTGAAAAAAAAATTGAATATTTAAAACTTAGTAGTTTAAAAATTAATTTGCCAATTTCTGGATATCTTAAATCAAGGGTTTTATCAATTCGAATTTTTTTTTCAAGTATATACCCTTTACTAAAGCTCTTAAAAAAAGAAAAACCAGATTATTTAATAATTCATTTGTTAACATCTATACCTTTTTCACTATTAATTTTTTTTAATTTTAAAACAAAATTTATTTTAAGAATATCAGGTTTACCAAGATTAAATTTTTTGAGAAAACTTTTATGGAAAACAATAAGTAAAAAAATTACGCTAGTGACATGCCCATCTTATGAAACAATGGATTATATTAAAAATACAAAAATTTTTGATGAAAAAAAAATTGTTGTTCTTCATGATCCTATAATTAATGTTTCCACAATATTTAAAAAAAAAAGAGATTTAAACATTAAAGAAAAAAATTTAAAAAAAAGATATTTTTTAAGTATTGGTAGATTGACTAAACAAAAAAATCATACATTGTTAATTGATTTATTTTCACATTATAAAAAAATGAATAAGTATTATAATCTTTATATTCTAGGAGAAGGTGAAGAAGAAAATTTTTTAAAAGAAAAAATACTAAGATTGAAGCTACAGGATAGAGTTTTTTTGCTAGGTTTCAAAAAAAATATATATCCATATATTAAGCTTTCTAGGGCT
>Ga0213868_10003953_pt1 | contig 13678 bp, 10 predicted proteins | sample PICome_9_FD_160087 | JGI IMG/M metagenome (GOLD analysis project Ga0213868, IMG submission 160087) | Coastal seawater microbial communities near Pivers Island, North Carolina, United States - PICO127 | ecosystem: Environmental > Aquatic > Marine > Coastal | place: USA: North Carolina...
AATATGGATGTAAATATGAATAGGGATATTGATATTAAAGGAAAAAATGGAAGTAAATATTCTTCGGGCATAAAGCACATTAATTCACCAAATCATAGAAAATTAAAAGAATTTAATATTAAAAAAACTATTTTTATTTATGATGATGTTATAAATTCTATTTTATCATTGTGGAAAAGAAATTATCAATGTGATCAAGTTAAAAAATTAACAAATAACAGGAATTCTATACCAGAAGATTGGTCACTCAGTGATTATATAGAAAATGATCAAGATTTATTTGAATTTCAACAATTTTATTATAATTGGGTTACTACAAAAAAAGAATATCCTTGTCTTTTTGTAAAAGGACAACAATTGTATAAACATAGATTTCATATATTAAAATTTTTAGATATACCTATTTCATCAAAATTTATAGAAAATCATTCAAGAAATTCAGATTGGTTTCATGATATTGATAATAATATTAAAAATGGTTTATACAATATTTATGGTGGATTTAATGACTATTTAACTAGTCTTCCTGATGTTCAACTTCAAGATGCTGGTTCAACAGAATTAATTTCAAATTTATCAGTTTCCGATACTTTTAGTTCTAGAATAAAAAACCCTTATATTGATGATTAGATTTTTTTTCAAATTCTAATAAAATCAAATCAGGTGGTGCCAATGTTGAAAAATATGAAATAAAAGTTTATATAAAAACATATGATAAATTTCCTAATAAAGAATATGAAGATATAAATCCATTTGGTGTAAATAATTATATTCATTATGAAAATGAATGTAAATATTTAAAATTACTGAATAAATATGATATTAGTCCAAAAATTTTGGAAACTAATGTAAATTCTTTACTATTGAGTGATTGTGGGGAACAATTAACTTTTGAAAATTGTCCATCTGATTGGAAAAAACAAATTACAAATATTTATCATATTTTAAAAGAAGTAAATATATTCCATAATGATTTGAAACTAGATAATCTTACTGTTTTAAATAATAAAATTTATTTAATTGACTTTGGTTGGGCTTCTCAAAATATACCATCTTATCCTTATTTTAATTTAAACTCAGAAATAATTGATAAGTCAGATTCTATACTTGAATTATTTCATCATTTATTTAACTATACATCTAATTTAGTATTAAAAATAAATTGTAATTTGAATAATTATATTAATTGTAGTTTAAGAAATAAGTAAATTATTCAAAATTTCAATAGTATCTTGGTATTTTTCTACTTTATGTCCAATAACTCTAGAATCAGTAAATATTTCATAATCATTTCCTCCTTTATGTGTCTTATCTCCAAAAAAATGTATTTCGTCGTATTCGTCTTCTACAAATTGAAGGCAATATGTTTTATCCCATCCTTTAGGGAAAACATCTAAACTAATTTGACCACCAATAGAGAATTTGATTTCAGGTAAATCTTGAATATTGTTTGAAATAATATATTCTATCCATTTTTCTTGAATTTTAGTTATCATATTTTCACGAACTTTGTGTTTATTATCATATTGTTCAAATTCTTCTCTTTCTGCTTGATTACAAGCTCTTCCGATTGGAGATACATTTATCATTCCATTTCTGTATTCTATAAATGTTCCTCTTTTTACAGGACAATCTAGAGTTGAAAGAACAGAAAGACATATATTAATAAATTGTTTGAAATGAGTTTCAGTTAATGTTTCTACAAAACTGCGTTGATGAATACATTTCTTACCTTTGTATCCTAATAAACCATTTTCAGAAAAACGCCAGTTAAAAAGGTCGAAATTTTCCTCACCTAATTGTTCAATTTGTTTACCTAAATCAGATCCACCAACAAATCCAATATGTATATTGGGAATTGTTTTTAGTCGCTGTAAGCATTCTAACATAGGCTGTTCAATCACCTTTCGTGCTGGAGTTAAAGTTCCATCAACATCAAATAAAATTAGTCGCATTATAATTTATATAATTTTATTATATAATTATAATTATGATAATTTTAATTACAGGAGGTTCTGGACTAGTTGGATATGGTTTAAAACAAATTATATCTAACGATAATTCTAAAAAATTTATATTTTTAAGCTCAAAAGATTGCAATTTAACAAATTTAGAACAAACTCAAAAAATGTTTCAAAATATTAAACCTGATTATGTAATACATCTTGCTGCCTTTGTTGGAGGATTATTTAGAAATATGAACTATAAAGTTGACATGTATGAAAAAAATACAATAATGAATTATAATGTATTAAAATGTTGTCATGATTTTAATGTTAAAAAAGTTGTAAGTTGTTTATCAACATGTATTTTCCCTGATAAAACATCTTATCCAATAAATGAAGACATGCTTCATAATGGACCTCCACATTCCTCAAATGATGCGTATGCCTATTCAAAAAGAATGTTAGAAATTCATAGTAAAGCCTATAGAGAACAATATAAAGACAATTTTGTTTGTGTTATTCCTACAAATATTTATGGAGAAAATGATAATTATAGTTTAGAAGATGGTCATGTTATTCCTGCTTTAATTCATAAATGTTACTTAGCAAAAGAAAAAGGGGAGAAATTCGTTGTTAGAGGCACAGGAAAGCCATTAAGACAATTTATTTACGCTCAAGATTTGGCAAAACTTATGATGTGGGTATTAGAATCATATGATGATAAAGAGTCTATTATATTATCTGTAAGCGAAGAAGACGAAGTTAGTATTAAAGATATTGCTACTTTAATTGCTAGAGAATTTGAATATGAACATATGATGGAATTTGATAGCTCTTATTCAGATGGACAATTTAAAAAAACAGCTGATAATTCTAAATTAATGAAATTAAATCCTGATTTTCAATTTACTAAAATGGAAGAAGGTATGAAAAAATCTGTAAAATGGTTTATTGACCATTTTGATGAATGTAGGAAATAGTTAATTTTTAAATATATAAATTTTATTTAAAAATTATTTTAAAAATTAATAGATGATATTTAATTTTTCCTTTATATAATTATTATATAAATCTAATGTTCTTATATTATTAAAATCTTTTTCTATATTTTTCTTTTTCTTTTCTATTAAATCTTCAAATTTTTCATTATTTACATAAAAAGTATCTAAATCATGTAATTTTAAATGTTCTATTAGATCATTCATATTAATTTTTATTACATAATTATCTAAGTTGAAAATACTACAATTTATGTGTATATCAAAATCTATTACTGGGACTATTTTCAAATTAATACATTCAAATAGTCGAATGGTATTTTTACCGCTACCAGCTAAACATATTTGAAATGAACTTTCATTTATAAATTTAAAATATTCTTTGTTTTCATTGTAAAATGATGAAATGTCAATATATGTATTTTTTATTTGAAAATTATAAACTAAATCTTGAAAAAACCAACTATTATTTGTTTTTATATTAATATACTTTGATTTATTTAATTTACTAATTAAATCGTTTCTATCTTTATTTGTACATACACCATAAATAGAGTTGCTTAGTAGTTTTTTTCTACTAATAGAACAGTCTAAATTATATGTATAATTATATAAAAAATAAGGAAAAATTTTAATACCATCACATTCAGTTTCTTTTAAACAATGACTAGCAAAAACATATTTTATTCCTATTTCTTTGAATAGTGGTATCATTTTCTCGTATAAGATATGTTGTATTACAGTCACGCCATTATCTAATTTCATTTCTTTAATACGATTCAAATCATCTTCAAAGATAGATGTTATAGGAAATTCTTTTTTATTTATTTTTTTATTATGTGTCCAATTGTCAATTATAGTTGCCCAAGGCATAGCTACATACTTGTATTTATTAATATTTATGTATCTTAATTGTAAATAGGTATAATATTCTGTAGCTATAGGGTGTTGCCAATCATCATTTAATTTTATTATATTTTGATTCACTTGTAAATCTATTTCTAAATAATTCTCTAAAGCAATATAATAAGAAAAATTATTTACTAGTTCGTTAAATAATGAGATACAATTAAATACATTATCATAATTTTTTTCTATATTATTTGATAAATAAATTTCATACTTCATATCTGGATTAGAGATAAAGTGAAAATGTGGTATATTTGATTTTAAATTTAAAAATTTATCATTATCGATTCCTTCTATTTTTATATTTATTGGATCTGGATATATATTGTTGAAGTTAATTCGTGTAAATCCAATACTATTATTATTATTATTTAATGTTGCGTTTGTTAAACCATCACAGATTGAAGAATATACACTTCCATATATTTTCTTTTCTCTTACAATATTTTCAAGTACTAAATATTTTTTAATAATCGCGTTTATACCACTATTATTTCTATTATTATTTGGATATAACTCAATATAATTTAAATTATTATCATTTATTGCTTTTTTTATATCATTATTAACATAATCTAATAATAAAACATTATTATTTAAAGTTTTTATAAAATCAACAATGTTAGAATTTAAATCTATTCTATATAAATTTCTCCATTTATGTGATGTAATATAAGTTTTATGAATTTCTAAATAAGATATTTTATTATTTAAATACATAAATTTATCCCATTCTGGCGGATTACATCTTAACACAATAATATTATCGTATTTTTTCAAATCTTGTATTATTTTAAAATCAGAATCTTCTAATTTAATTTTACTATAATTTTCATTAAATTCAATATATTTATTTGGATAAGTTACAATTTTTCCACCTGTATCTATAAAAATATATTTTTGTTTATATTTATCAAATATCTTTAGATTTTCTATATTGGCTAATTTTAAATTAGTACATTTAAATTCATTTACATAAATAAGATTATCATCTATATCATTTATTTCATTTAAATCATGTATTATTTTATAAGTTTTGTTACTAATATAGTAATCAAAAAATTTACCATTAAATTCATCATCCTCCTTATCTAAAATATAAACATTGTAACCATTATCTATTAAATAATTTACATTATTAATTATTCTTAATTTATTAAAAAATCCTCCTTTTTGTTTAAGTATTATTGTTTTATTCATTTATCTTATAAATTATATGATTAAAAAATATTTAAGAAAATAATACTTTAAACTAATTTCCATCAATAAATTTCAGTGTACCGATATAAAATATACATGAAATATCTAATTCAAACTCTATATTACTAAAATCATAATCTCTTCTACAAGAACTATAATCAACTTTATCTTGTAATACTTCAATTTTTGTTTTACCTTTAATATTTTTTTTATTAATTTTTGTACATTGTCTTTCATAATGACACCATTGATCCCATAGTAATATTTTTTCATTATTTAATTTAATCCATCCCGAATTTGGACCTAATTTTAAATTAATCGTAATAATATCACAATCACCATCTATTATCATATTTTTTTTAAAACATTTGTTAATATTTAGTTTTTTTATATCGCAATATATTGTTTTTGTATAATTTGTAGGAATTATTATTTTATTTGATGATTTTTTATATTCATCATGAATTATATTAGCATATAATTCTGCTCCTTCTCGTGTAGTATGAACAGTATCTCTAGATATTTTATCATTATGTTTTACATACTCATTTATATCAACATAAAATAATTTCTTAGAAATTAAATAATCTTTTAAAAAATTATAAAAATCTATTCTTGTATGATGGTCGTCTCTTGGTAAAAACAAAAATATTAATTTACAATTTGATTCAGAAAATTTATGTACAATAGTATCCAAATAATCTATTGTATCATTATCTGTATTAATATATCCTGTCGAAAACCAATCGATAAAACAAATATCAGGCTTACAGTCTAACACATCATTTATAAAACAGAAACCAGCACCACATAAATGCTGAGACCCATATCCAAATTTTTTAACATCACAATCGAATTTTTTAGATAAATAATCTACATAACCATTACCTTGTTTAGTAACTGATGCTCCAAAACATGCTATTTTCATTATATAAACTATATAAAGAATATAAATAATAAAAATATTATACTACATATTTGTTTTAATAATTATTTAGGAATTATACAATCTTGATCAACCATTTCTCCTACTAATTCATCAAAGCTGTATTTTGGTGTCCATCCTAATTCTGTTCTAGCTTTAGTACTATCTCCTAACAGTTCTTCTACCTCGGCAGGTCGAAAATATTTTTCGGATACCTTAATTAATATTCTTCCTGTGTTTTCATCGTACCCAACTTCATCTATACCTGTTCCTTTCCATTTAATATAGAATCCTTTTAAAGCAAAAGATTTTTCAATAAATTCTCTTACAGAATGAAATTCATTAGTAGAGAGAACATAATCATCAGGCTTATCGGCTTGTAAAATTCTCCACATACCCTCTACATAATCTTTAGCATGACCCCAATCTCTTTTAGCATCTAAATTTCCCATTACTAAATCTTCTCTTTCTCCTTTTAAAATCATATTTAACCCTCTTGTAATTTTTCTGGTTACAAAAGTTGGACCTCTTCTTGGACTTTCATGGTTAAATAATATTCCGTTACAAGCAAACATATCATAAGATTCTCTGTAGTTTTTAGTAATCCAATATCCATAGAGTTTTGCTACACCATAAGGAGATCTAGGATAAAAAGGTGTTGTTTCTTTTTGTGGAACTTCTTGGACTAAACCATATAATTCGGAAGTAGAGGCTTGATAAAATCTACATTTATGTGTCATACCTGAACTTCTTATGGCTTCCAGTAATTTTAAAACACCTACTCCATCTGCTTCTACCGAATATTCAGGCATTTCAAAAGATACTTTTACATGACTCATGGCGGCTAAATTGTAAATTTCTAATTTATCTAAATCAGGATAGGTTTCTTTTATTTCATACATGATATGTAATAGATTAGATCCATCAGTCATATCTCCATATTTAATAATAAGATTTTTGTTACTATATAAATGTTCGATTCTTTGAGTATTAATATCAGAAGCGCGTCTAATAATACCCCAAACATGATATTTTTTTTCTAATAGCAATTCTGCCAAATAAGAACCATCTTGTCCAGTTATTCCTGTAATTAAAGCAACTTTCATTATAATATATATTTTTAAATTTAAAAACACATATATTTTTAATTAGCATGTATGTAATAAATTTTTTTTTATAAATATTATTACATGTATAATTTATATAATGGATAAAGAACTATTTATTAAGAATATAAGGTTTTGGGATTGGAAAGCATATAGGGATGATCATAAAGATTTAAATGAAAAATCTGAAGAATTTTTATTAAATCATGTTTTAGACAATGGATTATATGAATCTAGAAAAATTATTATAGATAAAAACAATAAAAATAAAATTTATTTACAAAATGTTCCTGAAAAACTCTTAAATAAATTATTACCAAATGATTTTATTTGGAATGACTACATTAGTCTATATAGTGGTTTAAAAAAATTTAATGAAACTGATGCCAAATGTCATTATATTTTACATGGTAATTATGAAGGTAGAAAATATATTATTGATACTAATATTAATAATAGTAATAGTAATAGTAATAGTAATAATAATAATAGTATAACTAAAATTAAATGGCAAGAACCTAACAAAACTGAAAAAGAATGTTACGAAAAATTTTTTAATTCAAATAGTAAAAACGATGCTAATGTAAATTATATTCCTATACCTTGGGCAAATGTAATAGAATTTTGTCATAATTATGATAATAATTTAAAAACGACATTAGTATCTAACAATTATAATTTAAATTTTATTAATTCAAAAGATAAAATAAATATTATAACATTTCAAAGCTATCATATATGGAAATGGATAGATCAGTTAGCATCATTAAATATACATGTTATTTTTTGTCCTCATGCTGAAAAAGAAAAAAGTTTAGATGCATTTTTAAGATATAAAGTATTAGTGTTACCAATTATGTTATATCCAATTATTACTCCTAAGACAAATATTGATGAAAAAATAGATAAAGTAAAAGAATTATGTGAAGACAATAAAGAATTAGATACTATAATAAATAATAATACATATGATTATTCATTTATTGGTAATATTAAGTATAATAATTCTAAAGAAGGGGAAAGATGTAGTAATGTAAGAGAAAAAATAGTAAATTATTTAAATAATAGTAGATTGAATGTTTACTGCAAAACAATAAATGAATGGCATTTTAATAATGAATTATATGGAAAACATTTGGGTAAATTGAAAGTTAATGAAATAAAAACAAAAAATAATTTATTAAATGAAATTAATTATTATAATATTATGAAAAATTCAAAATATGTATTATGCCCTATTGGAATAGGTCCAAATAGTATTCGTTATAGCGAAACACTAATGTATAATAAAATTCCTATTATAATTTCTGATAATATGTGGCTTCCAAGAGAAGATATATTTAATAAATGCTCTATAAAAATAAAAGAAAATTCTGTATTTGATTTAACAAATATAAAAAATATAAATGAAAATGATATTTTAACTGCCAAAAATTATCTTGAAGATTTAAGTAATCCAATTCAAGAATTTATAAATGATGAATCATATATTTTATTAACACAATTATATTTTGATAAAAATAAAGAAAAAAGAGACGAAGTAATATACTGTATTGATAAAAATATAAAACATAATCTAATTAAAAAAATCGTAATATTTTTCGAAATAATTAGCGAAAATAAAAATGTAGAAAATGATAAGAAAGAAATATATGATATGTATCCATTGTTGAAAAATTCAAAGATTGAATTAAAAATATTGTATAAAACTATAATAAAAAATGTTTCTATGAATGAGATATTAGAATATTCTAACAATTTTATTGGACAAAAATGTATAGTATCTAATAATGATATTTATTTTGATGACTCATTAAATAAAATAAAAAAAACGATTCTTATAAAAAATAATGAAGTAATTTGTTTGACCAGAACTAATGTTTTTGAAATGATAGGGGGAACCGGAAAAATATGGGAAAAACATGATGCTTCACAAGATTCATGGATCTATCTATCACCTATTAAAGTTCCAACTGAAAAAGTCAATTTAGGATGGATTCGCTCAGATAATTTATTATGTGGTTTATTATATGAATTAGGATATAATTTATCTAATCCGACAGACTATATAAACGCATTTCATTATCAAAAAAAATCAAATACAAATTCTGATCGAGATAAAGGTTTTATACATCATCCGTACAAACCCTGTGCGAGAGTATCATTTTCCAATTTACATGAAATATCAAATATACGTTCTCTTTTTACAACTTCAATTAAATAAGTTTAAAAAATATTCCAAAATAAAATAATATGAATTAATTATTATATTATTTTAACATATACAGTATGTCCTATACAATAATTAGTTACTGTAATGACACCTGGCCTCAAATAGGTGGAGTTGCTAGATATGATACTCAATTAAAATTAATCTTTCCAGAAAGAGTTTTTTTTAAGGGTCCACAACAAAAAGATGAAATGCTCAATTTTTTAAAAACCTGTAAAAAACCTATTGTTATTACTGATAACCATTTAGCATGTGATATTCCAAATGAATATCCTATTATATTAGTTCACCACGGTTGTGCTTTAACAACTTCAGAAAGAAATCCAGATTGGGATCCTTATTGGAGAGATTTATGCTGTAATGGTCAAAAACAAATGTTATTATTTAGAAAACCAGAAAACACTTGGATTATTTCAATATCAAAAGCATGTACAGATGACTTTACAAGATTTTATCCTAAATTATATCCTAAATTTATAAGATTTGATTTATTACATCCATCAGAATTTGATGAAAGTAAATTTAAAAATTCTTTTAACGATAAACCCATTATTTTAGGTAATTGGAATGGTCTGAAAAAAGGAAAACACTTATTTCCAAAATTATCAGATTTATTACCAGAATTTGAATTTAAACAATTATCTGTAATGCCAGAAAAAAATGAAACACTAGAATCATTTAATTTAAGAAAACAAGAACAATATTTACAGAGTGATATTTTTTTACAAGTAGCAAATAGCGAAGGATTTTCTTATGCTAGTCAAGATGCAATGATATGTGGATTAATTCCTGTTTGTACTAATGTAGGTGGGTTTTATGGAGATGTAGATAAAAAATCCTATGTAGAATTAGATTATCAAAAATGTTATGGTGATGATATAGATTATGATTATTTATGTAATAAAATAAAATATGCATGGAATAATAGAGAAGAGTTATTAATAAATGCTAGAAAATGGTATATGGAAAATTGTAGATTCGTCGATTGGGAAAAGAGTATGAAGAAAATTATTGATGATTTTTACAATTTTAATTATAAATAATTTATAATTTTTATATAAATATTATAATCTACTTAATCTAAGAATTAATTATTAAAAAATCTTGATTTTAAGTTATTTACAAAAGTAGAAATTTTAGATGTTAATGTATTATCATCATCAACAACAGCTCTTCCTTTATTATCATTCCAATCTTGTTCGGGTCTATCTACTTTTTCATTTCTAGTTATAATAGCATCTAATACATATGGTTTCATACCAGCATTATTCATTTCGTATCTTAGACTTGATGTGTCCTTAGGAAAACATGTTCCACCAAAACCACCTTTACTGTCGTATCCTGGAACTTTTGTATGACTGTGTAATATTCTATCATCATTTGCTGCTATTGTTCTTACATTTTCATAATTAATTCCTTTTATTTTACATAATTCGGCAACTTCATTACAAAAAGATACTTTTGTTGCTAAAAAACAATTCTTAAACATTTTTACCATTTCTGCCTCCATATTTGTTAAAAAATTTAAATTATTATATATAATTCTTTCATTATCAAAAGCTAAATCAAATAATTTAGTAATGGTAGTTTTAAATTTTTCATCTGAATCTTTGTTTAATAAACCAAAAACCCAATCTTTATTGTTGATAAAATCACTAATATAGTTTTTTTCGGTTAAAAATTCCGGCATAAAGTAAACACCTAATTCATCACATGTACCAGCTGGAACAGTAGATCTTAAAACAATAAATCCTTTATAATCAATTGATTGTAAATCATTTAATACAGATTTAATTATATTTAAATGACATGAACCATTTTTAGACATAGGGGTCGGAACACTTATGAAAATAACTTCACATTTGTTCATATCTTGTAATGTTAATCCAGCTGGTTCACAAGCTTCAGGATTAATATCGTAAGCCAATAATTCAATATCTTTACATTTTAATTGTGTTGTAGCTTTACCTACAAAACCATTACCGATCACACCAATAATCATTTACATATTATGTAGATATTAAAATATACAAATATTTTTCTTGCATAAATTATTATATAAAAATAATTTACAATATTTTAATACTTAATAGTAGTATCCTTTTCTGTTCGTCCATTACAAAAATGAGCATGATATGATTTTATAGTTAAACATTCATATACTATTTGTTCTTTAAAGAAATAATTTAAAGCTCCATCGCAATTCCATGTGCCTATTTGGATTTCTTTAAATTTATCGTTATTTTTTACATTATCTAAACTAAAAGGTGTTTGAAAAATCCATGTATCTTTACTTGAATTCATAATTTTATCTTTTTGAAATCTAGGTTTCGCTGTTGTTTCGTCTATATAATCCCATCTTGTAAGTGCATATAGTTTATCTTTAAAATCTATATATTCTAATTTATGCAAAGTATGATCAAATATAATATCAGAATTACAAATGATAATATTTTTTTCGTAATAATGTTGATTGCTATAGTTAAATAAATCTATAAAATAAGGACGACCTATACATTCGACTACTTCTACTTTGCTTAAACTATTAAAGCATTTCTTTAAGATTTCATTATTACCTTTATGATTGTCGTAAAATACAACTATCTTTTCTATAAACTGATTTTTTTGATGATGTTTTAAACAAATCATATATTCTTTTAATCTAGTTTCATTACTTTCATTATATAAAGTAGTAATTAAAGTAAATTTCATAGAGCTTTTATAATAGGTCGAATAATGATTAATCGTATTTTTAAAAACATCATAATCGAAATCTAAAAATTTAATAATTCTACTTTCATGTTTACCATGTTTATTATAATGATTTTTCAATTCTTCTATACTTAAATGCTGTAAATCTTTATAATGATTTTTATAATCATGATAATCAATACGATCTAAATCTACAAATTTCTTATCTTCTGTGTATTCATAATTTCCGTTATTTGAAACTTTGTCATCATATTGAGTGGATATTAAAGTAAAATCTATTAATAAAGTTTTATGTTTGGCGATTAATGAATTTATAAATTGAAAATCAGACCCATAAAAATCCCCAAATTGTCCTTTATCTTTAATACTATGATGAAAAATATAACTACAGTTATCTATTTCTCCATACCTTAATTTATTTAAATTTGGAGCAATTAATTTATCTGGTCTTAAAAAAGACCATACTACTATCTTTTCTTTTAAATTCATATTTATTATTTTTAAACAATCGGGATGAATAAAATAGTTATCATCGTCTAAAAACATAATCCATCCATCATTTATTTTATCTTTAATATCGTTACAATACAAATCGAAAAATACATTTTCATCACTTCTACGCTCTACTTTATGAATAATAATTTTATGATTCATATTTTGATTTATGTAATCAATAGAATCTATATGGTCATATGCTACATGGATAATATAATTTTCATAATTCTGCATTACTATACTTTCAATAACCTTTTTAAAATAAGTTTCTCTTAAATGAGTACGAACAATAATATGAATTTTATTTTCACTTTTTTCAATATAAGTAAAATCTTTTATCTTTTGAATTCCATTATCCATATTTATTTTATAATTATTCTGTAATTGTAATTTGTTGCATACCCGACCTTCCTTTTTTCCACTTTTTAAATAATGATTATAAGCTCGCTCTTTTGTCTTTATCCCAGCTTTTCTTAAATCTGGATATAAATCTAAATAAAATTGGTAATCAAAATTTTCCATATATAATTTGATGTAGATAAAATATCTGTAAAAAAAATAGTATAATAATATTTTATAATGAGTGATAATAATGAAAAAAAACAAAAGGTATTTTGTATTGGATTTAATAAAACAGGAACAACTACATTATATTTTACATTTCTAAACCATGGTTATAATGCGTTTCATGGTCCTTGGCATAATCATGGCAAAGGTGAGTATGTTTATGATTTTTATTCTGATGGAGAACCACCTTATGATTATAAAATGTTAGATAAAAAATATAAAAATAGCTTATTTATATTAAATACAAGAGGATTATATAATTGGATTTTTTCAAGATTAAAACATATTGAAATTAAAAATACACAATGTAGTCTTGTGAAAAGGTGTAATTGGTATGATCATAGTGATAAAACTAACATATTTATTGATTGGATAATAAAAAGAAATAATTGGTATAAAGAGGTTTTAGATTATTTTAAAGGTAAAGATAATTTTTTATTTTTAGATATTGAAAGTGATAATATAGAGGATGAATTATCTAAATTTATTGGATTTAATATTAAAATAAGTATTAAAAACACAAGACCTATCGAGTTATTTGAAAAAAAAAAAAAATTAGAAAAAATAAATAAATATAAGTTATATAATTA
>Ga0213868_10003959_pt1 | contig 13668 bp, 16 predicted proteins | sample PICome_9_FD_160087 | JGI IMG/M metagenome (GOLD analysis project Ga0213868, IMG submission 160087) | Coastal seawater microbial communities near Pivers Island, North Carolina, United States - PICO127 | ecosystem: Environmental > Aquatic > Marine > Coastal | place: USA: North Carolina...
CAAGATCTCTGGACCAGCGGAAGCCTAGATGCTCAAATTGACAATATCCCCTACATTGAGCTTAAAGACATCCAATTGAGGTCGCACCCTTGAGCTTGGCCGCGAAACTTTGGAATGGAGTGCCCAACCTGAGTCGCGACTTCATGAAAGAGATCTTCCTGATCCTGTGGGATGAACGCATAGGCGCGAACAACCTTGAAGAATAGGCTTCTATTTTTCTCGAGCCATTCGTCAAAGATCTGCTGCTGCGCACTTTCCTTCATTACCCACACGAGTGAGCAGGCAGCATGAGTTTCTTACAAAGAAATCCATATACCTACACCCATGAACCCCTAATTATGAGGAAACAGGAAGATTCTAGCGGCAACCGGGAGGGAATGATTGAAATCAAAGCTAAAGTCTCGTTACAAGCCTTGTCCTGAGTAACGAGTTCAACCGGTCGAGATCAGATTTCAACAGTTTCCCCATCAACTCCTTCTCAGCGGTCTGCCTAACGCCTGACTTTAACAACGACACCAATCATGAAGCCATCTTCTATCACGATCTTTGAAATGATAACGCTTCTCGTTTTGGCTTTTCTATCAATTTCTCATGCGGCAGAGCTACCCGGCTTGGTTCTTGAAGAGTATGTCTTTGAGACTGCGCCGTTTCCCTCGTGCCATGCGGCAACCGCCGTGGAGCTACCAAATGGCGAATTACTTTGCGCCTTCATTGGCGGAACCAGGGAACGTCATCCCGATTTCGAGATCTGCTTGTCACACAAGCCGGTGGGTGGCGCTTGGACCGCGCCCATCAGTGTGGCCGACGGTGTGCAGCCGGACGGTGAACGGCTGCCGACTTGGAACCCCGTCCTCTTTCAACCAGGCGACAAGGATCTCACGCTGCATTACAAGGTTGGACCACATCCGAAGGAGTGGTGGTGAATGGTCAAGACCACGAGTGATGGCGATCACACGTGGAGCGAAGGACGAAAACTTGGCAAAGGGCTCATAGGACCAGTTAAGAACAAACCACTTCAACTCAAAGATGGGGCCATCGTCGCCGGCCCTAGCACTGAGAACAACGGTTGGCGCGTTCACATCGAGTGTCGCAAGAGCGGGGGCGACAGGGAGCTAATGAATCCGATCAATCCCACTGCCGAGATCGGCGCCATCTAAACCACCCTCTTGACCTACTCAGATGGCAGGATCTAGATGCTGTGCCGCACGCGTTCGAAGCATGGCTTCATCGCCGAGAGCTGGTCGAGCGACAATTAATTAACACGTTCCAACATAAAGCTTATAGCTTCATGTTAGAACAATTCAGGATTCGATGGTGTCACGCTTGCCGATGGACGCCGAATCCTTGTCTACAATCATTCGACGCGCACCCAAGAGGGCATGGGTCACATCTAAACGTAACCTTGGGCCAAGACGGGCGCGCCTGGGAAGCCGCCCTCGTTCTCGATCACACTGAGGAGCAGAACGGCAAACAGTTCTCCTATCCCGCAGTGATCCAAACGCGCGATGGGCTGGTGCATGTCTTCTATACCTGGCATCGTGAACGTATCAAGCATGTGGTGCTCGATCCAACGCGATTGGTGACCACGCCAATGCCTGATGGCCAGTGGCCGGAGAAGCCACGAGCGAATGCGCTCCCAGCATTTCCAGGTGCGGAGGGCTATGGCGCGACCACACCGGGTGGCCGTGGTGGGAAGGTGTTAGCAGTGACGAATCTGAAGGACAGCAGAGAAGGCAGATTGCGTGCAGCGGTTGCGGAGGCGGCTGCGATGTTGGCGGGTGAACAGTCATCGCGTACCTTTGTAGCCATTCCTGGCGAGACTAAGGAACTGAAAGAACGTTCGGCAGCACGCAATCAAGATATTTGTTAGTGTAAGTCGGTAGCCGAACCGTCCCTGCTAGGAGCGCTGCCTACGGCCCAGTACCATCGCGCTCGGATTGTCGTTTGACATCGCGGTCAGTGAGTGGTGTCGCCAAGGGGCCACTCATTGGGACGATTATCAAGCCTAGCGTTGGTCTGACGCCCGCAAAGACAGCTGCGCAAGTGAAGCCGCTTAGTGACGCAGGTACCGATTTCATCAAGGACGATGAATTAATGGGTAACTCCCCTCAATCCCCCTTCGACGAGCGTGTGGAGGCAGTGGTGAGGGTGATCAAGATCATGCTCATGCTCATGCTCATGCTCAATGGACAGGTAAGCGCGTGTTGTTTGCCTTCAATCTGACAGACAACTACGACAACATGCGGCGCCACTATGACAAGGTGATCTCTCTTGGCGGGGTGGCGGCCATGATTAGCGTCAACACGGTTGGTCTGCCAACCGCCATAAAAGTGTGTGGGCGAGGTGAGTTAGTGATCCATGGTCATCGCAATGGCTGGGGACAGCTGAGCCGAGACGAGTGGTTGGGCCTAGGCTTTGAGGCTTATGGCAAACTATGGCGCTTGGCCAGCGTCGATCAGATACATGTCAACGGCATCGACAATAAGTTTTGGGAAGCCGATGACGACGTCGTTGCTAGCATTGCTACTTGCCGAGAACCCTTGCAAGGCCTTCGTCCAATTATGCCCGTGCTTTCGTCAGGGCAATGGGGCGGGCAAGCATTCGAAACTTGGCGTCGGACGCAAACGACGGAGCTTCTTTATCCCGCTGGCGGTGGGATCGTGGCGCATCCAGACGGCATCGCCGGTGGTGTCGCGGCCCTACTCCAAGCCTGGGCCTGTGCCGAAGAAGGAATGACGTTGGAGGCTGCCGCTGAACGTCATGATGAACTGCGCCATGCGGTGGACAAGTTCGGGGGCAAGAAATCGTGAATCCTCTATTAGCGTGCCCGGCGGATGACTTCACAGAAGCGACCGAGGCATTGGAACTGCTCACTCTTGCGGGATTGCTCACTGTGATGTTTGCCAAGGTGCCATCGCGCAAAGAGGTCCAAGCCATCGAAGGCTTGCAAGTGATCGTGGTGGCTTCCGCAGCCCGGTCATCGACCGTTCGAGAAGCAGAGAGCATACGACCGATTTTCACAATACTGCGAGACTTGGAGCCACAGCATGTGGTTTTCAAAGTGTGCTCGACCTTTGACTCGTCACCAGAACGTGGAAACATTACACATGTGATCAAGTTCGGAGCCGAGGTCTTTGACCAAGCCGCCGTATCAGGAACGCCTACCTTGGGACGGTATGCGATGTTTGGGAATCTGTTTGCCGCTGGTGGTATCGCGTCTGGGGCTGAGGTCTACCGGCTGGCCCGACATCCGGTTATGAGTCGGCATCCGGTCACACCGATGGGTGAGAGTGATCTTGTCAGGCACCTTGCCTTGCAAACGGATCGCTCGATAGATTTGATTGATTTCCGGCATCTCAATCTATCCGATGGAGTCTGTAGTGTGACTTGTTATCAGAAGAACAGCAGCGTGAGCTTGGGACGTTGTTAGCAACGAAGAATTTCATCGCCGGTTCCCCAGAGGCGACTTCGTCCATCGGTGCGCACTGAAAAACCGCAGGCGTTGCAATTCCTCGCACGGACTGGCCGGAATTGGCTAAAAGTAGACCACTGTTGGTCATTTCCGGGAGTTGCTCGTCAGTAACTGGTGAGCAAATCGAGACTGCGATGGCTGCGGGTTGGAAAAGGCGATGCCAGTCGTCGCTATGTTTGGCGTCGTCTACTTCACTGGCGTCTCGACGGCTGCCGGTGGTGAAAGCCTTCTCCAGATTGGAGGGCTACTACTACTCGCAGCCATCCTTCACAATGGCTTTGGCTACGTTTTCGGCTTACAGCTTGGCAAAACTTGACGCGGCGTCCGTCCGTATACCCTTGCCTTCGAAGTTGGCCCGCAGAATGGGGGCATGGCCTCAGGTAACGCTGGTGCCCTCGGCAAACTTGGCACCATGGGACTGGCCTCGCCCGTTTTCAGCCCGTGGATGCATGTTTTCGGCTCCGTGCTAGCAAATTGGCGGCGACAGCATACCATCAAGAAGAAAGCTTGATCCCTTTTTAATAAAAAGATGAGAAGAATCTTCTATTTCCTAATTGCTGCGGGTCTGGCTTCTGCCGCCGACGATTTCCCAATTGTTCCGGATGATGTCGACGTAGCGTTGTTTGCCCGAGAGCCCTTGGTAAGGAATCCCTGCGGTTTGGCATTTGATAATCAAGGCCGCCTCTGTGTGGGGATGGGCCCTCAATACCGCAAGCCGAAACCCAACACACCGGGCGACTCAGTGTGGATTCTATTAGACACTGACAACGATAGCGTCGCCGATGACCGCAAAGAATTCGCCACCGGTTTCAATGCGATTCAGAGCTTGGCGTGGAGAGGCGATACCCTATGGGTTGCCAATGCGCCAGACCTCACGGTGGTGCGTGATTTGGATGGCGACGATGAGGCGGATGAGTATGTGCGCCTCTACACGGACCTAGGAAATCTCGAACACGGTTTGCACGGGCTCAATTGGAGCCCCGACGGCAAGCTCTACATGTCGAAGGGCAACTCGAAGGGTCTCAACAACGCCCCTGATCGTTTGGCACCGAAACCATTTCTCGATTTGTGGGGAATGAAGGCACCCGAAGGTTCTCCCGAATTCCCTACACCCGTAACGTTTAGGAAGGGCGAGTATAAGAAGAACTACCACAAACCTTCCGATGATTGGGGACTCTCAGGTGGCGTGCTACGCTGCGATCCCGACGGCAGTAACTTGGAGATCATCGCACGCGGCCATCGCAATCCATTCGACATCTCTTTCGACGACGGCTTTGATTGGCTAGGCACTGACAATGATCAAAACTACGGCGACAAGATATTCTCGCCATTCTACGGAGCCCACTTTGGGTGGGGACATACTTGGAGTTATGCATGGGAGGGCAATGATCACTGGCCTTCTGCGCCTTCCGCTGGCCCACTGTTTGAGGGCTCGGGCACGGGCGTGATCTATTTGGGACTCGATCACTATCCGGACAACTACCGCGGCGTCTTCTTGGTCAGCGATTGGATCAAACGTCAGATCTATATTTATCGTCCGAAATGGGATGGTGCGTGGATGAAGCCCTCCTCTGAGAACTTCGAAATCTTTGCCCATGCTGAGCGAGGACGCACCATGGGGTCGAGCGATGGCCGGAGCTTCGATCCTGTAGACACCGAAGTTGGCCCAGATGGCGCCATCTACATCTCAAGTTGGGGCCGCGAGTACGGAGCCGTGGTAGAGAATGGCCAACAACAGAACGAAGGCCGCATCTACAAGTTCCGGCCAAAGGCGGCAAAGCCAATAAGCTGGGAACAGGTCAGAGATCCCTGGAAAGATCTGGCCAGTCACCTGCCAGTGTGGCGCACGAATGCCCAAGAAGCTCTGGTCAATCAAGGCCTCCCCGCAGCGAAGCGCTTGAAGACCCTGGCCACGGACAGGGGTTCGAGCAAGGCTGTGCAAACCTGGTCGGCATGGACGCTCGGTCGCATTGCCCCTGACAACAGAGCAATTGATAACTGGTTCGTCAGCGCCCTACAACACGACGCCCTGAACCTACGCCTGCAGTCGATCAGAATCCTAGCCCACCGCGCCCAACAGCGTGGTGACAACAGGTTGCCCGAAGAAATCGCTGGTTTGTTAGACGACTCCGAAGCTCGCATTCGCTGCGAAGCCGTGCTTGCCCTCAGACAAGCCAAGGATCCCAGCCAAATCACCCCTTTGTTAGACCTAGCCGCCAAGGAAACGGGGCGGATCACGTATTACGCCACCTGGGGTGCGATGACCGACTTGATGAGCGTGGACGAGCGGAAAGAGCTCTTGCGCGACAAACGCGTTGGGGTGCGCCGCGCAGCGTTGTTGAGTCTGTTAGAACAAGATGCTTTGGTGGATAGTGAGGTCAAGGTTATGAACACCGATTCGGACGCGACCATCGCTTCGTTAGCCTCACAATGGTTAGGCGGCAAGACCAAGACACGCATCAAAGGTGCCCCGCTTAAGGATGAATCTCTGACCACCGCGTCCACCTTGCTCTCCCCAACCGGCAAGACACCGACCGTAGACGAAGTGCTGCCCTTGCTCGCTGAAGCCAAGGTTGCGCGCGGTCGCGAACTCTTCCTCAACACTAAGGGGGCGACCTGCGCCACCTGTCATCAGATGGAAGGCGTGGGCAATGCCTTCGCGCCCGATCTCTCTGATATTGGCACACGCGCTGATGCGCGTTTCATCATCCGCGCCATCCTTGAGCCCAGCGCCGAGATCACAGAAGGCTTCGCCATGCAGATCGTGAAGACCAAGGATGGTGGATCGACCGGCGGCATTGTGCTAGAGGAAACGGGCCGCGCCCTAACTTTCGGACAAGTAGGCGGCAGTCAGGAAACGGTTCTGAAATCGAACATTACCAGCCGCGAAACCGCCGAAATCTCCGCCATGCCACCCCTAGGCGCGCTCATGAGCCCACAACAGGTTGCCGACATCACCGCCTACCTCATTGCCACCAAATCCCCCAAGGAATCCTGGGGCGATCCCAAGAAAGGCTGGCATCTCGAGTCCGATGGCGCACGCCTGGCCATTCGTCTCGATGGCGCGGAAGTGCTGAGCTACTACTTCAAGCACGAGGAAACGAAGCGCCCCTTCTTTGCCCATGTGAAGACACCCACAGGCATCCAAGTGACACGCAATTTCCCGCCGATCGAGGGAAAAGACCCCACAGACCATGGCTACATGCACCCCGGATTATCGTTAGGCTTTTCAAACATCAGTGGCGTCAATTTCTGGCACAACAACCGCGGTGGCGTGGTCGTCAGTGACGGGATCGTGGAAGCGCCGGTGGTCACGGAGACCTCGGCCAGCTTCACGGTGAAGAATCGCTACCTCGCGGAAGACGGCTCGAAGGTCTGTGAGGAAACCGCTAGTTACCACCTCAGCAAAAACGACGATGGCTACCTCATCCGCATGGAGAATGCCTTCAGATCTGACAAAGCTATTACCTTTGGAGTGAAAGAGGAAATGGGCATGGCTTTACGCGTGGCCTCCCCAATTCGGGTCAAGAAAGGTAAAGGAGGCATCGCTAGTGCCAGCGGCGGTGTGAACGAGAAAGGCACCTGGGGCGAGATCGATCAGTGGTGGGACTACTACGGCCCACTGAAGGAGCGCAGCGTCGGCCTGCAGATCATGTCAGGCGAGGGCAATCCGCCGATGTGGTCGCATAGCCGCGACTACGGCTTGTTAGTCGCCAATCCGTTCCCCGTCGATAAGAAAGAGAATCGCGAGAAGACCACCGTGATCGAACCCGGCAAGACCTTCCAGCTGCGTTTCGGCGTTCAAGTGCACGGCACCGCGGATCGTGAAAGCTACGATCCCAAGGCCGCCTATCAGCGCTATCTCGCACAACCATGAGCGAAACAATTGGTGTTGTGGGGCTCGGCTTGATCGGCTCAGTCGTAGTTGCACGCCTAGGTGCCGCTGGTTACCAGGTCATTGGGTTTGATCCCGCCGTGCCAAAGCTCGACAGCATGGCTACCGCAGCCAATCCTTCTAAGGTCTTTGCTAGTAGCGGGACGGTTATTCTCTGCCTGCCAGATAGCAACGTGGCTCGCGCGGTGTTAGATGAAGCGCAGTTTGCCCTCCAGGAACACCACTTAATCATCAACACCACCACCGGCGGTGCCGAAGCGCCACACCCTCAGATGATCGAAGCCACCATCGGCGGTTCCAGTGCCATGCTTCGCGATGGCAACGCACTGCTCTTTCTCGGCGGCACCGAAGCCCGGGTCGCGCGAGCCCAACCCATCCTCGACGCCTTGAGTTCACGCTGCTTCCACCTCGGTGCCTTCGGCGCAGGGGCCAAATTCAAGCTCGTACACAACATGGCCATCGGCTTGAACCGCGCAGTCGTCGCCGAAACTCTGCAGTTCGCCGAAGCGCTAGGATTCGATCCTAATCAATCGCTCGATATCCTGCAACAGTCGGCCGCATCCTCAACCGCCATGAAAGCCAAAGGCGCCAAGATGCTCGCCGCCGACTACGAACCACCGCAAGCCAGGCTCAGCCAGCACCTCAAAGACGTGCGCCTCATGCTCGCTGCCGCCCAAAAGACCACGGCCAAGACGCCTCTCAAGCAATTGCACGAAGAACTCCTAGCACTCGCAGAGTCACGCGGCTACGGCAAAGCCGGCTACGGCAAAGCCGGCTACGGCAAAGCCGACAACGCCGCCATCATCGAAGCCTACCGCAAAGATACCCCATGTTCGGACTAGCCCCCCTAGATGCCATCGTCATCGTCTGTTATCTCCTTGGCATCACCGCCTTGGGGATCTGGACCGGACGTCGTGTGCGTGGCACCAGCGATTTCTTCATGCCGCGGAAGTTCGGCAAAGGCATGATGATGATGCACGCCTTCGGCACCGGCACCGCCTCAGACCAAGCGGTCGTCGTCTCCGCTGGCACCTTCAAACACGGCCTCTCCGGCATCTGGTTTCAATGGCTCTGGATGTTTAACACGCCCTTCTATTGGCTCATTGCCCCCATCTTTAGACGTCTGCGCGCGAACACCACCGCCGACGTCTATCGTCTACGCTTTGGCCCCAGCGTCGCCATCTTGTTTGCCCTCGTCGGCATCATCGGCCTCGCCGTGAAGATCGGCCTCATGCTCAAAGGCGCAGGAGCCCTGATCGATGCCGGCACCAACGGCGCCGTCTCGCCAGAAGTTGCCATGCCCGCCGTCGCCATTCTCTTTGTCATCTACGGCGCAGCAGGCGGACTCTCCGCAGCAATCCTCACCGACTACATTCAAGGTATCCTAACCGTCGTCTTCTCCTTCATCCTCCTGCCCTCGGTGCTGAATGCCGTGGGAGGATTGTCAGGGGTCCGCGAGACCGTGAACGACCCACAAATGCTCTCGCTGGTCGCTCCGGACAAGATCGATGCCCTATTCATCGCCACCTTCGCACTGCTCTCCCTGATCGGCATCGTCGCCCAACCCTTCATCATGGGCGTCTGCGCTGCGGGCCGTACCGAGCTGGATGGCCGCTTCGGCTTCGTCGTCGGCAACCTAATCAAACGCGTCTGCAGCGCCGCCTGGGCCGTGACTGGCATCGCCGCCCTCGCCTACTTCATGCAAGAAGGCCTCGCCATGGGCGACTCCACCCCCGACCGCGTCTACGGCCAAATGGCACAAACCTTCCTCGCCCCAGGTTGGTTAGGCCTCTTCGTCGCCGCTCTGTTAGCAGGTGTGATGAGTTCCTGCGATTCCTTCATGATCTCAGCTTCCGGCCTGTTCACTGAGAACCTCTACCGCCCACTACGCGCGGGCCGTTCTGAGAAACACTACCTATGGGTCGGCCGACTCGCCGCCCTCGTCATCGTCGGCACGGGCGTCTGGGTCGCCTTCAAGATGCCCAACGTCGTGTCTGGCTTGAAGACCTGGCTCAAGATCGCACCGATGCTAGGCATCGCCTTCTGGTTAGGCCTCTTCTGGAAACGTTTCAATGCCTCCGGTGCCTGGGCCAGCACCATCGCAGGCTTCCTGGGGTGGTGGGGCATGTCTTACACCGACCTCTCCGAACCACTGCAAATACTGTCCTACCTCTCCCTCTCTGTAGTCGCAGGGGCCCTAGCAAGCATCTTCACCAAACGCCCCATCCAAGACGATCTTGAACGCTTTCATGGCCTGATCCGCACCCCGGTCGAAGCTGGAGAAACACTCACGGCCCCCTGCGAACTCCCTGCCGGACGCCAAGTCGGCACCCGGCCCATGTGGTTCGTAGGCACCGACTTCGAATTTCCGCGTCCATCGAAAACCTCGGTCGTCGGGTTCTTGCTAGCCTCGCTCGCTGTCGCCGCCATGATCGTCAGTTTCATGTGGCTGATGACGTGATCGCTCCTTTTTGAAAGCCATCCATTCAGCGATATGACACTCCGTAAAGAAACCTCCTTTCTCGCGGTCGGGCTAGTGCTCGGCGCACTCCTTACGGCTCTTACGTTCATCTTTATACAACGCTCACACTCTTCTCGTGAAGGCAGCGAAGGTGATCAACTGGTGTTAAAATTAGGTCATAGCCTCGACCAAGCGCATCCAGTCCATACCGCCATGGAATTCATGGGCACACGGCTGGCAGAACTTTCTGCCAACACTGTCGAGCTCCAGATCTTCCCCAATGGCCAGTTGGGCTCCGAACCAGAAAGCATCGAGCAGCTCCAACGTGGTGCTCTCTCCATGGTCAAGACCTCGACTGCTGCCATGGAAGGCTTTGTGCCTGAAATGGCAGTATTCGGATTGCCCTATCTCTTTCGCGACAACGAACATTACTGGGACGTCTTGAATGGTTCCATCGGCAAAGAATTGCTAGACTCAGGAGTCGATGTCGGAATCCGCGGCTTGTGTTATTACGATTCTGGGAGCCGTAGTTTCTACACTATCAATACGCCTTTGGTTGATCCTACGAAACTGAATGGTGTGAAAGTAAGAGTTCAACCCAGTCGCATGGCGATGGACATGATCTCCACCATGGGCGGTGCTCCCACGCCGATCCCGTTTGGCGAGCTCTACACCGCGCTGCAGCAGGGGATGGTCGATGGGGCGGAGAATAACCCACCAAGCCTGCTCTCAAGCCGCCACTACGAAGTGGCCAAGCACTACGTGCTCGATGAACACACCAACATTCCTGATATGGTTATCTTTAGCGAAACTGTTTGGGCTACATTGACGCCGCAAGTGCGCGCTTGGATAGAGCAAGCCGCGATCGAGTCCGTCACGTTCCAACGCAAACTATGGATCGAGAAGACGAACGAAGCGCTCAACGAAGTCGAGGCTGCCGGTGTCACCATCTATCGCCCGGACAAGACGCCCTTCATCGAAGCCACCAAGCCGATGTATAAGAAACTGGACGGTCAATCCGTGGGCATCCTCGCCACACGCATTCGGGAGGTGAAATGAGTTCAATCTCGAATAAGCCTTTGCCCATTAGTCAGACTCTCAAGGCTTTGGTGCGCGTGTTGGAATGGCTTACCATCGTTCTCTTTGCCGCCCTGGTTCTCGATGTTCTGTGGGGCATCGTTTCCAGGTATGTGCTAGGCACCCAAAGTCGCTGGACAGAAGAGCTTGCCATCTACCTACTGGTCTGGGTGTCTCTGCTTGGAGCCACGCTCGCCTTCCGTGATCGCGCTCACCTCGGGGTCGACTACTTTGTTGGCAAACTTGATCCATCCGCGCGCCGTTTGGCAACGATCATTGCCGAAGTGGCCGTCATCCTTTTCGCCAGTTTCGGGCTTGTTTACGGCGGCTACATGTTAGTCAGCGAAACCCTGCGCTCCGGTCAACTCACCCCAGCAATGGGATGGAAGATCGGCTATTTCTACAGCGTCGTTCCCTTGAGCGGTTTGTTCATCGTGGCGTTCTCTTTGGAAAATCTGTTATCCGGATGTATCACCAGCTCTATTGCCAATCACGTGGAAGAGGAGGTGACCTCATGACCGTCGAGATCATGATTCTCCTCGTTGTCTTTGTCGGCTTACTGGTGCTTAACACGCCTGTCGCTGTCTGCATCGGTCTCGGTGCCGCGGCCACGATTGTCAGTCTGGGGGAGGCGTCGGGTGGTTATGTCTTGGCTCAACGCATCTCTTCTGGGATCGCGAGCTTTCCGTTGCTAGCCATTCCTTTCTTTGTCTTCGCTGGCGTTTTGATGGGCGAAGGTGGCATGGCCCGTCGCCTCACCAATTTCGCAGCCGTGTTAGTCGGTCGCTTTCCAGGCGGCCTAGCCTATGTGAATACCGTGACCTGCATGCTATTCGGATCCGTGTCGGGCTCCGCGACGGCTGCCGTTTCTTCGGTCGGAAGTTCGCTCATTCCCGAAATGGAGGCCAAAGGCTACAAGCGCGAGTTCGCCGTCGCCCTTACGGCGACGTCAGCCACGACCGGCCTGCTCATACCGCCTAGCAATATCATGATCGTCTACGCGGTTGTCGCTGGGAACGTCTCCGTAGCAGCGCTCTTCCTGGCGGGCGTTGGACCTGGCGTGGTTGTCGGTCTTCTGATCATGCTTGTCAGTCTCTTCCTTAGTCTACGGAGCGGTGCAAAGCAGGAAGGCGTGGCCGCGTCCGAGTTGCCCAGCTTTGGCAAAGCGCTGATTGGGGCCTTTCCCAGCCTTCTTCTGGTCGTGATGGTGTTAGCCGGAATCCTGGGCGGCGTGTTCTCACCAACGGAAGCCTCAGCCATCGCCGTGGCTTATGCGTTCGTGCTTTGTTTCTGGATCTATCGTGAAATCTCGCTCAGCCGTCTGCCAGAATTTCTCCTGCGCGCATCTAAAACTACGGCTATCGTCATGCTGTTAGTCGGCACGAGTCAAGCCATGAGCTGGGTGCTCGCCTACGAACGCGTACCACAAACGGTGAGCGCGGCCATGATCGCCCTGTCAAACAACCCGATCATGATCTTGCTGCTGATCAATGTGCTCTTGCTCATTGTCGGCACCTTCATGGACATGACACCAGCTGTCTTGATCTTCACCCCAATCTTCTTGCCCGTCGTCACTGCGTTAGGCATGGATCCCCTGCAGTTCGGCGTCGTCCTGATCGCTAACCTCTGTATCGGTCTGTGCACCCCACCAGTCGGCACCTGTTTGTTTGTCAGTTGCGGCGTGGGCAAGACGACCATCGCCAAAGTCATCGCGCCGATGATCCCCTTCTTTCTCGCGATGCTCATCTGCCTTATTCTCATCACCTACTGGCCAGCACTCTCGCTGACGCTACCCAAGTGGCTGGGGTTGATGAATTAAGTATTCCCCTGCTTCTCCCTCTACTGAGAACGTGTTTAGAATCCGCTGGAACGTTTATGCTCCAGGTGACACGCTAACCCCGGTCTGATGTTCTCTCCTATGCGCCTTCTCTTGCTCCTTGGGATGATGGTGCTTCCAGTCCGAGCGGACTTTTCTCAGGACATTCTGTCTATTCTTTCAGACACGTGCTTTGTGTGCCATGGACCTGACGAAGTTGTGCGCAAGTCCAGCCTGCGATTGGACCGTCTTGGACGACGAGATAGTGTGCCCAGACACCCGTTTCAAACGGGGTGAGTTCGTTTCGAATGTGATTGCTATCCTAGGCATGACGCCACTCAAACATGGCCGCCCTCTACTAGTTCCACGGTCATGACCGTATTCTCCCGGCCTCGGTTGCCTGCAGTGCCAATCTCCGCATCATCGACCTCCAAACTAAAGCCATCATCGCTGTTACAAATGAACGTGATGAAGCCCGCCTTCCCAACAACGATGCAACCCGCGCTGAAGATGGCGTATTGATTGTGTGCTCCAGGTCCTTCGGCACCCCACCCCGCATATTCTTCATCCCAGAGTGGGTAAGGTCGTGACAACTCGTACAACACAGGAGCGTCAGCGTTGTCGTGAAAGTGGATCAACGGCGTTTGGACCGTGATCTGATCCCCTTCATCTCCGTCAATGGCTCACTTGGCAGCTGCGATGACGGTAATGAACCTATCAGGATTGTGGACATGGGTTGTCGTGAATGAAGCACCGCCAAAGATCGTAGAAACCAGGCTCAGCGAATCATGAAGATCAGATTCGCAACTCACCTCAATGACCTGACCCCAGTTAGTGGACAGTTAGAAACTAGAGTCGTGAGGGATTTGTAGGGCTTGCGTTGTCTTTGAGTCAATGCTGGAAAACGCTGTGTTTGTCGTTTGGGTTCGAGTGATGCGAGGGCTCCC
>Ga0213868_10003964_pt1 | contig 13661 bp, 17 predicted proteins | sample PICome_9_FD_160087 | JGI IMG/M metagenome (GOLD analysis project Ga0213868, IMG submission 160087) | Coastal seawater microbial communities near Pivers Island, North Carolina, United States - PICO127 | ecosystem: Environmental > Aquatic > Marine > Coastal | place: USA: North Carolina...
TCGATTCGGCTGGTGAACACGCGGTTGACCGCATCATAGCGCACACGATCTGCCGTTTGCCAATTATTCGCCCATTCGCTGACATTTGACGGAGTGGGAACAAAAGTTCCCGTAAAGATACCGAGTTCAAAGATATAGTTGTCATCAGCGCTTGGCCGGTGCTGGTCTCGTGAGCAGCTCGGGAGCTTTGCTAAATGATCTGTGTCGCTTCAAGCGAGAGGCTGCTCAACATCAGGAAAGAGCAGGCAACGAGTAGTAACCTAGATATCGAAGTGAACATCTGCAGGAACAGTTTGGCTAAGCCACTCCGTCGACACGACCTCATCAATGACGATACCAAGCGTGTCATCGTGTCTCAGTGTCAGGATAAGTCGTCGAGGGGGAGTTTGGTGGTGTTCTGTTGCCACTTCACTGGTCGATGAGAAGAGTGAGAAGGACGGATCTTCTGGAGGTGCGATGAGAGACGCCAGCGCTTTGCCCGCTGGGTAGTGCTTCCGAACAAGAGCCCAGCAGGTGCCTGAACGGTTTCGATCGTATAGTTGATAGAAGTGATAGTTTTCGGCGAGTCCGGGAAGGGTTTCCACAGAAATACTCTGCACAACGACGCGCATCTCGGTGGGATTGTTGATCTCGTGGTCGAGAAAGTGAGCGAAGGGCACGGCGTTGTGGCCGGTGAACGCCTGCCAATCGAGTGCGAGCTGACCGTTCTCTTCGCAAACGAAGGCGAGGAAGGCTTTGCCATCGGAATAGACGCCCTGGATGAGGTAGGAGACATGCCCCTCGACTCCGTAGTAGCCAGTCTTGACAATTTGATCCAGAAAAGCTCAAAAGCTCGACACGCTCAATAGCGACCGTGCAGCCAATCCTAGGCTCAGGAAAGCTTGTTACTGGCTCCACGTTGCCAGGGTGGCTTGGGAATCCCCCCTGGCTCCGTTATTGACGCGACAAGGCACGCTCGGACGCCAAGAGGACAACTAGCAAAGAAGTTGCTCTTACGGAACCTGACGATCCTAGAACGCCTAGGATGCCTCACAGAAGCCAATCTAGCCAAGCTGCGGAGAGGACGTGCTCCCACCATCACGCGAGGACCATACACGGGAGAAATAGCTGAGGTCGATCACATCGTGCCGGTGTCCAAGGCTCCCCGGTTTGAGAACTGGGGAGGCAACCTTGAGTTCATGCCGATGACTCTCAACCGCAGGAAGTCGGACAAGATGGGTGAGCGGCAGAGGAGTCACCTTGCGAGGCTGCTCGTTACAGAATAGGGCCAATTTAGGCGTTCCGTATCGTAGCGTAGGATAGGATAGGATAGGATAGGATAGGATAGGATAGGATAGGATAGGATAGGATAGGATAGGATAGGATAGGATAGGATAGGATAGAGTGAGCAATCTTAAGACCGAATGCCTTGATTGGTGTTACCTGGAAAAGCAACCTACAGAAGCAGCTTCCCTCTCACAGATCTATAAAATATACGCACATCATTAGCCTGATCTTTGGATCAGTAATCTCGCTGGTAACGCTAGCCTCTGCGCAGGTGCCGCAGATGATCAACTACCAGGGCCGCGTCGCGGTCGGTGATCCGGCGGTAAACTTTGATGGCACTGGTGAGTTCCGGTTCGCGCTGGTCAACGAAGACGGTAGCACCAGTTACTGGAGTAATGACGGCACGAGCACAGACGGCAGCGAGCCGACTGGGGCGGTGTCCTTACCGGTTACCAAGGGACTCTACTCGGTGTTGCTCGGCGATGCCAGGCTGGCAAACATGACGGCGATTCCGGCCTCCGTTTTCGCCAATGCCGACGTTCACCTGTGGGTGTGGTTCGATGATGGCATGAATGGATCGCAGCTACTGATGTCGGATCAGAGGATAGCGGCGGTGGGGTATGCAATGCTAGCAAGCACAGTGATAGACGGAGCGATCACGAGTAGTAAGCTAGCAGATGATGCAGTCACGAGTGACAAGATCGCCACTGGAGCGGTGGGCGACACGCAACTGGCCTCTGGGCTGACGCTTGAGGGCACGACGAGCGGCACCTTCAGCGGCGATGGCTCGAGACTGACGAATATTCCGGCGGCGCTATTATGGAGGCAGATTTTCCACCACCGGGGATGGTGCTGATTCCGGCGGGGGATTTCGCGATGGGGCGCCAGTTAGGTTCAGGGTATGGCGACGAGCTACCGGTGCACACGGTGACAGTAAGCGCGTTCTACCTCGATCAGTTCGAGGTAAGCAAGGGACTGTGGGACGAGGTGAAGGCCTACGCCGATTCCTACGGCTACACTTTCTCGAATTCTGGGTCCGGCGTGGGTGTCTACCACCCGGTGCACACGGTGAACTGGTATGACTGCGTGAAACGGTGCAACGCGCGCTCGGAGAAGGAGGGGCTGACGCCGGTGTATTACACCAGTGCTACCCATACTCCGGCCAACGTCTACAAGACGGGAGAAGACGCTCTTGCGGCAAACGAGGTGAACTGGAATGCCAATGGCTACCGATTGCCGACGGAGGCGGAGTGGGAAAAGGCGTCGGGCGGGACGCTGGTGGGCAATACCTTCCCGTGGGGGAACACAATCGGCGCCAGCGATGCGAACTATAACAGCAGTGGGGATCCCTTCGAGGGAAATTCGCAGCGGACCACCCCGGTGGGCTACTATGACGGCGGCTAGGTAATCGCGGGTGTAAACCGCGCCAACGGCTACAGGCTCTATGACGTGGCGGGGAATGTGTTTGAGTGGAGTTGGGACTGGTATGATGACAGCTGGTATGACAACGCCGGTGCCACGACACAGGATACGCGCGGCCCTAACACGGCCTCCGGCGGTCGCGTGCTGCGGGGCGGCTCGTGGTTCAACTTCCTCGATCGACCTACGCTGCGCCAATCGCCTCAGCAACACTCCTCGGTCCGGTGAACGAGACCGACTACATCGGATATCGGAGTGCGAGGGGGCTTTAACTTCTTTTCCTTTACCCCTGGTGGGTGGCCGCTAGCCCCCCTTATCTGAACCCCCTCCAATCCCTAGCAATGCGGCGAATCTGACCCCGTAGACGAAAAGCAATTCCCTAGCAGTTCGGTCGTGGCACCGCCACTTACGATGGTTTATCGATCGCCTGGAGCGTGGTGGAGCACCTTCATTACCAGGTCGGATGCCGTTCGCTTTTCGCTGTTCGCGACGCACTATCATGAGCTGACCCAGTTGGCTGATTCCCGAAATGCGGTGAACAACTACAACATCGCCGTCCGCGAATGGAACGACCAGATCATCTTCCTGCGCCAGATCCTGCCAGGAGCGGCGGACAAAAGCTACGGCATCCAGGTAGCGAGACCGGCGGGGTTGCCGGACTCAATCATCGATCGAACCAAGGATATTCTTTCAGGGCTCAAAGGAGGGGAGGCGAGCGAAGAGAAAGTGTCACCTCCGTCCAAGAAGAAGCGTTCCCGCGCCAAGGTTAAAGAGGAAGCGGCGGAGGATGACCACCAGATGACGCTGTTCGGTTAGGACAGGATCACTTTCCGAGTCCCTGCATCATCATGATGGCCGTGGTAATCGCGGAAACGAGTACGCCGGTGCCGAGGCAGAAGTAGGCGTAGCGAAGCAGTCGATACTTCCGTCGCAGAACAGTACCGGTTTGATAAAGATCGCGGATGAGGAGCTCCCGGGCCGAATCGGGATCGTGTAACTTGCTGACCAGGTAACTGGAGAAGTCCTTCTGGTTGACCGAGGGGAAGAATCCGAAGAAGAGAGGATTGGAAAGGTTGGCCGGGTTGCTCTCTGAGTTCTTTCTCAGGCGAGGGGCCACTACGAGAACGGCGAGAGCGAAGGAGGCGAGCATGGTGATGCCCAATATGGCGAGGGGAGCCAGCGTGGTGAGAGAATCCTCTTTCCCGACAATGATCTGGCGCTGGGCGATGGTACCGAAGATGAGGGAGACCCCGATGATGATGTTCGCCTTCTGGTCCGACATCAGGTTGAGTTGAACCTGGTTTTGCTGGGTGGTACGAAGCACATAGATCCCGTCGCTGGTGTGAGGAGATTTCTCCAGGCCTTCCAGGGAGGGAGTGTCCTGGATCAGGGTGGCGCTGGAAGGTATTTCGGTGCTCATGTCGGAAACACGAAGTATACCGAGGTCTAAGGCGAATCAACAGGAAGTCTTCCCGCATATTGAGGCTTTTTCATTTCGGTATTGAACCCCCTCCAATCCCTAGCAATGCGGCGAATCTGACCCCATGGACGAAAAGCAATTTCCTAGCAGTAACCCTCAGTTTGAAAACTGGATCGGCAATCTTGAGTTCATGCCAATGACGTTGAATCGACGGAAGTCTGATAAGATGGGAGGGCGGCAGAGGAAGTCACCTAGCTAAGCTGATGGATACAAAGTAGCTCCATGAACAAAGATCGCGGCGCAAGACTTCGGAGAAGACAATGCCGACGCTGGTCCTAACGTCGATGCTGAATGGAGACGGTGACAGTAACCTTTACGAGTATCACGCTCGTCTCTTACCGAATGACCCAGCGAGTTTTCTGGATATCACACTGACGCCAGATGCCGCTGAGGGGGACGCACTTCTGGCGCTGTCTCCCGGGAAAGCAGGGGTGAACTATGGGGTGAGCACAAAGGACTCGCTTCTTGACGCTGACTGGATACCACTGAGCACCATGGTAGGATCAGACGGCATGCTAGAATTTACCGATATGGATGCTTTGGGGCTAAGAAAGTTTTACATCGCGACACCTACGCGAACACCTTGAGATTGCCGAGGTGGATCACATCGTTCCCGTGTCCAAGGCCCCGCGATTCGAGAACTGGATAGGCAACCTTGAGTTCATGCCCCGCACTCTGAATCGGCGGAAGTCAGGAAAGATGGGTGAGCGGCAAAGGAGTCACCTCGCGAGGCTGTTGAATGCAGAATAGAGCCAATTTAGGCGTATAGGGAGGCAGGCTAGGATAAGCAATCTTGAGACCGAATGCTTTTGATATGGGGGTATTCAGAATAATCAACCTGCCGAGGCAGCTTCCCTCTCACAGATCTATGAAAGGCACGCACATCGTTAGTCTGATCTTTGGATCAGTGGTTTTGCTGGTAACGTTGGCCTCCGCACAGGGGCAGACGCCCGGTACGCAAAATGCGGCATTAGAGCAGAAGATTGAGGATTTGAAGGGTGACATCGAGTTCATCGGGGAGGGCGAAGGGCTCATCTCGCCATTGGATCAACTCGGCAGCGCCTACCGTATTCTTGGCAACTATGACGAGGCAGCGGAGGCGTACCGGCGAGCGCTGAAATTGTCGGAAGAGGTTCATGGGAGACTGCACACACAAGTGGCATTCTCCCTTAACGAACTGGCGAGCGTCCTTTATGAACAGGCCAAGTATGCGGCGGCGGAGGCCATGTCCTGGAGGTCCCTGGCATTGGCCAAGAGGCCCGTAGGCGCAGAGCACCGTCTGGTCGTAGACTGCTCCGGTGTATTAGGGAAAGTGCTCAGCGGTCAGGGCAAGTATGCGGAGGCTGATCAGCATTTCGAGCGTGCGTTGGCTATCTGCGAGAAGTAGTTCGGCAACGGAACGGCTACAGTGCTGATCGGCTACGCCGAATCTCAGCAAAAGCGGGGCAATCATGCAAAAGAGAAGCCACTAGCCGAGCGAGCCCTCGCCATCCAAGAGAAGGCTCTCCCACCCGGACATCCCGATCTAGCGGATACACTAGAGACCCTCGCAGAAATCTACGCCGGACTTGGGGGGGTAAAGAGGCTAACAGATACGCTTCTCGGGCGAAAGCTCTCCGTGAGAAGCTGTCTTCCTCAAAGTGAGAAAGCTGAGGGGGATCACATCGTCTCCGTGACCTAGGCTTCCCAGTTCTCTAACTGGATCAGGAATCTGGAGTTCATGCCGATGACAAGGAGATGGAAAGGACCGCGATGCGGATCAGGGCGAGGGCAGTGCGGCGGTGCGGACAGTTGTTGAAGGAGATCGAAGCAAGCCATAACAGGGGGAATCCACACGCCGCTGCCAAAGGGGAGGCACCTCCCCTCAGCCAAACACGAAAGGCTGCAGCAGCAGACGCCGGGCTCTCTCCCGATCAAGCCAAGCAATCAATCCGCGTTGCCAACGTCGAAGAGGCGAGTTCGAGGAGCAACTCGAAAGCGACAAGCCGCCGACGATCGCCAAACTGACCCTAGGGCACCCGTCGTCAGAGTGAAGTTTGCTACTCCATAGGCTTACCGCCGCCCATTGTCACAATGAGGGCGACGACTCCGATCAAGATGGCCAGGAGCGGGTTCATGGATCTTGTTTCGGCCACATAGATAGATCCGGAACCACCAGGGCCGTATTCGGAATGCCGCTTTGCAAAAGCACCGGCATAAAGCAGATTCTGCGTGTCTTGCACCGCAAGACCGTTCGTAGACCCAACGTCCACATTCGTTGCTAGATAGCGGTTCTGAGACGAAGGAGTTGAGGACGCGGCGGGGCGAGGGACCGTAACGATGTCTCCCGATGTCGCTGGAATCATTGTCTGAGTAGCTCCATTCTCATCAAGAAATTCAACAACTGAATAGTCATCACGCGGGCCGCGAACAAAACACGTGGTGAACATGTCAAAATCATCAGCGACAAGGCACTGAGTATTCGGCATCTGCTCTGGAATCTCTACTGACATTAATCCTCTAGAGACGTCGATCACTTGCGTTAGCGCCGTCGAGTTATCACGGATAATACCTGGGAAATAACTTACAGGGAGTGTCGTCTCGTCGACTTCCAAGAGGTACTCATTACCGCGCCAGTGAAGCTGTAGGTACTGTCACCATTGTCCGTTGTTAATTGCGTGTGGCGTGTTGCCCGCTTGATCTGTGATAGTCATCGATGCCCCTGTTACTGCCGTGACATCGATCCCTGGGTCATACACACCGTTCCAAAACATGTCATCGACCAGCCTTACCTGCTCTTGCGCAGCGCTAGTCTCTATCTGGATTTTTGCTAGGTTGAATGTGCCGATGCGATCATTGGTGGCTCCGATGTCGAGATCCACGAACTCAAAACGCCAATCGCCTTGCTGGCCTTCGCCGTTGAAAGCGCTCAATACATTGCTGGGTGCCGCAATTCGGTCAGACTCGCAATTTGGGGTTAAAGTATTGTTGTTAGTCCCGTCATCCAAATTGTTTGTGGAGGTGTCCTCTAGGAGGACATCGAAATGATCGTCCGAGTCATTCGTAGGCAAGGCTATGATCTCCACACGTGTCCCGTTCGGTGACTGCAAGGTCACACGCACATCTCCACGCCACGCGTGCTCTAGATTCATCCCTACATTCAGATCAAGAATCGTGCCACTAGATGGAACATTGATGACATGGACCTCCGGTGAACCAGTGTTGTTCGTGAATGTTCCAGTGGTCGTTGAAAGGTAGTCAGTTACAGCCCCATCTCCGCGGCTTGCAGTCACGATCCCAATGACGATCGCAAGCGCGATTCGAGTGGGAACACGTGTTTGCCGCCATTGATTCGGAGGGAAGCAAGATTGAAAGAAAGACCGGAGCACGGACATTAACGTTTGGTTGAATCAACCTAATTAGAAGCATAAGCTTCATATTTATAATAGTCCCGCCGTAATTAACACTTCGTCTATCTGTAGTAAATCATTCCCTTATTCTGATCTGGAATGTCAGATCTATACAAGAAAGGTTGGGGCCGGCTTAGTGCTCGACAGGAAATCAACGAAGATTTGGGAGGTAACCCAGCGAGGGGGATACCAGAGACCCGTCTAACGAGTCTCCGCGAACGAAAGCCCAAGTTCTTTCTCTAATCGAGAAAGATGCCGACGTTCTCTCGGATCAAGAAGTACGACCGAGAGCCCTTTCTTTCCTGCTCGTGCCGTGCGGCCACTGCGATGAGTGTAGTATTCAGTCTGATCAGGCAACTGGTGGTGAAGGACAAAGGCCAAATCGTCTACGTGAATTCCACGCGCCATCACATCGGTTGCAATTAGGCACTGAATCCGGGCCTTTCTGAATGCGCGCATGATTTTGTCGCGCTCCTTCTGTGAAAGATCTCCCTGCAGGACATCGACCGGATAACCAAGTTCCTCTAGCTGCCGCCCCAGACCAATGGCGCCTGCCTTCGTCCGACAGAAGATGAGCCCACGGTCATTCGGGCGCCGCTCAAGAAAGTCGACGATCCAAGCCGTTTTGTCAGATCGCGGGCACTGAACGAAGAGGTGTTTGATTGAGCGGTTCACCACATGGATGCGATCCACCTTGACGGTGCGAGGATGGGATCCCATGCATCCTTTGGTCAATTTGTCCACTTCTTCAGGGAACGTTGCAGAGAACAGCCAGGTAGTCGTGCGTTTTTTCGTGAGTTCGATGATCTGTGAGAGCTCTTTGCGAAAGCCCATGCTCAGCATCTCATCAGCTTCGTCCAGAACCAAATGCCTCACGGTGTCCAACTGAAGGGCTTTTCGTTTTATTAAGTCTAACAATCTTCCGGGAGTGGCGACGACGATCTGGGTTGGGCGGCGCAGGGCCGCTGCTTGTCGATCCATGGGATCTCCTCCCGCTAGCACTTCGATAAAGATTTTGTCGGAAAACTTGGTGAACCTGAAGAGGGCTTTGCCAATCTGCTTTGCCAACTCCCTCGTAGGGGCGATAACCACACCCTGGATTGCATCGGACTTGGGATCCACCTTGGTGAGGAGGGGGAGACCAAACGCTGCCGTCTTGCCGGTGCCGGTTTGGGCTTGGGCGATGAGATCCCCGCCATCGTCGAGTAGAAAGGGAATGACGTCGGCCTGAATCTTCGTGGGCTTGTGGATGCCAAGAGGCTCAAGTCCTTGGACGAGATCTACGGGGACGCCGAGTTGTTTGAAAGGGTGCGACATGGCTTAGGGGGCACCTATCGGCTAGAAATCGCGCCTTGTCACATCATGGGTGTCGGTCAATCTAGCTCCCCTTTGTTAGAATGATTCCAAAGGGCTTATAGAATCTCGTTAGGGCTTCAAAGTAGACCTCCTCTGATCGGTCGCGGGTGAGAATCGGGTAAGCCTTCTGCGCTGCCTCTTTCTGTTTCTTGTGGCGCTCTTTGTATAGGGCTTCAACAATGACTGCTGCTTCTTGCTTTGATTTTCCCTTCAACTGATCGGAAAAGTCGATCTCTTCTCGCTTGTTCTTTGCGACAGCTTGACGATGTGTCTCGAGGTATTTCCGAAAGTGCTTTCTGCCGGCTTTGCCATCATTCATCGCGAAGTGGACAAGAAGAGTGGCGCACTGATAGTTGTGAACAATCTCACGTTGCTCTAGAGATTTCGCCGGTCGATAGCCCATGAACTGAGCCTGCGTTGCTTGAGTAAGCTTTGCGGGGTGGATTGGGAATTGGAACCCTGCAGGGCCTTGCGATTTGGCGTAGCTACTGGCTCTGTGGCGATCGCTCTTTTTTCCCAGAATGGTGCTCTTAATGCCTTCCTCAAGACGATCAAAGAAGAGTTGGCCACTGTCATAGCGAGCAGCGCCTATCACTTCGGCGATGCCTTCCGTGAACCACATGGGGGAGTAGTCTAACCAATGGTCGAGCAATTGGTGCGTGACCTCGTGTAATAGTGTGCTCGGATCGTAGAGCCGTCCTTCCCGTACCCAGGCGACGTTGGCTTGTCTCAGGCCAAGTGATCGGAATGGAACAAGGATCTCTTTCGTTCTAGGAATGTAGACGCCTGCGGCTCTCGGAGGACCACCGGCATTGGCATAGCCCTGCATAGAGCTGAAAAGGCGGACACGAAAGTAGCCGCTCTTCGGTTTCTTCAAGCGAAGGCCTAAGGGGTTTTTCTCTAGTGCAGCATGGGTAACTTCAAAGATCTTGGAAAAGTCTTTGACCAAGTTCGGTGCCAACTTTGCATCTGCCACGAACTCAAAGTGAGGAGTGCGATACACGTGCTTGCTGTGAGTCCCATCTTCGACGACGTCGACTTTGGACTCCAACCAGTTTAGTGTGACCCTTTCCGGCCAACGGGCGTCCTTGGGGAGACGCTTCCAAAACTTGGCTTGGCTGCGAAAGCTTCGCACCCGATCGCGATCTTCCTCAATGAGTTGATCAAGCTTGAGGCGGGCGCGTTTGCCACTCTGTAGCCGAAACTCTGCTTGGGTGTCCGTGGCTTGAAGCAAAGTTGCGATCATTTCGCGGCCGTCTACACTGGTCCAGGTCTCTGGTGAAGCTTGGCCGCGCGCAGTGGAGAAAAGTGAGGCGATGAAGAGGAGCAGCAGCCAAAGAGGTGACGTAGACTTTCGGTTGGAGGTGAATGTATCCAGCATCATCCTTTTCACACAATGTCTCTTCGTTGCTATGTGGTTACGCCCTTTTTTAAAATGATGTTAGCGTATTTTGCCGTATCCCCGGTGACGATGATGGCATACGCTTGTTTGGCGCGTTCGTAGAAGGCAAACCGCTCCAGCTTCTGAATCGCGGGGGCTTCAGGTGCTAGCCTCGTCAAGGCTTCTTGGTAGCTAGTCTCGACTCTCGGATCGGCCATGTCACCGGGAACAGTCTCCATCATGAGGGCAGGTGTTTCATCATAGGTATCGAGAGCAAAGAGGGGAAGGATAGCGTCAAGGAGTGGCGGGATGGCAACGCCATCGGCCCGAAGCGCTTCGGGATGGATCGAGTGTCCCGGGAAATGAGCATCCGCTAGGACGATTTCATCGCCGTGTCCCATGCGGCAGAGCGTGGCGAGTAGATCTGGGCTGATGAGAGGAGAGATGCCTTTGAGCATTGGGCTAGTTGGATGGTGGCATCTCTGGCGTTGTTGGAGGAAGCACGTCAGTGTTCGAGGGTTTTGGCTCAGTTTCTGCGGCCTTTAGTGGCTTCTCTTTCGGCTGGCGCTTGGGAGGAATGATGTCGATACCGGGGAAGAGGGGCTCACCAAGCTCATCACTTTTTAGGGAAGGCTGCGCGTTGTCAGGGTCCGTTGGTAACTGAGCAGGTCCGGCTGGGGATAGCGGTTCTGGCTGGGGCGTTTCTGTTTGCCCAGCAGCCTCTTCGGTGGTGTTGGGGTCAGGAGTTTCTAGAGGCTCCGATTCGGCGGGGGGCTCTTTTAATAGGCGCGAGGGAACCCAGCCTTTCTTTCGATCTGCCAATCGGATCCGAGAAAACTTCTCTTCATCGTTCTCTTTCAGGAGTTCGACGAGGTCGCCTTTTTTAAGAAAGCGAGAGGGCTTCGCGTTGCTGCGAAGTCCACTGCGAAGCCATCTGAAGAATGGTGTTTGGTCCACGGCGATGACTCGTTGGTTCTTGGCGATCTCAGGATCTTCCTCTTCCTTCTTGGAGTCTTCTGGGGGGGCCTCCTCGCTACTTTCGCTTGCCTTGTCGTCAGACGGTTCTTTCACGATTGCAGCAACGTCGCGGGCCTTGCGACTCTGCTGCTTGAACGAGCCGCAGTGCGTGAGGAAGGCGGGCAGAATCAGGCATAGCGCGAGGAAGCGGAGGCGACGGGGAAGAAGACACGCGGGGCCGAGCATGGTTGGAACTTGGGCATTCTGAATGGGCATGGCAACTCGTTTCGTTGCTGACAGGTCTATACGAAGAAGCGAGTGCCGTAGCACTCGCTCTGCGCGAATCAAAGGTTTTGAACGGCTGGAGATATAACACCTAGGAGGTGAGCATCTTGTCCCGCTCAAGCTTGAGGCCCATCTTGCGGTAAAGTGTGGCGATACTCACACCGAGCATGCTAGCCGTCTTTTCACGGGAGCCCTCGTTGTATTTGAGCGTTTCTTGAATGAATATCTTCTCCTGCTTCTTAATGTAGTCAGAAAGCTTGCCGCCAATTGGAAGCTGGTGCTTGAGCTTCTGGTTCTCTTCGTCTGTGATCTCAATCTTCTGGGTAATCTTGGGAGGAAGATCGACGGGGCGAATGCGGTCATCTTCCGCAAAAGTGCAGGCACGCTCGATTGCGTTCTGTAGCTCACCAACGTTACCAGGCCAGGCGTAGTTGGTGAGGAGTTGGAGTGCATATTTATCGACACTCTTCACCTTGGTCTGAGAGATCTTGGCGTAGTTCTTCAGGAAATGATCGGCTAGAGCATCGATATCTTCCTTTCGGCTGCGCAGAGGCGGCATCATGAGAGGGATGATAGAGATGCGGTAGAAGAGGTCTTCGCGGAACTTGCCCTCGGCCACTTCCTTCTCGAGAGGCTTTGTAGTCGTCGCAACAAAGCGGAAGTCGAGGTTTGCTGGGAGTGAACCTTGCACGCGGCGGTTGTTGACGTCTTCCAGAAAGGCGTCGAGCTGACTCTGCAGGCGCTTCGGAAGAACGTTGACTTCTTCCAGCACCACAGTGCCTCCTTGGGCTCGCATGAATATGGTCTCACCAGCATGAGCCGCACCGCCAAACAGTTCCATTTCTAAGAGTTCTTCTGGAAGGGCACTACAGTGGAGGACTTTGAACGGAGCGCTATTGCGTCGGCTTTGGTTGTGCAAGGCCCTTGCTACCATCTGTTTACCAGATCCGAATTCACCATCGAGTAGCACAGGGCTGTCGTTGTCGGCGACCTTCTTGACCACAGCCATGATCTCTTTGATAGGCGTGCTGCTACCAACGACCCTGGAACGTTCGCCGAGGGGAGCCACGGTAGACCGAGTGAAAGGATCTTCCTTCTGGCTTTCTTCTGCAGAACCCTTGGTTACAGCGCGACTGATGATCCGTTGCAAGTCATCGAGTTCGAATGGCTTCGAGAGATAATCAAAGGCACCATACTTCATCGCATCCACAGCGATCTTAACACTGCCGTAGCCGGTCACCATGATGATGGCCATGTTCGGATACTGAATGTGGCTCTGCTGGATGATGTCGAGACCGTCCATGTCACCGATCTTCAGATCGACGATGAGGATTTCAGGAGTGTTCCTCCTGATGAAGGACATACCTTCGGTGCCGGTCTGGAAAGCATACGTTTCGTGCCCGAGACGTTCGCAGAGCTGCGACATCATCTTGAGTACCGCAGCTTCGTCATCGATAATTACGATTTTTGCCATAATTTTTTAGAATAACTGATTTGGGAGCAATTCTTAAGAAGCAGAAGAGCTTATGGGAATCATTAAGCAGACTTTGCAGATAAGATCCAATAAAATCTTCACTTTTGATATTTTTAATAGTTCTTCATAGATTAAAGACCCGCTTCGAATCTTAAATTATCTCCATAGCAATCGTGAGTTTGGCACAACAGTAGCAAATTTGCGAAGATAAAAATCATAAATTAGCAGCATAATCCGTGTACACCGGGATTCTCGGAGATGACCTTTAAGGTTTTTGAACAAATATGAGAAGGCCCGTCGGCACTCCTCTAGAGATTAAGGGACGTTTGAGGCGGCGCCGACATGAGAACCTCAACCCCTGAGCGGTGGCCGCCCCAATCCGCTCAACACAAGACGGAAAAGGGAGAATTGAACTCCCTACTCACAGAATGATATGTTTTGATAAAGCCATAATTAGCAAGTTTAACGTAAAGAATTGCTGTTTCAAGGTAAGCGGTCCCCGGCACACCTCTAGCAGAGAATAGCGGAGACGTCATAGATTGTCGGCTATGACATCTTCGAAATCCTCTGATAACCGAATCCTTAAAGTCGACACCCTCAAGCGTGTCCGCGTCCCAAAGGCCAGGCGCGAAGCCATCCTCGACGAATTCGAAC
>Ga0213868_10003965_pt1 | contig 13660 bp, 9 predicted proteins | sample PICome_9_FD_160087 | JGI IMG/M metagenome (GOLD analysis project Ga0213868, IMG submission 160087) | Coastal seawater microbial communities near Pivers Island, North Carolina, United States - PICO127 | ecosystem: Environmental > Aquatic > Marine > Coastal | place: USA: North Carolina | collected...
CGTTGGGGAGAGTGCCATGGAACCACGGTGGTGCTGGGACAAGTGGGGGGGCTAGTCTCAAAGTAACTAATTATCAATTGGAGGATGCATGGATGCTCAAGGTTTTGTGGCGGCGCTTACCCCTGCTGTGACTGATGCGGATGCTCGTGAACGTTTCCTTGCTGACCCCAGAGCGGTACTGGCAGCGGCGGGGCTGGATCTACCGGAGTGGTTCACAGTCAGTGCACGTGAAGGCGATACAGCCGAACTCACCATCACCCTGCCAGCCCTACGCGACCCTGACGCTGACCTCAGCGATATGGACCTCGAAGGTGTGGCTGGTGGGCGCTATACTGATGCAGGTTATACAATTGAACGGTTCTACCGCTTTTGTGGCGAGTAGAGGGTAGGTAAGTGGGCGTGGTTGGCTGGCCCACCCGTAGTGATGATGGTGCACGGGGTGTTGTAAGGGTCAATACAAAGGTCTGAAATCCTGATCCAAGGACTCCTATTTCAAAACATGATCACCTTGACCGGGGGTTGTTAACAACCGACCCGGGGTACATATCTATGTAATCCGGTTCAGGTTGTTAGTGAGATTTCCTTGGAATAGGTTCCTGGTGGGGAAAGTACCGTGAAAACACGGTGGTCTGGTCTGACTTGGTCGAGCTAGTCTCACATCACTAATCATTAATTGGAGTTATCAATTGGAGGATGTATGGATGCTCAAGGTTTTGTGGCGGCACAGTTGTTTATGCCAGCGCAACACCATTCACGAGCCCTGGTTCTAGTTGTGACCCCGATTGCTCCTACCTCGAGATGGCGGCAAACGACATCCAGAATTTGTACTGCTGGACCGACTACGGCGCCGCAAACACCTCAGTTGTTACCGGCACTGCGAGAGCGATCGGTCAAGGGATGTACAACACAAATCTGATTGCGAAGGAGTGGTGCTCAAGAGGAATAGCCACTTCGATGAAAAATTTTTCAACTACGATCGATAGCGTTACGTACTCCGACTGGTACCTGCCAACGCAAAGTGAGCTCAAGCTGGCACAAGGGCTCGACAACGTTCTCGCTGCAGATGAATTTTACTGGGTCTCAGACGCATACGGAAATGATCCAGACTATGCCCGGTGCTTGGCATTTTCTGCGGCAGGCGTCCAGAGCACGGGTAATTGCGTTCGATACAGAGCCCAATTGGGGATCCCGACACGGGCGTTTTAAATCAGGTTCTCCACCCAAGCAATGGAAATTACATTGACCGATCAGGTAGGTTCGACCGGTGAACACCTTCAATCGTTCGATTAATGCGCAAACAGACCCCCTCAATGAAAAGGCACAGCAGTCGGCAGACGCCATCGAGCGACTCTCTGGTGTCCCTCGGCACGATGTCGCCGTCATCCTCGGGTCCGGATGGGTCCCCGCAGCAGATCTGATTGGCACCACCGTCAGCGAATTCAGCGTGACAGACATTCCACATTTCTCGGCGCCATCCGTTGACGGACACGCGGGCGTTATCCGCAGCGTTGATGCTGACGGAATCAAGGTTCTCGTATTTCTGGGACGCACCCACTTCTATGAAGGCAAAGGCGTCGATGCAGTCACACACGCTGTACGCACGGCGGCGGCTGCAGGTTGTCACTCCATTGTTCTGACTAACGGTTGCGGCGGGCTTAACCCCGAGTGGACACCGGGAACGCCTGTGCTTATCAAGGACCACATCAACTTCACCGGGCACTCACCATTGCATGGCGCCCACTTTGTTGATCTCACCGACTTGTATTCCTCGCGACTGCGGGCGTTATGCCATGAGGTAGAACCGGATCTGCCCGAAGGTGTTTACGTTCAATTCCCTGGACCGATGTATGAAACCCCTGCGGAAATCACGATGGTGCGCAACATGGGTGGAACGTTGGTTGGAATGAGCACAACTCTTGAAGCCATTGTCGCCCGTTCATTGGGCATGGAAATCCTTGGTCTCTCCCTCGTGACCAATGCCGCAGCGGGCATGACGGGCCATCCGCTCAATCACGAGGAAGTTTTGCAAGCCGGCCGAGATGCGGCCACGAAAATGGGTGCGCTGCTGAATCACGTGATTAGAAAGTTCAAGTAAGGCCAATCCCGTGAACCTGATTGCCACAGCCCGCGATTGGCTGGCCAACGATCCACATGAAGAAACCCAACATCAACTACGCATGCTTATTGAGCAGGCCGGCAAGGCTGACCCGCAAGCCCTGAAGGAACTGCATGACAGCTTTGATGGCACCTTGCAATTTGGAACCGCGGGTTTGCGTGGAAAACTTGGACCTGGCCCAAATCGCATGAATCTCGTTGTCGTTGCCCGTGCAGCTGCAGGGCTCGCTCAATACCTCCTCGATCAAGAAATAGAAAACCCAAGCGTTGTTATCGGTTTCGATGCCCGGCACAACTCCGAACTCTTTGCCAACGTGAGTGCGCAAATTTTCAGTGGTTATGGAATCACCGCGAAGTTGTTCCCCCACCCAGCCCCCACTCCCGTTGTTGCTTTTGCCATCAGGGACCTGCGCGCCAGTGCCGGTGTCGTGGTTACCGCGAGTCACAACCCACCCGAAGACAATGGCTACAAGGTCTACCTCGGATCGGGCAGTCAAATTATTCCACCGGCAGACACCCAAATAAGTGAGTGCATTGCAAGTGCAACCGCGAGCGGGCCCGTTCGAGGACTTCCCCACGGCACGCAGTGGGAACTCATTGGACCCGAAGTGGAAGCGGCATATGTTCAACGAACCGCGAGCCTTGCTCGGGCAAAACCCAACACACAATTGGTGAGCGTGTACACAGCCATGCACGGAGTTGGTGGCCGCATTTTTCTTGAGATCGCAAAGGCTGCAGGATTCCAAAAACCTATTGCAGTCACTAAACAATTTGAACCCAATGCCGCTTTCCCCACCGTTGCCTTTCCCAATCCTGAAGAGCCAGGAGCTATCGATCTCGCGGTTGAAACGGCCAAGGCCCACAAGGCCGACCTGATCATTGCCCATGATCCAGATGCCGACCGCTGCGCGGTAGCAATTCCCACAAATACTGAGAAAACCCAATGGCGCATGCTGCATGGGGACGAAGTGGGTTCACTTCTCGCCTGTCACATTGCCAAAATCAAATCAAGCGGCGTCTTCGCTCAGTCCATTGTCTCCAGCACTCAACTCAAAGCGATCGCGGGGAAATATGGATTTGATTACCAACAAACATTGACCGGTTTCAAATGGATTGGACCTATCGAGAACCTAGTTTTTGGCTATGAAGAAGCACTCGGTTACTGTGTCGATCCCGAGATGGTCAAAGACAAGGATGGAATATCAGCCGCTCTGTTGATAATGGAGATGGCCGATCAACTTAATTCCAGTGGCAGGACCCTGCAGGACGCACTGAATGACATCGCTATTGAATTCGGTGTCTTCCTCACCGACCAAGTATCCATTCGGGTCAGTGATCTTTCACTTATTCCAGAGATCATGCACCGACTGCGCACGAGCCCGCCAAGCGAGATCGCTGGTTTCACTGTCACCGATTTCATTGACCTTGCTCAGGGAACCGATCAACTTCCTGCCACCGACGCATTGCTTTTTTCCCTTGCAGGCGGCAGCCGAGTGATCATTCGTCCCAGCGGAACCGAGCCCAAGGTGAAGGTCTACCTGCAGAGTGTTGTTCCTGTCCCAGCAGCAGATCAGCTTCCCATCAGTCGCGCCCAGGCCGCGGCACAGATTTCATCGATGGCCGAGGTTGCTCAGATGTGGTTGAACTAAAGCCTTGGGTGAGATCAGGGTGCCACGAGAACCACTTTCTGAGACGAGAATTCTCAATATTGCACGCGTGCAATATTGAGGGAGTAAGCAGTTAGGGAGTGAGCAATGCTGCCCGAGATACTGCACTCCAACCCTCACAATCTGGCTAAGGACTAGGCTGGGTACATGTCGTCGCTTGATGCTCATGCACCTGTGACCCACAAGGGTTTACATGCATTTCTGGCGGGTCTTCCTGGGGTAGACCAGGTGGGCGCCGAGGCGCGGGCAACGGCATTGGGCACCCGATCAATCAAAAAAGACTCCAAGCTCTGGGCGATCAACACGGCAATCAGCATGGTGGATCTCACCACCCTGGAGGGCGCTGACACCCCCGGCAAAGTCAGAGCCATGTGTTCCAAGGCTCTGCACCCTGATCCGACCGACATGACCACGCCCAGTGTCGCCGCTGTTTGTGTTTACGGTGACCTAGTTGAAACCGCAAGAAGTGTGGTCAGTGATCGAATCCACGTTGCTGCCGTAGCCACCGCATTTCCCAGCGGTCGCGCGAGTCTCGAAGTCAAACTGCTCGACACCAAGGAAGCCGTTGCCGCAGGTGCTGATGAAATCGACATGGTCATTGACCGGGGAGCTTTTCTATCGGGGAATTTCAGCAAGGTTTTCGAGGAAATTGTTGCGGTCAAAGAAGCATGCGGCCCTGCCCACCTGAAGGTGATCCTTGAGACGGGTGAACTCAAAACTCTGGACAATGTGCGCAAAGCGAGCTGGGTCGCCATGAAAGCTGGCGCCGACTTCATCAAAACCAGCACCGGAAAGGTCGCACCGGCGGCCACTCTGCCCGTCACCTTGGTCATGCTCGAAGCCGTTCGTGACTATTTCCAAGAAACAGGCATCAGGATTGGTGTGAAAGCGGCCGGTGGAATTCGCACCAGTAAGGACGCCATCAAGTACCTGGTACTCGTGAACGAAACTGTGGGAGAGGACTGGCTCACGCCCGACTTATTTCGCTTCGGGGCGTCCACATTGCTCAATGACCTTGTGCTCCAACGCCAGCGCATGCTCACCGGCCACTACTCCGGCCCTGATTACGTCACGATTGATTAGAGGATACGAGGCACCATGGCATTCGAATACGCAAGCGCACCCGAGTCCACCTCGATTGTGACCATTAAGGGCAGCTACGACTTATTCATCAATGGTGAGTTCACGCCCGGGCATGGAACATCGTTCACAACAATCAACCCTGCGACCGAAGAAGTCCTCGCGACGGTGGCTGAAGCCAACCAAGACGATGTCAATGCAGCGGTCGCGGCCGCACGCAAGGCCTACAACTCAACGTGGTCAAAGATGTCTGGGGCCGATCGGGGCAAATACCTATTCCGCATCGCCCGCATCATGCAGGAGCGCGGTCGCGAACTTGCTGTGCTGGAAAGCATGGACAACGGAAAGCCCATTAAGGAGTCTAGAGACGTCGATATTCCTTTAGCCGCAGCGCATTTCTTCTATCATGCGGGTTGGGCAGATAAACTCGAATTCGCTGGATATGGCACGAACCCCAAAGCTCTCGGAGTAGCCGCCCAGATTATTCCCTGGAACTTCCCGCTGCTCATGCTCGCCTGGAAAATCGCACCTGCATTGGCAGCCGGAAACACCGTGGTGCTCAAACCTGCCGAAACCACGCCGCTCACGGCACTCCTATTCGCGGAGATATGCCAGCAGGCCGACCTTCCTCCAGGGGTTGTCAACATCATCACTGGCGCCGGTGATACTGGGCGAATGCTGGTCGAACACCCCGATGTGAACAAAGTGGCATTTACAGGTAGCACGACCGTGGGTCAGGCAATTCAGCGCGAGGTTGCCGGGACAAATAAACGACTGACTCTCGAGTTGGGTGGTAAAGCGGCTAACATCATTTTCGATGACGCCCCGATCGACCAAGCAATCGAAGGCATTGTTAACGGCATTTACTTCAACCAGGGTCACGTCTGCTGCGCGGGCAGCAGGCTCCTGCTGCAGGAGAGCATCGCTGAGCAAACAATTGAGTCGCTCAAGCGGCGACTACAAACCCTGCGTCTGGGCGATCCGCTGGACAAAAACACCGATATCGGTGCGATCAACTCGCGTGAACAACTCAATCGGATCATTGACCTGACCAAGGCAGGTGAGGACGAAGGCGCCGAGCGTTGGAGCCCCAACTGTGCGATCCCTGACAAGGGTTTCTGGTTCGCACCAACAATTTTCACCAATGTCACGCAAGCTCATCGCATTGCCCGCGAAGAGATCTTTGGTCCGGTCTTGAGCGTTCTCACTTTCCGCACCCCCGATGAAGCCGTGGAGAAAGCCAATAACTCCCCCTACGGCCTCAGTGCTGGCATTTGGACGGAGAAAGGCAGCCGAATCCTCTGGATGGCCAACAAGATGCGCGCCGGCGTTGTTTGGGCCAATACTTTCAACCGATTCGACCCTGCCAGTCCATTCGGCGGCTATAAAGAATCCGGTTTTGGGCGTGAAGGTGGCGTTCAAGGCTTGGGTGCCTACCTCACCACGGAGGATCCATCATGATGAACAGCAATGACCGTCTCGAGGTTCGCAAAACTCATAAGTTATTTATTGGTGGCGCATTCCCCCGCAGCGAATCCGGTCGCACAACTGAGGTCACTGATCACGAAGGTGCGTTTCTGGCCAATGTCGCGATGGCCAGCCGTAAGGACGCCCGCGAAGCCGTCATTGCTGCCCGAACCGCATTTGCCTCATGGTCAAGAGCCACTGCCTATAACCGCGGCCAGGTCCTGTACCGGATCGCTGAGGTCATGGAAGGTCGCACCGATCAATTCGTGAACGACATTCAACGTACCGAAGGCGTGAGCAAGAAGAAAGCCACCGGGCAAACTCAGGCCAGTATTGACCGAATGGTGTGGTACGCGGGTTGGGCGGATAAATATTCGCAGGTAATCGGTAACACCAACCCTGTTTCAGGACCATTCTTCAACTTCAGCATCCCCGAGCCGACCGGTGTCGTTGCAGCCGTTGCCCCCGATAAGCCCAGCCTGCTCGGGCTGGTCAGTGTGGTGGCCCCCATCGTGATGACTGGTAACTCAGTCATCGTTATTGCCAGCAACTCCAATCCCATTCCAGCCATCACCTTCAGTGAGTGCTTGGCCACGAGTGACGTCATTGGTGGCAACATCAATATCCTCACCGGCGATCCCACTGAGATTATGCCGTGGTTAGCCGCTCACGCCGATGTCAATGCCCTTGACCTGACCGGCGTCACCGACCCAACTCTTGCCAAGGAATTGGAAGTTGCCGCTGCGGGCACTGTCAAACGAGTGCGCTCCGCTCCTATTAACCCTGACTTTGAAGCCACCCCAACGCTCTCTCGAGTGCGCGCATTCACGGAAATCAAGACCGTGTGGCACCCACTCGGTGTTTAAGCCCTGGTTGAAGCAACAAGAGATATGGAGCCGGACGATCCAGACTGCCCTATTGATTTCGACCCTTGCATCCGGGATAACACCACGTGTGCGGATTTTGCGCAACCCAGATCACACCTCAGCCCGGATCAGGCGGCGCAATTAACAATCGAATTGCGCCCAGCGGCGCTAATCTCCACGCCCAATGCCGAGTTTGCCGCTGCTCTCCTGGCTAGGAACTGCACACAAAAGCGCCACGCATACGCCATGAGTCTCGACCTCACCTCACACCCACCGCAACCAATTAGCCACCAGATGCCTCAGGAGACAAGATTCATCGAGCATTGCACTGCTGATGAATTATTCGATTCTTGGTACGCCGCGTACCCGCTTGGTCATCCCGATTACCTTCCCGGGACCCGCGCCGAGCTCATGGCCGAGAACTTGCAACCACTCCTGGACCGATCGCTTCTCGGCGCTAACCACAGATCATCACGAGCAGTCTTCCAAGATGGCGAAGTCCATGCAGCGATCATAATCAGCCTGCGTGAGGGCGAAGCACCATATGGCGGCCCTTGGCTCTCTGAGATTTGGTGCGACCCGCGACTCCAGCACCAAGGAATTGGTAAATCCTTGCTAACAACAGCTATCAGAGAGCTCAGCGAGGATGGGTTCGCCAGCCTCGGGCTGGCAGTAAGCCAGGGCAACCCCGCAAAGAAACTGTACGAGTCGCTGGGATTTACGGGCATCAGCCAGTCATGGACGATCGCATTACCCACCAGATGACATTGCCCGCTACGTATATGCGCGCCACTGAGCAATCATTGCGCCTTGATAGACGCTTGCAAGGTAGGGCAATGGCGTGCGCCTCAAGAAGGTCGAAACCACCAACAAATTTCGCCAGGACTAGGGGCGAGCGCGCAGTTGCACGTAATACGATCCTGACTTCTTGCGCGTGATGCGATATGTGTACGCACCAGCCTCGGTTGCCCTGGCTGCCGGGAGAATCGTCACACCATACTTATTCGTTCGGACGGTTCCCATGAACATGCGCTGGGTTCCTGGGTCGGCCCCGGGAACAAGCATGGCCACGCCAAATTTCTTAGACTTGGGCAAACCCTTGACCCGTGGTGTCACTACAACACCAACCCCAACTTTGACCTTCGGTGCAGTGGAAATAGTCCTCCCCACGTCTTTCTTCATCGTTACCGTCGGGCGGTAAGGTGCTTCACCTGATACAACAACTACCCGCTCAACCCCACCTGTGGTGTTGACAACCCGAATGCGGTCCTCTGCCTGAGGAACAGGGGTAACAAAGGTATACAAACCGGGAGAAGTCAGCGTAGATCCACCTGCCACCACGGTCACCGTGTAGGAACCTGCTCTTCCGGGCGGTGTCAGCACTTGAACGGCGCCATCATTGATCACCCTCACGATTTGCGCTTCTGCCGTGCCAAAGAGCACTCGGGTTACCCCCGTCAATCCCGAGCCATACACCGTCACAACAGTGCCACCCGCTGTCGAACCGGATGCGGGCAAGAAACCTGAAATAGCGAGGCCTCCAGCGGGCGTCTCGACTGGAGTTTCGCTACTACCCCCACCACTGTCGGGCGAGGGTGATGGTGGAGAAGGTGGAGTGGCACCAGCACGGGTAATGGTCACCGAATACGTCACGCTGCCATAACCACCAGGCCCTGTGGACACAATGTCGACCACGTTGCTCCCCACCACGAGATCCACCCTTGCCGCAACCCCTGAAGTCGCCGAGGAACCATTCACCGTGAGTGAGCCACCCGACATACTCTGGGTTGGCGTGATGACCGCCTGACTCACATTGTTGTCAACCGATGCTGAATAGTTATTTCCCATCCGGTTAAAACTTGGTGAGAGAGCCGTGCCGGATATACCCAGGCCTGATAGCGAGTTATTGAGTGCAACTGTGGCCAGTGACGCATCCACAATGCCCGACCCGCAAGTCTTTATCGGATTCGGATCACAGACTCCAGCAGAGAAAGATCGAACCGAAGTGGTCATGATCTGTTCGATCTCAGTCGGAGTCATTCCTGAATCCATTGACTTCAGTAATGCAGCAACTCCGGCAACCAATGGTGCCGCGAAACTGGTGCCTTGCACATAGTCAAACTGCGTTGTTGAGCTTGTTGGTGTGAAGTCACCGAGTTTGCTCGTGGTGTAGGCGTCGCCAGGGGCTGACAGGTCTACGGTTGAACCGTAATTGGAATAGGAATCTCGCTTTCCACCAGTTGTTGTTGCACCCACGGCAATAACACCATTGCAATTGGCCGGCCATATATCCCCCGCGTCCAAGTTGCTATTTCCTGCGGCAGCCACTAACACCACCCCCCGACTCACCGCCGAATCCACAGCCGTCTGAACAGCCACTGGGCAAGGCCCCGGAATCTCCGAGCCGAGTGACATGTTGATTACATCGGCCGGCGTCGCATTAGGATCCACACCGGCGACGGACCCGCCACTCGCCCACGTTATTGCCGCTGCCAAGTCGGCATCAGTTCCACCTAGCCAGCTCAAAGCTCGCACAGGTTGAACTCGCACATTCGGCCCCACTCCTGCAATACCTACCGAGTTATTCGTCTCAGCAGCAATCAGCCCGGCCACTTTCGTCCCATGCCACGAGCTGGCACGGAGGTCCCAATCTCCTGGATCAAGTGGAATGGGGTCCCATCCAGGAGCTCCATAGGTGATCGGATCCACGTAGTCTCCGTCGAGATCCACAACTCGCGCACCTGTGCCTGCGCCGTCAGCAAAATCTCGCTCCCTGGCACCAGGCAACAAGTCCACAAAGTCGTAGCCACTTACCAACTGAGTCGAAGGTAAATCGACTTGGTCAGTGATGCCCGTATCAATTACAGCAACAACAGACGATGACCCCAAAGTCAGGTTCCACGCGGGCGAAACGCTTGCTGTTCCTGTACCCAAGCCGATTCCAAATGAATCCCATAATTCCCGCTGGAGACCATAATTGGCGTCATCGGGTGGAATTGATGGGAATGTCGCGGCCACCCGGGTTCGCCGGACCGGCTCCGCCCACTCGATTCGCGGGTCACTTTCCAATGCTTGAAGGACTGCGTCCGCGCTTGAGGCGTCAATTGCGTCTTGCACGTCAATCCTGCGCATACCCAGACCCAAGTCAGAACCAAGTATGAGGTCGGCAGCTCCATCGGTCGCAACTTCGGCTCGCGAAAGCGCTCCCGGGAGGGATTCAATTTCCTTGTATTTGACTATAAAACCCAGCGAAGCATCTGGATCACCCGATTCAACTGAATCAAACACAGTCTCCTCGGCATCTGCAAGTGCCAAATTGATGGACGTGGTGTGGTCACCGCCGCGGAGTTCAAGTTCCACTACCGACTCAGTGGAACTCACGGGTAGTGATTCAAAGGCGAGGGTTGTTGTGCCGGTCAGCACTGAATTGGTAATTTCACTTCCATCGAAGACAATCTGTTCGACTAGGTCAAGGCCAAAGCCGCCAAGAACAACCTCGGTTCCACCGGTGCGCGAAATGGTTTCAGGAGTGACTGTCTCAACTCCAAAGACTGCCTCCGACTCAACTACCACGGGTTCGGTCGTCGAGGCAGTCGCAGGGCTGGCACCAACTAACAATGCGGCAAGAAGCGCGAACACGGTGGTAACAACCAACGAGGGCCTTCCGCGTAGGGCAGAAACGCGAGGCTTGATCAGTTGCCAAAGTGGGGTCTCCACTTGGTCATCAAAGTAATTCAAGTACTGCCTCTCTGCCTGCCTCGGATTGAACCTCTATGAAAACACACTCCAATTCGTCACGGCTCACGGCCCACCTAAATAAAGAACTATGGAGTCCCCTTTGACTATTAGGGGGACTCCACAGTTGCAACACATTGAACTGATTATCTATACAGGGCTGCTTTGAGCTCAGCGCCATCTAGGTCAACACTGCGGGAGTTCAGCACGTAGGTCACCTTGACAACAACCTTACGACCCTTTCCACCAGTAGCCTTTGATTTGCCCTTGCCGCTTGCGTAGGTATCACCCTTAAGGCCCTCTGCCACCAGGTACTCGAGTGCGTTGTTAGCCCTCCTGAGCGAAATCGCCTGAGCTCCTGCACCTGCATTTGGACCTGCGTAGCCCATGACCAGCGTGCTGATCTTTGCCCCTGACGGCAAGGATGCAATCAGTTCACGTAGTACACGCCTGTCCTTGGCATCCAGGGCGGCAGAACGAGCCTTGAAGTAGATCGTGGCCTGCGTCTTTTCACCCTGTGTCAACGCCGCTGATCGAACTGTTACACCGAGCCAAACAGATCGCACAGCACCGTTGGTCGCGTACCCATTGACCTGCAGGACATGACTTCCGACAGCTACGGATAACGGAACTGGAAGTGAACCAGAAACTTGACCAGATGCATTTGTCTTCAGTTGCCCAAGGTAAACCGGAGTAGTTCCTGTGAAGATGTAAATATCGACGACTGTGTTTGCTTGGTAACCGAATCCAGTCACGTCAAGGAGTTGACCCTGCTGGAGCACAACGGTGTCCAGTGGGGCTAGTGGCGACTTCTCGCCACCGAACAATGTCCCCTGAACTTCAATCTCCCATCCAGGGCTGAACGCCAGGATTCCGTCCTCACGAGAGTTCGGGATTATGGTGATGGGCAACTGAGCCCCACCCTGAGTTGCAACGCCTTGACCATTACCAACCGTTGTCGGTGGGTTGCTTGGTCCGAGTGAACCGCCGCCAGCGGGCGTGTCAGCCACGTAGACGTAACCGCCAACAGCCAGAGCACTACCCGAAGCCAAGCTCACCAGCACGTTCGCGGCACCCAGTGCGACACCCGCAGGTACGACAGCTTGAATCGTCGCAGCATCAATGACTGTATAGGAAACCACTGGCTTTCCGCCAATGCTCACTCCGTTTACACCCCAGAAGCCGAATCCGAGGATCAAAATGGTGTTTCCACCACTGATTGGACCAGACGAGGGCCGAACCTCAGTTATCTCCTGATCAGCACCACCGCCGCCACCGCCGCCGCCGCCTGGGCTAGGCGCAGGAGGTGTTGGAGTCGGTGGAATTGCATTTCCGGTTGCTGTGAATAGCGCGAATGTCGTTGTGCCGGATATGAAGGAGCGAAGTGTGTTAGTCCCTGCTGCTCCGCCGAGTGTCCATGCTCCAATTGTCGCAACTCCGAGTTCGTCAGTGCTCACCGGTGAACCAACCACGGAGCCACCTCCTGTGACAACTGCATAAGTCACAGTGGCTCCCGAGACGCTATTGCCCATGTTGTCCGACACAGTTACGGAAAGGCCTGTAACAGCAGCTCCAACATTGGCGCTCTGACCCGAACCTGTTCGGTCCTCAATCACGGAGGCAACTCCGACGGTTGACGTACCGGTAAAGGTGTCGAATACCGAAGGATCATTGACGAGCCCAACGGTCACCGAGTTCGCCAGCGATGTTCCTGTAGAAACATTGGCCAGTGTCCACGTTCCCGCGGCAAACGTGGCGATGCCCGATGCGTTGGAAGTTGCCGTGTCAGGCGCGAACTGACCGTTTCCTGACGGGGTCCCAGCAAATACCACTGCGCCAGAAACCGTGTGGTTGAAAGCATCCTTGACAAGAACAGTCAATGCGCCAGGCACAGATGTACCGCCCTGGGCACTTTGACCCTGTCCGTCAACAATCGAGAGTGTTGCCGGATCGCCTGCAACGAAGGCGACCGTTGCAGTGTCAATTACCTCGACCCCACTCACCGTTCCACCAACCGTTGCGACTCGGATCGCATTCGCAGCCTGCAATTGCTGCGTGTAGGAACCGTTTGAGTCATAAGACAACGTTCCCAGAAGTGCCCCACCGTCCTCCAAATCCAAGGCGGGTGCGGGTGTCGTCAGGGTTGGCACCGGAATGTAGTTGCCCAACGCATCCCGCAATTGGAGTGTGATGATCGCAATGCTCGTGCCGTTGGCAACGATCTCTGTTGGGTTTGCCGTAATAAGTGCATTACTCGGTGCCATTGTTCCAATAGTGGATGTTCCCGTGAAGGTGACTCCAGTTGACGTACCCGAGATTGTGACTACCAGCGCATTCGCCAGTGTCGATCCACTTGTCACCGTGCCTAGGACCCAAGTCCCTGGGGCAAATGTCGCCACACCCAATGAGTTTGCAACAGCGGACCCAGGCGTGATATTCCCACTAATCGCATTTGGTGAAGCTGTTACGACCGCGCCAGACACTGTATTTCCGTATGCATCCACGAGAGTCACACTCAACGGAGCGGCAACAGCCGCGCCACCCTGAGCCGATTGACCCTGACCCGCAGCAATCGCCAACGTCGTTGCAGCATCCACCACAGACGTAGCCGAGAACGCCGCCGTCAACGAGGTACCCGACACTGTCGCAACCAACGTATTCGCCAAAGTCGTACCCGAAGCAACCGTTCCCAACGTCCACGTCGACACCGTCGCCGTACCATTCACCGTC
>Ga0213868_10003966_pt1 | contig 13660 bp, 16 predicted proteins | sample PICome_9_FD_160087 | JGI IMG/M metagenome (GOLD analysis project Ga0213868, IMG submission 160087) | Coastal seawater microbial communities near Pivers Island, North Carolina, United States - PICO127 | ecosystem: Environmental > Aquatic > Marine > Coastal | place: USA: North Carolina...
TCATCTCCCTCGTATTTGATGATCAGTCGGGAGAAGGGGTTTCGTTTTTCCAAGTCCAACTCTGCAAAGGCATAGCTCAGGATGGCAGACAGGCTGTTGATCCTACGTCTGATAGTAGCCGACTTGTTCCCTTTCATGTCCAGATGACGGACGAAGAGCTTTGCATCCTCGCGGGTGTACTCACTGACATCTCTATCACCAGCCAAGGAAATGAAGGTGGAAAGGGCTATGCGAGGGGGCTTCTGGTCGATCTCTCTAAGGGACAGATATTCTTCTGCCATCTCTGACAATAAGACTGACCTTGGCTTAAAGCCCTCAACGACAGAGGCAACATCAACAGCAGATATTCCTGTCGTCCTGCTCCAAGACCCCTCCAGTACATTACTCAGACGTTTTGCGTAGGCTTCTGCTTCTTCTGGGTCTTTGGACAAAGCTTGCCTGATGAATGGGCCGTAGATTTCCACTGCGTCCTTAGGCACACGACGGTTGTAGTAATAGGTACCTGAACGGCAAATTGTGTACTGAATGTGTGACACGACTGTATCCCTCGATGGTTAAAATCAAAGGAATTTCAGTAGGTTATCTGGAAAAAGTGGTGCGGTCGGAGAGACTCGAACTCTCACGGGTGTTACCCCACAGCGACCTCAACGCTGCGCGTCTACCATTCCGCCACGACCGCAAGCCATGGTTGGTTTGGGCGGTTTAGCGGGGAACGCAGACCTTGTGAAGAGCAAAAAAGCACGAAATGATCAAACCGCTTGGCCTGTCGGCCTGCCCCGGGTCCGGGCGGGCGTGGCACGCGTGACGAAACCGCGAACTGACGTGACATCATCGCGGCAATGGGTGCCCGCCCCCTTGAAAAACCCGCTCTAAAAGCTGAGGTTTTCACCATACCCTGATTGAAAGAGGCTCTTGCATGTCCGAATCCACTCCGCCAAACGATGGCCCCGTCGTTCAGATCGACATCGTGTCAGACGTCATGTGCCCGTGGTGCATTGTCGGCTACAAGCAGCTGGAACAGGCATTGGGCATGGTCGGGGTCGGTGCTTATATCCGCTGGCATCCTTTCGAATTGAACCCCGCGATGCCGCCAGAGGGGCAAAACCTGCGCGAACATATCACAGAGAAATACGGCAGCAGCGCAGAGCAATCTGCGCAGGCGCGCCAGCATCTCAGCGCATTGGGTAAGGAGCTGGGTTTTGAGTTCAACTTCAACGATGACAGCCGCATCGTGAATACCTTTGCCGCGCATCAGCTTTTGGGTTGGGCGCAATCCAAAGGGGCGCAGCACCCCTTGAAGATGGCCCTGTTCGCCGCGCATTTCCAGCAGGGCAAAGATGTCTCCGACACGGATGTGCTGCTCGATGTGGCAGAAACCGTGGGGTTGGACCGCGCTGAGGCCGACCAAGTGCTCGTCTCTGGCAGCCAGGCCGAAGAGACCCGCGCCCATGAACAATTCTGGACCTCGCGGGGGGTATCGGGTGTGCCATCGATGATCTTTGACGGCCGCTATCTGCTGACGGGGGCGCAGGGTGCGCCGACCTATGCGCAGATGCTGCAAAAGGTCCTGAATGAGAAAGACGCGGCCTGATCTGGATAGCGCGCCGAACGCCGAAGACATCCCAGCCCTTGCCGTGGGTCACAAGCCTGTCTACATCGCGCCTATGGTAGAATGGATCACAACAGACGGTCTGACCGATTATCGCCAGGCCGAAGCATGGATGGAAGCGCGCGTCGCGGCCATTGCGGCAGGTGAGGCCGATGAATGCATCTGGCTGGTGGAACATCCCCCCCTGTATACCGCAGGCACCTCCGCCAAGGTGCAGGACCTGACCGATCCAGAGCGGTTTCCCGTCTATGACACCAAACGCGGTGGGCAATACACCTATCACGGGCCGGGCCAGAGGGTGGCCTATGTCATGCTGGATGTCGGCAAACGCGGCCGCGATGTGCGCTGTTTCGTGCGCGACCTTGAGGCTTGGGTGATTGCCACGCTGGACCAGTTCAATCTGCGCGGCGAAATCAGGACCGGACGTGTTGGGGTCTGGGTGCAGCGGCCTGAAAAGCCTGCCCAAGCGGACGGATCAGCCGCCGAAGACAAGATTGCCGCCATCGGTATCCGCCTGCGCAAATGGATCAGCTTTCACGGGATCAGCATCAATGTGGAACCTGACCTCAGCCATTTTGAGGGGATCGTGCCCTGCGGCATTCGGGATCACGGCGTCACGTCGCTGGTCGATATGGGCCTGCCCGTGACGATGGATGATCTGGATGTCGCTTTGCGCGCGCAATTCGATACGGTCTTTGGCGCGCGGCCCTAACGCAGCTGCCGCGGCAATGCCCCCCCCCTGTGCCGACGAGAGGTGTCGCGCGACCTTTGCGGATAGAATCGTGGCGCTCCTGCATCACAGCATTGCCAGGCAAACCGCAGAAATACTGTGGCGCAAGGGCGGCTTTTGCCGACATTTGATACGCGGTGTCGGCAAAAACCATTGATCGCGCGGCAAATGCCCCGGGTCAGAGCCGCACAGAGCCGAAATTTAGTGCAGTTTTCTCCTCCTGCGGCAAACGCGCCCATTGCCCCTGCGCAGTCAGCGGATTAGAACAAAATTCACATCGCTCTGCGCATAGCCAACAGGCGTGGGGTTCAAATATCTATATCGAGGAGGCACCGCATGGCAGACGCAGCCATTCACGGGCACGATCACGAAGACGAACGGGGCTTTTTCACCCGTTGGTTCATGTCCACAAACCACAAAGACATCGGTATCCTGTATCTGATCGTCTCAGCACTCGCGGGTTTTGTATCCGTTGCTTTCACCGTCTACATGCGGTTGGAGCTGATGAACCCCGGGGTTCAGTACATGTGTATGGAAGGCGCGCGTCTGATCGCCGATCCGGCCACGGTCTGTACGCCTAACGGGCATCTTTGGAATGTTTTGATCACCGGTCACGGCATTCTCATGATGTTCTTTGTTGTTATTCCTGCCCTCTTTGGTGGTTTCGGCAACTATTTCATGCCGCTTCAGATCGGTGCGCCGGATATGGCGTTCCCGCGGATGAACAACCTGTCCTTCTGGCTTTATGTTGCCGGTACGGCGCTGGCTGTTTGTTCGCTTCTGGCCCCTGGTGGCAGCGGTCAAGCTGGGTCTGGCGTGGGCTGGGTGCTGTATCCACCGCTGTCCGTAAAAGAAGGCGGCATGTCCATGGACCTCGCCATTTTTGCGGTGCACGTCTCTGGTGCGTCTTCCATTCTGGGCGCGATCAACATGATCACGACATTCCTGAACATGCGTGCCCCCGGCATGACCCTGTTCAAGGTGCCACTGTTCGCCTGGTCGATCTTTGTCACAAGCTGGTTGATCCTGTTGTCCCTGCCCGTTCTGGCCGGCGCGATCACCATGTTGTTGATGGACCGTAACTTTGGTTTCGCCTTCTTCGACCCGTCGGGCGGCGGCGATCCGGTTCTGTACCAGCACATCCTGTGGTTCTTTGGCCACCCGGAAGTGTACATCATCATCCTGCCCGGCTTTGGTATCATCAGCCACGTCATTGCCACCTTTAGCCGCAAGCCGATCTTTGGCTATCTGCCAATGGTCTGGGCGATCATCGCCATCGGTGCATTGGGTTTCGTCGTATGGGCGCACCACATGTACACGGTCGGGATGACATTGAACCAGCAGGCCTATTTCATGCTGGCAACAATGGTCATCGCGGTGCCAACCGGGGTCAAGGTCTTCTCATGGATCGCGACCATGTGGGGCGGCTCTGTTGAACTGAAGACACCGATGCTTTGGGCCTTTGGCTTCCTGTTCCTCTTCACCGTTGGTGGTGTGACAGGGATCGTGTTGTCGCAGGCTGCCGTGGACCGCTACTACCATGACACCTATTATGTTGTGGCGCACTTCCACTATGTAATGAGCTTGGGTGCGGTATTCGCGATCTTTGCGGGGGTATACTTCTACTTCCCCAAGATGACCGGCCGCATGTACCCTGAGTGGGCAGGCAAGCTGCACTTCTGGGCGATGTTCATCGGTGCAAACCTGACCTTCTTCCCACAGCACTTCCTGGGTCGTCAGGGCATGCCACGTCGCTACATCGACTATCCAGAGGCATTCGCCTATTGGAACCTGTGGTCAAGCTGGGGCGCGTTCTTGAGCTTTGGGTCCTTCATCTTCTTCTTTGGTGTGATCGCCTACTCACTGCGCTGGGGCGCACGGGTGACACAGAACAACCCATGGAACGAATATGCGGATACGCTGGAGTGGACACTGCCATCCCCACCACCAGAGCACACATTCGAGATCCTGCCAAAGCAGTCCGATTGGGATAAACAGCCCGGTCACTAAGATCCGGCTTCTATAAATCAAAAGGCTCCAACGGCGGTTGGGGCCTTTTTTCGTTATGGCCGCCTGCCTGCCTGCCGTCACGCGGTACCGCTGGTGCCTTTGGGACTGCATGCTGCTATTCTGCCAAGGCAGGCAGCAGCACCCGGCCTGCGGCCCACCACAATCGATGAAAGCGTCCCCATGCCCCTGCCCCTTACCTCTGTCTATGCCGGATTGATCACGCTGATCTTCCTCACCCTGACCTGGCGGGTGATCATGTACCGCCGCGCCAATACCATTTCCTTGGGCGACGCTGGCGATAAGAACCTGCTCAAACGGATGCGCGCGCAGGCCAATTGCGCTGAATATGCCCCCCTTGGGCTGATCCTGATGGCGTTGACAGAGCTTTCTGGCGCGCCTGGATTGGTGCTGCATGTGATGGGCATCGCCTTGCTGGGGGGGCGGGTTTTGCATGCCTTGGGTTTTGCCGCCACACCGCAAAGGATCATTTTGCGGCAGCTGGGCACAGGGCTGACGCTGTTGATGTTGGGCGCATCCGCCCTTGCCCTGATCGGTCACGGCCTGTTGTCATGACCCCAAATGCCGGTCAGCCCAAAAATTGCAAAAAACTTTGCGCTGCCTTCGATTTCCCTCTTGCACGGGTCGCGGTCTATGGGTATCTCCGGCCTCACCAAAGGATGCGGGCGTAGCTCAGGGGTAGAGCATAACCTTGCCAAGGTTAGGGTCGGGCGTTCGAATCGCCTCGCCCGCTCCATTTGGTCCTACCAGCCCCGGTAGGAAATCAAACGAACCGCCCATTGGGCGGTTTTTTTGTTTCAGATGGCCGGTCGGCAATCTGCGGTGCGGACTATGCGATGGGTCGGTCACCCCTCGCCTGTGTACGCGAAAACGGGACAATCCGGGCCTGCTGTGGGCATTGATGACAGAACTGCCCTTTTTAGTCGCATCCGCCTTCATTGTTTTCAAATTTGCCTTAATCTTGCCCAGATCTCGATATTTAAAGGTTTCAACCCATGGTTCGCCTACCATGGTTCATTGGGACGAAGCACGAGGTACGTAATGAGATTGCTAGCTGTTGATGACGATCCGGTCATTCTGGACTTGCTGCCGATCATTTTCCGGCAGGCCGATCTGACGGATATGGTCACGGCAGACTCCAGCGCGTCGGCCCTTCAGATCCTTGAGAACCAAAGCCGTCCCTTTGAATGTATCCTGCTGGATATCGAGATGCCCGGCATGACCGGGATTGAGCTGTGCACCAAGATACGCCAGATGCCGCAATACCGTCATACACCGATCCTGATGCTGACATCGGTGACAGACAACACACGGATCGAACGGGCCTTTGCCGCCGGGGCGGATGACTACATCACCAAGCCCTTTGACGTGAAAGAAATTGCCACCCGCGTGCGTGTCGCGCAGCGGATGACGGAAAAATCGGGCAATGCCCCGATACTGGACACCACCAAAATTGATCAGACCCTCGACAAAGGCACCCATGACTTTGCGCTGAGCGATCCGGTGCGCCTGCACCATGCCGCGCAAATGATCCTGCCCTTTGCCCTGGGCAATTACCTGTCACAGCTGTCGCGGACCCGTCTGGACAGCTGCACGATCTTTGCCGCCCATATCGCCGATGTGGACAGCCTGTTTGCCAATAGCAAGCCGCATGAATTCGCAATCGCCCTGTCCGAGACGGTCGATTCCATTGCCGAAGTCGTCAATTGCCCCAATCTGCTGATGGCCTATGAGGGGGATGGGACATTCTTGTGCATTCTTCAGGGCGCAGAGGCCCCCGCCTGGCCCGATATCGAAGACCAGATCCTCGAAGTTCTGGAAGAACGCGCACCGGTGTTCGATGATGGCCGCCCGATGAACCTGGATGTGTCGGTCGGCAATCCGGTGATGCCCAATGCCAGCAGAAACCAAAGGGTCAAGAAAACCTTTGACCGCGCCCGTGCCCGTGCCTTTAGCCGCGCCATGTCAAAAGAGAAATTGCGCGCAAGGATAGCCCGGTCTCAGGCACCGATGCGCGGCCTGCCACGCAGCCTTAGTTGATCGGGAACTGCGCCAGACAGCGCGCGGCGTTCTGCTGGTAATCCTCCAGCGTCTCGGTCACGGACCGGCGGTCCCGCATCACGGCAAGAGCTGCTTTTTTCTGCGCCCAGGTGCCCTGGACATGCCGTTCCAGAATCAAGACGGAAATGCTGAGCATCACTTCCTTTTCGGCCCGATCCATCAACTCGGCGCGTGACAGGGCGACCGCGGTCAATGCCAAAGTATTGGCGCACCTGAGTGCGGCGGCCTCCTGCCCTTTGTAAATACGCTGGTTTTGTGCCGCCACGGGCAAGGCCAGTGAAAGGCACAGGGCAATCGCGCAGGCCCGGACGAGAATGATCAAAAGACCTTGAAGGTCATCGTGGTCAAAGACCGCTCGATCCCTTCGATGTCCAGCAGATGGTCATTGATAAAGACCCCCACATCCTGGCCCTTGGGCACATAAAGTTTCATCAACAGGTCGAAATCGCCTGAGGTCGAATACAGCTCAGAATGGATTTCACGCAGCGCGATGTCTTCTGCGACGCGGTAGGTGGTGCCGGGTTTACACCGGATCTGGATAAAGACACATGTGCTCATGGTGGCCTCTTTGACTGGTTGGCCCAAGGGTCGCACAAGGCCCCCGCCCCCGCAATGGGTGAATGACATGCGCCCGGGCTTGGCCTGCCCGCCGGTGCTGTTATAAGGACACCAACCCAAAGCCCCGTGAAAGGCCCCCTGATGCGCAGCACGACCCTGACCCGCAGCACTGCCGAAACCAACGTAACCGTTGAGATCAACCTTGATGGCACGGGGGCATATGACAACCAGACCGGCGTTGGCTTTTTTGACCATATGCTGGACCAGCTGGCGCGGCATTCGCTGATTGACATGACCATCCGCGCGACGGGCGATCTGCATATCGACGATCACCACACGGTAGAGGATGTGGGCATCACATTGGGACAGGCGCTGGCCAAGGCCCTGGGCGACAAACGCGGCATCCGCCGCTATGGATCGTGCCTGCTGCCGATGGATGATGCGCTGGTACGCACCGCGCTTGATCTGTCGGCCCGTCCCTTCCTGATCTGGAACCTTGATCTGCCCACGCCCAAGATCGGCAGCTTTGACACCGAATTGGTCCGCGAGTTCTTTCAGGCGCTCAGCACCCATGGCGGGATCACGCTGCATGTGGATATGCTGCATGGCATCAACAGCCACCATATCGCAGAGGCGGCCTTTAAATCCGTGGCTCGTGCGCTGCGCGAAGCCGTCGAAGTGGACCCGCGCAAGGCCGAAGACATTCCCTCCACCAAGGGTGCCTTGTGAGCAAAGCTGAACGGGGGACCTGCCGGTGCTGACCGCGATTATAGATTACGAATCAGGCAATCTGCATTCAGCCCAAAAGGCGTTTGAACGCATGGCGGGCGAAGTTGGAGGGGGCGATGTGATCGTCACCTCTGATGCCGATGTGGTCGCGGGCGCCGACAGGATCGTGCTGCCCGGTGACGGTGCCTTTCCGGCCTGTATGGCTGCCCTCAAGGGCTCTGGCGGGCTGTATGATGCGATGGTCGAGGCGGTTGAGGTCAAGGGGCGTCCCTTCCTCGGGATCTGCGTCGGCATGCAGTTGATGGCCAGCATCGGGCGCGAATACCAAGATACCCCCGGTCTGGACTGGATTGCCGGTGAGGTGACGCGCATCACCCCCGCTGATCCGAAACTCAAAGTGCCCCATATGGGCTGGAACGATCTGATCATCGACCATCCGCATCCGGTTTTCGCGGATCTTGTGACCGGCGATCATGCCTATTTCGTGCATTCCTATCATATGGCCGTCACCCACCCCGCCGAACGGCTGGCCCATGTGGATTACGCCGGCGACGTGACAGCAATCATCGGTCGTGACACCATGCTGGGCATGCAATTCCACCCCGAGAAAAGCCAGGCCACGGGTCTGCGCCTGATCGCGAACTTTCTGACCTGGGCCCCCTGACCATCGCAGGCGGGCCATGCCCTCCAGATGTTTTCGAAAAGACCCTACCCGCTGCCTGAAGTGATGTATTTCAACGGGTTAAGCGATAGATGGCGGATCAGATTATCCGCAAAACGCTTTATCTGATACGTTTCCAGACAAGGCTTTTGCAGCGCGTGTCATTACAGGCCTCAATCCGCATGTCGCGCCCAAACACCTGTGCGCGTGAATTCAGATATTGTTCGGCAGAATGGTCGCGGTATTCGCCCCAAAAACTGCCATCCGGCTGCGGCCGCATTTCCCACAGCACCTTGTCACCGACCGCATTTGACGGCGTGTCATAGCCCTGACGGTTCTTGGCCCGCTCAACCCGACCGCACAGCGACCTGCCGCAGCGCCTGGTGCGCACATGCAAGACCACCCCCTGCACATCCGGCTGGGTTTCCCACAGCCCGCGCGGCACTTCGGTCTGGCCGCCCTCCTGTGCCCAAGCGGCAGATGCACAACAGATCAAGATCAGCGCCAAGCCATGGCGTAGACGGCCCATGTCCAAGTCTCCTTCATCCTATTTGCCCATGGCAGAAACCCGGTTTCACTTTCCAGTCTATGAAACCGGGCCGCCACATTCAACGCAGTGATCCTGCGGGGAGCTTCCTGCAGACCCGGATTACTTGACCCGGGACCATTTACCACCACTGCGGCAGATGCCCAGAACGCAGCCTTTGACATCCAATGCATTGCCAGACAGGACCAGCTGACCACTATAGGTCTTGTCCCGGTCCGGTGAATACACCTTGCCACCGCTGTATTTGCCGCCGCCCTTGTTCTGCATATCCCAGATCAATTTGCGCCCCTGGTTGGCCGATTTGAACGCCTTGCCCGCAGAATCGTAGGACTTCACCAAAGTGCCGCAAAACGCAGCACCGCAGGGGGTGATCTCAATCTGTCCCGAATTGCCATTGTCGTCCTTGATCGTCTGCCATGTGCCCACAATCGGGTCTGCCGCCCAAACAGCACTGCCCAGGGCAAAGCTCAATGCGACCGCTGTCATAAGTGTTTTCATCATATTCCTCCCATTTTCTTGCTACTTTGTGCCAGCTTGGTCCTTTCTGGCAAGCCTAACCTCAGGTCGCGTTGCAAATCCCCGCCCCCCGTGCAAAACCATCGCCAATCAGAACCAGAGGCCCCAGCTGATCCTTTTCCCCGCCATTGACCTCAAAGACGGCCAGGCCGTGCGCCTTGTTCACGGCGACATGGCGCAATCCACCGTCTTCAACGACGATCCCGCAGCCCAGGCACGCAGTTTTGTCGATGCTGGATGCCAGTGGTTGCATCTGGTTGACCTGAACGGTGCCTTTGCCGGTGCGCCTGTGAACGCAGCCCCCGTTGAGGCGATCCTCAAAGCCTGCCCCGTGCCTGCGCAACTGGGCGGCGGCATCCGCGACATGGCCACAATCGAGGCTTGGCTTTCCAAGGGGCTGGCGCGGGTGATCCTGGGCACCGTCGCCGTAGAAAACCCCCATCTGGTGCGCCAGGCGGCGCGCGCCTTTCCCGGTCAGGTCGCGGTGGGCATAGATGCCCGCAATGGACGCGTGGCGACCAAAGGCTGGGCCGAAGAGACCGACGTCATGGTGACCGATCTTGCCAGATCTTTTGAGGATGCAGGCGTTGCGGCGATCATCTATACCGACATCCTGCGTGACGGGGCCATGGGCGGGCCCAATATTGACGCCACGGCCGCCCTTGCCCGTGCGGTCTCCATCCCGGTGATCGCCTCTGGCGGTGTCTCCTCGCTTGCCGATCTGCAAGCACTCAAGGATACAGGCGTGATTGAGGGCGCAATTTCGGGCCGCGCCCTCTATGATGGCGCGATCGACCTCAAAGAGGCGCTGGCGGCCCTGGCTGACTGAGACTGATATTTGAACAGATTGGGGTGACCCTCATCCATGCTGAAAACCCGTATCATCCCCTGCCTCGACGTGGCCGACGGCCGCGTTGTCAAAGGCGTCAATTTCGTCGGTTTGCGCGATGCGGGCGATCCTGTCGATGCGGCCATCGCCTATGATGCGGCCGGTGCCGACGAGCTGTGCTTTCTGGATATTCACGCCACACACGAGAACCGTGGCACAATGTTTGACCTGGTGCGCCGCACGGCGGAACATTGCTATATCCCGCTCACCGTAGGCGGCGGCGTGCGCAGCGCCCAGGACGTGCGCGCCCTCTTGCTTGCCGGGGCGGATAAGGTCAGCTTCAATTCTGCCGCGGTCGCCAATCCCGATGTGATCGCACAGGCCGCCGATCAATTTGGCAGCCAATGCATCGTCTGTGCGATAGATGCAAAAACGGTCTCTCCCGGCAAATGGGAGATATTTACCCATGGCGGGCGCAAACCCACCGGCATCGACGCGGTCGAATTTGCCCGGACAGTCACCGCCAAAGGGGCCGGAGAAATCCTGCTCACCTCAATGGACCGCGACGGCACCAAACAGGGGTTCAACCTGCCCCTGACCCGTGCCATCGCCGATGCGGTTCCTGTCCCGGTGATCGCCTCTGGCGGCGTCGGTACCCTTGATCACCTCGTCGAAGGGGTGACCCTGGGGGGGGCTTCCGCGGTGCTTGCCGCCTCCATCTTCCACTTTGGCGAATTCACCATCGCCGAGGCAAAGGCCCATATGGCCGCCGCCGGCATCCCGATGAGGCTGACATGACCCTTGAAGATCTCTACGCCACGATCCTGTCGCGCAAGGATGCCGACCCCTCCAGCAGCTGGACCGCCCAGCTTTTGGCAAAAGGTCCAGAAAAATGCGCCGAGAAATTCGGCGAAGAAGCCATAGAAGCCATCATCGAAGCCATCAAGGACGACAAGGCGGCCCTCACATCAGAGGCGGCCGATGTGCTCTATCATCTCATGGTGATGCTGGCCTGCCGCGACATACCACTTGGCGACGTCATGAACGAACTCGCCCGCCGTCAGTCCCAATCCGGCATCGCAGAAAAAGCGGCCCGCTAAATCACATCCCAAACCCCGCCCGCCGAAAAGGCACCTTACCCCCGCCCCCTCTTTTTGGCCTCAAATACCTCAGGGAGTTTGAGGGACAGCGTCCCTCATCGCCTCACATCCTCATAGCCTCACAGCTTGCTGGAAATCACGCCGGTGGCGAATCCCCCCATGCGCAGTTCCCCGAACAGCCGCTGATACTCGATTTTCGGACAGCGGTTCTGGATCACGGTCACCCCGCGGGCCTGTGCCTGTGCGGCCGCCTCAGCGTGTTCCACCCCGATCTGCATCCAGACCGTCTGAAGCTGCGGAAAGGCGGCCAGCGCCTCTTGCACGATCTCGGGCACGGCTTCAGAGCGGCGAAAGATATCGACCATATCAACGCCCCCCTCGATCTCGGACAGGGACGCACGCACGGGCTTGCCAAACAGGGTCTCGCCCGCGTGGCGCGGGTTCACCAATTCCACCTCAAACCCGCGCAGTCCCAAATAGCGCGCCACGAAATAGCTGGCCCGCACGGGGTTCATCGACACGCCGACCACGGCCACACGTTTGGCACGGGTCAGCACGTCGCGTAAAAGAGCATCTGAATATGTCATGATCCCACCCTAGCCTGCTCTTTGAACAAAAAAAAGCGCCCCTGGACAAGACCGAAGGGCGCAGAGTGCGGAACGAGGGAAAATTCAAACGCGGCATTGTTCCGGACTGCGGCGTCATGGCGCAAAAGTGGGGATCTCTTTACGCCTCTTCAATGGCTATGCCAAGGATGTGAACAACATGTTAAGCCCATGGTGAGGTCAGGCCAGCTGCCATCCCTCGATGCCGCTTAGTCAAAAATATCTTCCACAAAATCAAAGACATCCTCCGCCAGATCCTTGAACCAGCTCTTGCGCTTTTTCACCTTGCGCGGTTTGCTCTGCTTATAGGCCAGGGCTTTGGCTTTTTGCGGAAAATGCCGCAAGGCAGGCTGGTGACTGACCGCCTTTGGGGCAGCAGCGGCCGGTTTGGGCAGCATCTTGAGGTCGCGCAGCGGTGCGCCGCAATTTGCACAGCTCAGCTCATGACGTCCTGCGTCCAGTTTCAATGCAGCCTTGCTGCCACAGTGACAACAGGTGGCGATTTTCGTTGGATGGCCCATGAACCCTGCCCTTATGCGTTGCGTCTGACTGCATATAGGGCGATTGCCGCCGCATTTGAGACGTTGAGCGATCCAAATTGCCCAGCCGCGTCAATCCGCACCAACATATCGACGGTTTCGCGGGTTTTCTCGCGCAGGCCCGGCCCCTCTGCCCCCAGAACCAAGGCCACGGGGCGGTCCCTTTTGCCCGCAACAGCCTCTTCGACCGACATTTCGGCCTCTCCATCCAGCCCCAGCACCAGATAGCCCATGTCCTGCAGTGCACGGATTGCATCTGACAGGTTGCGCACCCGCAAATAGGGTTGCCGCTCCAGCGCACCCGAGGCGGTCTTGGCCAAGGCACCGGTTTCAGGCGCGGAATGGTGCCGCGTCCCGATGACCGCAGAGGCCCCCAGCACCTCGGCAGAGCGCAGAATCGCGCCGACGTTATGCGGGTCTGTAACCCGGTCCAGCAACATCACGCGCGGGGCTTCATCACCGATGCAGACATCCTCCAGCCGCCCCCAGTTCAAAGGTTTGACCTCCAGCACGGCCCCTTGGTGCACAGACCCCGGGTCGATTGGCGGTTTGAACTTGCGTGGGTCCACCACCTCGGGGGTTACACCAGAGGCCGCAATGGCGTCTTCCAGCTTGGCTTGCGCATTGGGGGTGACCAAAAGGGTCAGTTTTTCGCGCTCAGGGTTCATCAGCGCATCGCGCACGGCGTGCAATCCAAACAGCCAGACCGTGAGATTTGCCTCGGCCTTTTTGTCCTGTTCTTTCTGCACCACCCACTTGGGTTTCTTCATGCGCTTGCCCTCATTCACTATGTCTTTGTCCATGTCGTCAAAAAGCCAAGCATTTTGGCTTGACGCCCCTTAGGGTCGCTTGTAATCACGCCTCCACGTCCAGCGCAATGCGAAGGACGTAGTGGGCGACAGGCCGCAAGGTGTGGCAGGGGACTGTAACTCCCTCGCGGAGACGCACGCCTGGTTCGATTCCAGGGTCGCCCACCATTTTTTCTTCATGTGATGTCGTTGTCGGATGTGCACCTTCCCAGAGATTTGGGGTTGGTCCATAGCCGCGATTGGGCCTGTCCGGACCATCGTCATTTTGTTGCGGTGCATGCGATCAAAAGACCAGCACCAAGCCCTGACCGGGCTACAATTTATGACTTAACTGTATCA
>Ga0213868_10003967_pt1 | contig 13656 bp, 15 predicted proteins | sample PICome_9_FD_160087 | JGI IMG/M metagenome (GOLD analysis project Ga0213868, IMG submission 160087) | Coastal seawater microbial communities near Pivers Island, North Carolina, United States - PICO127 | ecosystem: Environmental > Aquatic > Marine > Coastal | place: USA: North Carolina...
TTTCAGCTGAACTTTGAAATCCTGCACCGGCTGAAGGGGCGAATTGATGCGCTCTCGGACGGGGAAGAAACTGCAACATCCTTGCGCCGCGTCGAAGAGGACACGGCACTTATCGGCGCATTAGGACGCTATATCGAACTGATCGACAATCCGGTCGAGCGCGAGATCCTTGGACCCGCCATTCTGGAGGAGATGCATCTACGGCTCCTGCAATCGCACAGCGCGGGTATTTTGCGCGAGCTATTGTCGCAAAACAGCCACGCGAGCAAAATCGCACAATCCATCGAATTTATCCGCTCGAATCTTAAAGAACCGCTTTCGGTTGACGCAATTGCAACCACCGTCGGAATGGGAAAATCCGCTTTTTACGAGCACTTCCACCAGTTCACCGGAAAATCGCCTATGAGCTTTGCCAAGATGTTGCGGCTACAAGGGGCTCGGCACCAGATCACAGCCCTGCAAAAACCGGTATCTGCTGCGGCCTTTGCGGTTGGATATGCGAGTGCGTCCCAGTTCAGCCGTGACTACAAACAGCACTTTGGCGTGTCGCCATCAGTCGACCAACAATAGCGACTTGTGCAATCGTCCAAATTCTTTGCTCAAACTTGTCTTAAACTCCAAATATCTTGCTAAATCCTCCGGATTCGTCAGATTTTGATATTTCCGTCCTTTGATGTGTGGTTAATCAAATCAGGGGACGTAGCGATGATTTTTCAGTTACGTTTGTATGGCCCGCGTCGCGCTGCGACGGCTCATTTGTTTAAGAGTGTTCTGGTGAGATTTTTATTAGTTTAATGAACCTTCGGGACGACACAGCTTTCAGGTTGGCGTCATCATCTTGAAGTGGGGCCATACCCTCACCAACTTTTTCAGCGCGTGATGAATATGGGCTCGGCCCGCCGCGACTTTGTTAGGCAAACAAATCGTGGCACAGTTCCAGTGCATCAATCAGCACGTCCACCTCATCGGTAGTGTTGTACATTGCAAACGATGCGCGGCACGTCGCCCCTAAGCCCATATGCTCCATCAACGGCATCGCGCAGTGACTGCCAGCACGCACCGCAACACCCTTTTTATCAAGCACGGTCGAGATATCATGCGCATGCGCTGCACCATCAAGCGTGAAAGAGAATATCGCACCTTTGGTCGCGGACTGCCCCTGTACGTTCAGCCAGTTCAGTCCATCCAAACGGTCGCGGGCATAATCGCGCAACCCCCGTTCATGAGCAGCAATCTGGTCCATGCCTATATCCATCATGTACTCAAGAGCGACACCTAAACCAATAGTCTGCACGATCCCGGGTGTGCCAGCCTCAAACATCATAGGGGGGTCATTCCAAGTAACCGCGTCGCGGCTAACCTCGCGGATCATATCACCGCCGCCCATGAAGGGACGCATTTCAGCCATCCGCGCTTTGGACGCAAAAATCGCGCCGGACCCAGACGGGCCGTATAATTTATGACCCGTAATCGCATAGAAATCACAGCCAATGTCGGAAACATCAACGGGCATATGCACAGCCGCTTGGCTGCCATCAACCAGCACGGGAACGCCTTTGGCATGGGCACCTTCGGTGATGGCTTTGACGTCAACAACCGTGCCCAAGACGTTCGACATATGGGTGACGGCCACAAGTTTGGTTTTGGGGCCAATCGCATCGATGACCTTTTGCGGATCAAGATCGCCGTTCGCATCCACGTCGACCCATTTAATCACAACACCTTGGCGTTCACGCAAGAAATGCCAAGGCACGATATTCGCATGATGTTCCATGATCGACAGCACGATTTCATCGCCCGCCTGCATGCGCGGCATAGCCCAGCCATAAGCCACCATATTGATGCCTTCGGTGGTGCCGGAATTCATAATGATTTCGTCTTCAGATGGCGCATTCAAAAACCGTGCAATGATCCCGCGCACGCCTTCGTAGCGTTCGGTCGACAGGTTCGACAAATAATGCAATCCGCGATGCACATTGGCGTATTCTTCGGCGTAACCACGCGTGATCGCGTCAATCACAATCTGTGGCTTCTGCGCCGAAGCCCCGTTATCAAGATAGACCAACGGCTTGTTATTCACAGTCCGCGATAAGATCGGAAAATCAGCGCGAATTTTTTCAACATCAAAGCTCATACTGTGCCCACCGCAGGGCCGACGCCCAAAATAGCGAGCACAATGCCCGCGCAAAGTGCCGTGCCAACCAGAGCCAACACGATCGCGGTCAATGCTTTGCCAAGGTTTTCAAAGCCATGCAGCACGTTTACGAAATTCACGATGCACCATATGAGCGCGCCCAGCGACAGCATCCCGAAGATAGAAGCAATGGCAGGACTGATCAAAACAAGCACCAATTGAACCGCCTCCAACGTCAAGCTAACAGACTGGAACCAAACGATAATCGCCAAGGTCGCTGTGAATGTCCCGACCCCGCCCATAATCTTGCCCGTGTAGTACGTACCTGCCACCAGCAGGGCCAAGAACACGCCGATGATCGCTACGTAAGCAAAAGGCGACAGTGCAAAAGTCTGCTCTTCAAAGGCGATGGGTGCAGGCGACAGCATCTGCAAAAGCGCCAAAAGCACCACGTTCAAAACAGCAACAAGCGCCAAAGCGATCCAGAGCGCTTCGCGGGGCAAGTTCAGCCCGATGACCTGTTGGGCCATCTTGGAGGGCTCCATGATGCTGGTGAAAACGGCCCGCATCCAAGTTTGGAAATCGATTGTCATGGTCTGCTTTCCGCCTCGCGTAGCGATTGAATCCAAATGAATAGAAAGACGACACCACCGATCCCGCCGACAAGCACCGCTTGTGACCCTGCCCCTATCAGCCCACGCACCAGTCCATAAAGCAAAAACAATGGTGATGTCGCAAGCAAAGTCCAGAAAAGCGCCAATCGCGCGCCATACCAGCTTCCTTTCCCGCCGATGATCTTCGCAACCACATGCGAAAGGGCCGCAATACCGTACATCAACAACGGAAGGACGATGACAGCCGTAAAGAAAGTATATGTCATCATCCCTTCGAAATTGATCTCGGCAGGCCAAGGCGAAACTTCGTAGCCTTCAGCGATCCGGCGCAATCGCGGCCATTGGGCCACAAAAATCAAAAAGCAACTGACCATCAAATAGACGATCGCCCGATCTTCGCGTCGGCCTTGTTCAAGCAGGTCGCGGATCACCATCCGCGGCCTGCGCCAAGTGCGCATGATGTCGTTAGTCACCGGCATTAGCTGTGACGGGCCAACCAGGCTTCGAGCCTGTCGCGCAGTTCTTCGGCCAAGCCAGCATCGTCGATTTCTTCAAGCGATTCAGCCAAGAATGACAGCGTGAGTAGATTGCGGGCTTCATCATGTGGAACACCGCGTGAGCGCAGATAAAACAAAGCCGTTTCATCAATCGCGCCCGAAGTTGATCCGTGTGAACACGCTACATCGTCGGCGTAGATTTCAAGCTCTGGCTTGGCAAGGAACTGACTGTCTTCGTCCAACAACAACGACTGGCTGATCTGATAACCATCAGTCTTTTGCGCACCGGCCTTAACCAAAATCTTGCCTTGGAACACGCCCGTGGCACCGTTGCGAAGCACCTTTTTGAAAACCTGACGGCTTTCACAGTTAAGCGAATCGTGGGTGACAAAAACAGTGTCGTCGTGGTGGAAATCCTTGCCATCGCCAACGCAGGCACCGGCCACATGGGCCACAGAATCGTCACCGACGATTTCAAGAATGCATTCGTTACGCGTCAGCACGCCATTGAATGTCAGCGTGAATGATTTGAACGTTGCGTTCGCGCCAATCCTTGCAAAACAATGGGTTACGGCACGACGCTCATGGTCGCGACCTTGAGCACGCACATGATGGAAAGTGGCGCCATCGGCCACTTCGACCTCTAGCATCTTTGAAAACCGAGCCGCTGCAGGACCAGTTTCAAGGATTGTCACCTCTGCACCTGCCTCGACTTTGACGACGTTGTGCAACATCGCGTCAGAGTTTTCGTCCTTGTGCAGATAGATAAAGTTAATCGGCTTTGCCGCTTTGCCTGTCACACGAATGACGACGCCGTCTGTGGCCAATGCGGTGTTCAGCGCGGCCAAGGGACGTTCAACCGGTGTTTGCCCGCGCGTCTCCAGCACGCCGTAAAGGTCTTTGGCCCAATGGATGTCGGTCTGCATCGCAACGGCAAGACGTTCGATTTCAACGCCTTCAGCAGTCAAATCATCAGACGCATCCGCATCGAACACACCGTCAACAAATACAATGCGCACCCGATCAACCGCTTCAAACAATGGGCCTTCATCATTTACGAACAAGGCAGCAGATGATGGTTCTGCCGTCGTCAAAGACGCAGGATCGGTGTATTTCCAATATTCGTCACGTTTTGTGGGCAAGCCCATCTGTCGTACGCGTGACAGTGCATCGGCGCGTACAGCATTAGACCATGCAGCCCCATCCGGCACGACAACACCCGACAATCGGGCGTCAGTCGTCTCAACTTTCAGCTTTGCGAGTGCCATTAGGCCACCTCTGCCAGAATATCGGCATACCCGTTATTCTCTACTTCCAAAGCCAGCTCTGGACCGCCGGATTTAATGATACGACCGTCAGCCATGATGTGCACGACGTCAGGTTTGATATGGTCCAAAAGACGCTGATAGTGCGTGATCACCAGGAAAGACCGCCCTTCGGACCGCAACGCGTTCACGCCTTCAGCAACCAGTTTCATTGCATCGACATCAAGACCAGAGTCTGTTTCGTCAAGGATACACATCTTTGGCGCAAGCATCGCCATCTGCAAGATTTCATTACGCTTTTTCTCGCCGCCGGAAAAGCCGACGTTGACCGGACGCTTTAGCATCTCAGCGTCGATCTGCAGGCTTTTTGCCTTTTCGCGCACCTCTTTGAGGAATTCACCAGCCGTCAATTCGACCTCGCCGCGCGATTTGCGCTGCGCATTTACTGCGGTGCGCAAGAACGTCATGTTGCCGACGCCGGGGATTTCTACAGGGTATTGAAACGCAAGGAAAAGACCAGCAGCGGCGCGGTCTTCGGGGTCCATATCAAGCAGATCGGCACCTTCAAGCGTTGCTTCACCGTCGGTGACGACATAGCCGTCCTTGCCGGACAAAACATACGACAGCGTCGATTTACCGGACCCGTTTGGCCCCATAATCGCGTGCACTGTGCCGGGCTCAATCTTAAGATCAACACCCTTCAGGATTTGCTTGTCTTCTTCTTCCAGTTTGACCTTCAGGCCTTTAATCTCGAGCATGATACTCTCCTCAGGATGCGTATGTGTTGGACACGGCAAAAGACCCTGCGCGAAGAAATCCGCACAAGGCAATGCCGTGAAAAAGGGGGTGTTTTAGAGACCGTAAACGCTGCCGCGATATATGATCGAATGCTGTGTGGTGGTTGCCATCACCTGTTCGACGTAGGCCGGTGTGTAAATCACGGCCATTTGATCCGGCCACCGCCAAATCATGTTGTGTCCTGCGGCCATCATCAAAGCGACGCCCAAGACCTGTGCTATCCGTTCTGTTATGGTGCGTTTGTTGGTCAGCACCGTCAACAATATGACGGCCCAGAATGCGATCGCGACCTCTAAGAAAAGTGCAATCGTGCTGGGTTCCAGTAATCCGAAGTACCGAATCCGCACGATCTGCGCAATAATCAGCCCGACCGCGCCCAAAATCATCGATACAAGAACCATACCAACCAGTGATTCCTCGTCCACGACCCGCTTGGCCGGAGCGCGCTTGACGCGTTTGGGCACATGCATGCCCAGATCTTGATCGAAATAGGACTGGTTGCGCGGATTTTGGATCTGCTTGATCCGCGCATTGAAGTCGTTGATGTCCATCTTCTTTGCGGCCATGATGCGCAACCCCGTCATAATCGTGTACAGGGATCATTCGCATCAAACTTGGGCAACAAGTTGACCGCCGCGTGACAGAGCCGCGACATTTATGACGGACAGGCAGGTGCATTCTTAGCCAACCGACCCTTCAAGAGAAATCGCAACAAGTGCCTGTGCCTCCATTGCGAATTCCATCGGCAAAGCTTGCAGCACTTCTTTGCAGAACCCGTTGACGACCAATGCCACTGCTTCTTCTTCGTCCATCCCGCGCGAGCGGCAATAAAACAGCTGATCATCGTCTACTTTGGATGTCGTCGCCTCGTGCTCAACCCGTGAAGAATTATTGCGAACTTCGATATAAGGCACTGTATGCGCACCACATTTATCGCCAATCAGCAAACTGTCGCACTGCGTATAGTTGCGCGATTCCTTGGCCTTAGGATGCATCGACACCAACCCGCGATAGGTGTTTTGTGCCTTACCGGCGCTGATACCCTTGGACACGATCCGCGATTTGGTATTCTTGCCCAAATGCACCATCTTCGTGCCGGTATCGGCCTGCTGCATATTGTTGGCGATAGCGATTGAATAGAACTCGCCTTGGCTCTCGTCACCACGCAGAATGCAGCTTGGGTATTTCCACGTGATCGCAGAGCCCGTTTCAACCTGCGTCCACATCACCTTGGACCGTGCGCCACGACAATCGGCGCGCTTGGTTACAAAGTTGTAAATGCCGCCCACACCGTTCTCGTCACCGGGGTACCAGTTCTGAACGGTAGAATACTTCACTTCCGCATCTTCTTCGATGATGATCTCGACCACAGCCGCATGCAACTGTGCGACGTCACGCTTTGGTGCTGTGCAGCCTTCAAGGTAGGAGACGTAAGACCCCTTGTCAGCGATAATAAGCGTGCGCTCAAACTGGCCGGTGTTCTCGGCATTGATGCGGAAATAGGTGCTCAGCTCCATCGGGCAACGCACACCTGGCGGGATATAAACAAACGACCCATCCGAGAAGACGGCAGAGTTCAGCGTGGCGTAAAAGTTATCGGACGCAGGCACGACAGTACCCAGATACTTCTTCACCAGCTCAGGATGCTCGCGGATCGCTTCCGAGATCGAACAGAAGATCACACCGGCTTTTTTCAGTTCTGCCTGAAATGTCGTACCAACAGATACACTGTCAAACACAGCGTCCACAGCGACTTTACGGCCTTCGGCTGGCATGTCTTCGGCACCTTCAACGCCTGCCAAAATTGCCTGCTCTTTCAAAGGGATACCAAGTTTAGCATATGTAGCCAGCAACTTTGGATCGACCTCGTCCAGTGACTTTGGTTTGACTTCCATGCTCTTGGGACGGGCATAGTAATAGATGTCCTGAAAATCGATTGTCGGATAGTCGACCATCGCCCAAGTGGGCTCTTCGATCTGCTCCCAACGCGCGAATGCGGACAAACGCCATTCGGTCATCCATTCCGGCTCTTCGTTCTTGTCAGAGATCAGGCGCACGATATCGGTGTTGACGCCCTTGGGGGCGTATTCCATCTCGATCTCGGTTTCCCAGCCGTATTTGTAATTGCCAGAGAGTTCCTTGACCGCATCAACGGTATCTTGATCAACGCCCTCTTTGACCTCGACTATATCCAAAGCTGTCATCTTACGTTCCTCTCAAGCGGCCTTGCGCCGCGCTCGTTTTTCGCTCCAGGCCTGCACGAAACGCATGACCTCATCCTCAGTGGTGTCGATCCCCAGTGACACGCGCAAAGCACTTGCCGCCGTTTCATCGTCCAAACCCAGCGCACGCAGAACGCGGCTGATCTTGACCTTGCCGCTCGAACAAGCGGATCCCGCTGAAACAGCAAACCCCGCAAGATCCATCGCCATCACTTGCGTTTCGCCCTTCCAACCGGGAGAGCAGAAACAACTGGTATTTGGTAGTCGTTCAACACCATTCCCGACAAAAATAGTACTCTTTTCGGCGGCCTCAATGGCTGTTTCTAGAATATTTCTAAGTTTGGCAACCCGATCCCATTTTCCAGCGGCCAAATCAGCTTGGGCTGCGGCAGCGGCAGCCCCCATTCCAGCAATCGCTGTGACGTTTTCGGTGCCCGAGCGACGGCCCATTTCCTGCCCGCCGCCTTTCATTTGGGCTGCAATATCCGTGCCTTGCGGAAATATTAACGCGCCAACGCCCTTTGGCCCACCAAATTTATGGGCGAACAAAAACACCATGCCGACACCGGACCAGGAAAAAGCAAACGGCACTTTGCCAAATCCTTGGGTAATATCACTGACCGCCAACCCTTGCGGTAAATCTTGCAGTATCCCCGTTTCCGAATTCGCCAGCTGCAACGTTGTCTGCGCAGGATCAACAACCTGCACGGCACCATTCACAACATCCAAAACCGGATTGATCCATGCATTCACGGCATCATGCTCGATCGGTGCGGCTTGAAGATCGCACCCGGCCAATGCCAAAGCGGCCGCCTCAGTCGCGCCGGACGTAAACACAACATCCGCGTTTGATGCCCCGACAGCCTCTGCGACCTGCGCACGGGCCGTCTCAATGATGCCTTTGGCCAAACGTCCCTCTGCATGTACAGACGATGGATTACCTACGACATCCATCGCCGCCAACATCGCGTCACGGGCCTCAACGCGCAAAGGCGTCGTGGCGTTATGATCCAGATAGACCCTCATGCCTTCTTGTGTTCAAAAATACCTCGGGGTCCGGGGCTGGCCCCGGTCCGGCACATACCCACGAAACCGCGCCTATGCATCATCCACGACCTCAAACAACGCAGGCACAGCGGGACAAGGTGCCAGTTCGTTGCTGACCACATCCGACAGACGGGCCTGGTGTAAAAACACATAGACATGGGCGCTTAGCCCTTCCCATAGACGGTTTGTCATCGACTGTGCCCGCGAACCGGACGCGCCACCCGACGCCCCTGCGCCTTTGTGCATCGCCGATACTGTCTCATCAACAGCGCCCAAAATCTCTGACACACGAATATCCACAGCAGGACGTGCAAGTCGGTACCCACCACCGGGACCGCGCACGGATTCGACCAAACCCGCACGGCGCAACTTAACAAACAACTGCTCTAGATACGGCAACGAGATGTCCTGCCGTTTGGAAATCTCTGTCAAATTGACCAGACCATCATCAACCTGCAGCGCCAAATCAGCCAAAGCGACCATCGCATAGCGCCCCTTTGTGCTTAACTTCATGCCTTAACCCCAGCCATATCGCGCAATTACATTGACGTCGCAGCCCTGCGACACTAATTGACACAGATCACGACAACTCGGGGCCTTACGCCCCAGTTTAGAATCTTTCTAAGGTGTCCGAGCGTTTTCGTCAAGAATATGCATGCACCCATAACAGCGACGGAACAAGAATGCCCGAAGTCATCTTTCCCGGACCCGAGGGACGCCTTGAAGGGCGCTACCACCCACAAAAAGACCGCGACGCACCGATTGCTATCGTGCTGCACCCGCACCCGCAGTTCGGCGGGACCATGAACAACCGTGTGGTCTACAACCTGCACTATGCCTTTTATAATATGGGCTTTACGGTTTTGCGGTTCAACTTTCGCGGCGTCGGACGCAGCCAAGGTGAATATGACCAAGGTGTTGGCGAATTGTCAGATGCAGCATCCGCACTGGATTATCTGCAGTCAATGAACAGCAATTCAAAACATTGCTGGGTTGCCGGATTTTCATTCGGCGCATGGATCGGCATGCAACTCTTGATGCGCAGGCCTGAAATCACTGGATTTATTTCCGTGAGCCCACCAGCCAATATGTACGACTTTAGCTTTCTGGCGCCCTGCCCTGCGTCTGGTCTGGTAATCAACGGATCAAGCGACCGTGTGGCACCACCGCAAGACACCGTAAACTTGGTCAACAAGCTGCACGAGCAAAAGGGCATCACCGTCACGCATGACGAAATGGAAGGCGCCGGTCACTTCTTCGAGGACCCCTATATGGACCCGATGATCGACACAGTCCGCGGTTATGTGCGCCGCCGTCTAACAGAAACCACCCGCTAAACATGTCGGACGCCTATCTGGAAAAAATCGCAGGAGAGTTGGCCGAGCTTGCCTTGGCCGACGAAGAACGATCTGGCGACGAGCGGATCATCAATGACATCGCCGAAATTGTCGGGTCGTCATCACAAACACTGCAAGAGGCATTTTTGACATCAGTGCGCGTGCGCCGCGCGGAAAAACGGGCCCGCGAAATCTTGGCCAAGCGCGATCCGCGAAACAGCGGCGACACAAGCCGACTGCTGACGGGTGATAAGGCAAACGCTGCCAGTGGACCGTCCCCCCAAGCAAACGATGAGGATGTCGATACATCCGACCTGCAAAGCATGCTTGATGAGCTTGATCAGCAAAACGCCCGCGACGCTGGAAAACCATCTTCCTAAGATACACCGGCGCTTCGCAGTTGCGCCTTCACAGTGGCGAGAAGGCAAACATAATGGAACGGATTGACGCACAGCTCGCATTTCTAACAGAAGCGGACAAGCTCAAGTCAATCTTGCGCGCCACAACATTATGCGACGGGTCACGGCGTGAAAACACCGGCGAACACAGCTGGCATATCGCCCTTTATGCGATGGTCATGGCTGAACACGCGCAGCGTCCTGTCGACATCAACCGCGTGATCAAAATGCTGCTGATCCATGACATTGTTGAAATTGACGCGGGCGACACCCCAATCCACGGCGATCACGATCCCGCGGAAATGGCAGCGATCGAACAGGCCGCCGCAACCCGGATCTTTGGCCTTCTTCCAGCCAATCAAGCACAGGCGTTTCGTGCGCTTTGGGACGAATTTGAAGCGTCAGCAACAGACGATGCCATTTTCGCAAAGTCCATCGACCGCGTTCAACCTGTCATCTCAAACATTGAATCCGGTGGTGGGACGTGGCCCCAATACAATGTGACCGCCGAACAACTCCAAACCCGGGTCGGCGTCAAAGTACAACGGGGCGCTCCGGCGATCTGGGATGCCTTGAAAGCGCGCATTGATGCATGGTTTGCGCAGTCCCGGTCTTCTTCCGAGTAAAATTATCCCGGGGTCCGGGGCAGCGCTCCGTTGCGACACTAGCGACAATTCGACCATTTGCCCCTATACAAACAACCACCACAGGCGTAGGGCGCAGGCCTATCCGCCCAGAAAGCACCTGATTTATGATTACGACCCTCGCCGATGCCCTTGCCAAACAAGGCTACACTGACCTCACCCCCGTACAGACGGCGGTGACCGACCCTGCGCTGGAAGGCCAAGACCTTTTGGTTTCCGCGCAAACCGGTTCCGGCAAAACGGTCGGCTTCGGTCTGGCAATCGGACCCACAATTCTGGCCGAGGACGGCACATTCGGGCCCGCAGGTCGCCCACTTGGTTTGGTGATCGCACCAACCCGCGAACTGGCCTTGCAGGTCAAACGCGAACTCCAGTGGCTTTACGCGGCTGCCGGTGTGACGATGGCCTCTTGTGTTGGCGGCATGGATTTTCGCGATGAGAAACGCAGCCTAGAGCGTGGTGCGCACATCGTTGTGGCCACCCCCGGCCGCCTGCGCGACCACATCATGCGCAACACCATTGATCTGTCCGAGATCAAAGCAGTGGTTCTGGACGAAGCTGACGAAATGCTTGATCTAGGTTTCCGCGAAGATCTGGAATTCATTCTTGATCAAGCGCCTGAATCGCGCCGCACTTTGCTATTCTCTGCGACGGTACCTCCGATGATTGCGACGCTGGCAAAATCATACCAGCGCGACGCAGTCCGCATCGCCACCGCCAGCAAAGAAAAGCAGCACAGCGATATCGAATACCGCGCATTGAGCGTGGCCAACCACGACATCGACGCGGCTATCGTCAATATTCTGCGGTACTACGATGCGCCAAACGCGCTCGTTTTCACCAACACACGTGCGATGGTCACGCGCCTGACCACCCGTTTGTCAAATCGCGGATTCTCTGTTGTGGCCCTGTCTGGTGAACTCAGCCAAGCTGAACGTTCTAACGCGCTGCAAGCCATGCGCGATGGACGTGCGCGCGTTTGTGTGGCGACGGACGTGGCTGCACGCGGTATTGACTTGCCCAATCTTGAATTGGTCATCCATGCCGAATTGCCAACCAATGCTGAAACGCTTCTGCACCGGTCTGGCCGGACAGGTCGCGCGGGCCGCAAAGGTATTTCTGCCCTAATCGTCCCCGCCAAGATGAAGCGCCGCGGTGAAAACCTGCTCAAATGGGGTAAGTTGACAGCCGAATGGGCCACACCGCCCACCGCAGAAGAAGTTACGGCAAAGGACGAAGAGCGCCTGTTGACCGATCCGGTTTGGTCTGAGGAGTTTACTGACGACGAACAGACATTTGCAAAACGTCTGTTGGCAGAACATGCACCAGAACAGATCGCCGCCGCCTATTTGCGTCTTTACGCAGGCAAGCAGTCTGCGCCAGAAATGATTTCCGAATACAAAGATGGCCCTGCTGCCAAGGAACGCAAACCCCGCGAAGTATCCTCGTTTGGCCCGTCCAAATGGTTCAGCGTCGATGTAGGCCGCGAAGGCAAAGCAGAAGCACGTTGGTTGCTGCCAATGATCTGCAAAGCTGGTGATATCACAAAGAACGAAATCGGTGCGATCCGCATCCAGCCCAACGAGACCTTCATCGAGATCTCGGAAGCAGCTGTTCCAGGCTTTTTGAGGGCCGTTGGCGGCAACATGAAGCTTGAAAACCAAGCAACGCTTAAAGCGCTCGACAGCCCGCCAGACTTGGGCGAACGTGGTGGTCCTCGCAAAACCAAGCGTGATTACGATGACCGCCCAAAAGGCGATTTCAAAGACAAGCCCAAGCGGGACTATGGTGACAAGCCAAAACGTGACTTTGGTGACAAGCCAAAGCGCCACGCCCCACGTGATCAGGCTGCTCCCCCGCCATCCCAGCAAGATCATGTCGCTGCAATCCAGCCGATCCCGGGTGCGGCAGATGATCATAAAGCACGTAAACCGCGCCACAAACCCGAACGCCGCGATCATGGCGAAGCGTTGGTTGAAAAGCGCGGCAAGCCAGCTTTCAAAGGCAAATCTGACGGCAAGAAACCCGGTGGCAAAGGCAAACCGCCTTATAATGCTGACGCGAAACCACGTGGTGCTAGTGCTGGGAAACCTGCGGGAAAACCACGGGCAAGCGCCAATGACACCTCAAAACGGTTCGTTCCTCCGGGGGGCAAAGCCAAGCCGCGCAAAGCGCCCGGCAAGGGCGGCAGCGCCGCACCGCGTCGCGGGAAATCCTAAAACCTAAGCGATAAGTCACATTTTTATCACGCCGCAGCCGCGGCGTGAACGCGCTGGCTCGTCAGAACGGGCACATGTTTCGTATGCTGAACCTACGAGCAGCTAAAGGACCAGAAAAATGGCCACAGCAACACCTAAGAAATCAATGCCCGCGCAGGCGCCAAAACCACAACAGCAAACGGCACGTCAGCAGGGTAAACCACAAGCACCTATCTACACCGATTTCGCGAGTATCTGACAGGTCAACAATTCTGCTTGGCTGGTGAGGTGACGCGAAATGCAATCGCCCTCCCCGATTGCAAACGCGGCCTCACTGGCGTCTTTTTGAAAGCCCCGATAGGATCGCGGCATGGCAGACTTGACCTCCATCAAAAACATTGGCCCCGCCTTCGAGGCGCAGTTGAAATCTGTCGGTATCACCACCGCAGAAGACTTGCGCGCGCTTGATGCAGACGCCGCATATGCAAAGATGCTTAAAGGC
>Ga0213868_10003969_pt1 | contig 13655 bp, 17 predicted proteins | sample PICome_9_FD_160087 | JGI IMG/M metagenome (GOLD analysis project Ga0213868, IMG submission 160087) | Coastal seawater microbial communities near Pivers Island, North Carolina, United States - PICO127 | ecosystem: Environmental > Aquatic > Marine > Coastal | place: USA: North Carolina...
TAGCCTCTTTAGTAAAGTTAGCTTCATCAAAAGGATACCGAGAGCCTGCCAAAGACTTTTCCGTAACAATCAGCGCTTCTTCTTCTTTTCCTAACAAATTGAGCACGAATGACTCTTTCATGGCCATCTTAAAGTTCTCGCTTGGACCTGAGAGTCCTGGAGTATCAAATCCAGGAGTCGAAAAAAATAAGGTTAAAGACTTAATCCTAGCAGGATGCTCTAAAGCCATTACTTGAGCTATCATTCCGCCCATAGAGGCTCCTACAATGTGGGCTTCCGATACTCCTACATGATCTAATAGTGAAACCCCATCCATAGCCATATCACTTAAGTTGTATTCTGCCGGGGATGGATTCTCCATATTAAATTTTCCTTCTTCATCAAAAATAAAATCAAATATAAAATTTACAAAGGACTCTATTAGAAAAGCAGGTAGATATTTAATAAAGGTTATTAAGCCCGGCTCTTCGGTCACCCAACTGCTTTTTCCAATATCTCTGTTATCGTAAATTAAGACATGTAAATCATTATCTACAAGTTCTTTAATTGATTGATCTGACCAAACCTTACTATTTGAATTGAGCCCCATTATCATTAAGACTGTAGGATTTTTCTGATCTCCATAAGAGTCCCACCAAAGGTCGATACCATTTAGTTTAGTAATCTGGCCCTCTTCTGAACTTAAGTTCATCACTAACCAAGCAAAAAATAATATAAATAATTTTTTCATATCAATTAAAGCGTCTTATGTTCCTCTAAGCTTATAAATCGCTATCAAGTTAATACTCATTACACACATTTCATCTTTTTCATCAAATAAGTTAACTTGAACATCTACAAATTCATGACCTTTTTTATCATAGGTATCATTAATATCCATCTCTGCTATCAAAGAAGTATTCAAAGGTACCGCTCTATAATTTTGAGAAATTGTTTGTAAATGAACCCAAGGATTCATGTAAGCATTTCCAGCCAGAATCCAATTAGAGCAACCCAGTAAAAAAGCTAAATTAGAATAACCGGATTTTTTTGGTTGAAGTAGATCTGGTAGAGATTCTTCCTCACGTAAATATAGCAAGGGGTCGTTTTCACTCCATGAGAATCTGAAAGCTTGGCACCCTTCAGATTTAAGTTTCTGCCAAATCTCTTTGTTTGCTTGGGGGGCTTTAAAGTCCCCATCAACCAATTTACTGCCTTTCATGAATGGTTTCTCGGGTAGATCTTTATTGAGAGCTATCTCAGCATTTGCACTAACCACACCACTACTTCTTATCAAAGTTGTGTTGGCATGAGTATCATTAATTAAATCGGATTTAACCTGAAATATATCATTATCATACAAAGGCGAAGTAATCCGACAGTTCGCAAAGCCATGATCAAGCCAATCCTTCCCCCAAAGTTCTATTAATGGATGGACAAGATAGGCAGAAATTGTCACTCCAGGAACTAAACCACCTTCAAAGCCATATTCTTTGGCAAGATCATCACCATGTATTTGATTTTCAGAATCTGGCGCAGTATTGAGGGCAGTGGCGGACCATATATTCATAATTTTTCTTTAGTATTATCAAATAACTATACGTCTTTTCAGGATATCAATACAGTTCAAATGAAGGTATCAGATAAAGATTTGAATTCTTTTGATACAATGCCGCCCCACTGAATCTATTATGCTTTCATTTAACAACCTTTCCCTTCGTAGAGGCTCGAATCTTTTATTTGAGCAAGTATCTTTTACTATTCATAAAGATAATAAAGTTGGTCTTGTTGGTGCTAATGGGACAGGCAAAACAAGCCTTTTTAAAATGATCCAAGGTGAGTTTGAATCTGACGAAGGAGATTATAAACATCCGCCTGATCTTAAGATGGCACATCTTGCACAAGAAGTTCCAGGAACCGACGAGGAAGCTTTAGACTATGTAATGGGTGGAGACGAAAATCTAGTAAAGATTCAGAATGCGATTTTAGAAGCAGAAACTAAAGAAGATTATGGATCTCTGGGTGAACTACATGCTCAATTTGAAGATCACGATGGCTTTACGGCCAAATCAAGGGCAGAAAAACTATTAGTAGGATTAGGATTCTCTGAAGATGAATTTAACAAACCTTTAAAAGATTTCTCTGGCGGTTGGAGAGTGCGATTAAATTTAGCTCGAACTCTCATGCAGCCTGCAGATCTGCTGCTTCTAGACGAACCGACTAATCACCTTGATTTGGATGCTATTATTTGGCTGGGCAATTGGATTAAGTCTTTTAGAGGAGCTTTAGTACTCATCTCACATGACAGGGAATTTCTAGACGAGTGTGTTGGATTTATAGCTCATATTCACGGTGGAACTATAGAGTTATATAAAGGCAACTATTCTCAATTTGAGATCAGAAAGGCTGCGAAGCTAGCTGAGCTTGAAAGCAACTATACAAAACAACAACGTGAAATTTCTCATATGCAGGATTTCGTTAGGAGATTTAAAGCTAAGGCAACAAAAGCACGTCAGGCACAAAGTAGAATAAAAGCACTTGAAAGAATGGAACTTATAGCTCCTGCGCATATTGACTCCCCTTTTCAGTTTAGGATTCCAGAAACAGATAAGATTTCTAATCCTTTAATCATTCTTGAAGATGCAGACCTAGGTTATACAGATTCAGTAGTAAGAGATGTAAAAATTGCATTTCGACCTGGTGATAGAATTGGATTATTGGGTGTTAATGGTGCTGGAAAATCGACATTAGTCAAAAGTCTTAAAGGCGACCTACCTCTTTTAAATGGACAAAAGATAGAAGGAAAAAATTTAAAAGTTGGTTACTTCTCTCAACACCAAGTTGATGATCTTAATTTACAAAAAAGTCCTATAGATCAACTCCAAGCAGTCGATGAAAAAGCATCTGAGTCAGAAATTAGGAGTTTTCTAGGAGGGTTTAATTTCCGTGGTGACAAAGCAAAAGGTTCTATAGAGCATTTCTCGGGAGGCGAGAAAGCGAGACTTGCCCTATCAATCATTGCATTTCAGAAACCTAATCTCCTGTTAATGGACGAGCCTACAAATCATTTGGATATGGATATGAGGCAAGCCTTAACAGTTGCGCTTCAGGATTTTGGCGGTGCAATCCTACTCATTTCTCATGATAGACACCTATTAGCAAATACAGTCGACGAATTCTTGATTATCAATGAAGGTAATTTAAGTTCCTTTAAGGGAGATCTTGAGGACTACAGAAAAACAGTCTTAAAAGGATCATCCGGTAAAGAAACAGCAAAGAAAGAAAAAAGCGAAATTCTGCCAAAGTTAAGCAAGCAAGAAATAAAGGAAATAAAGAATAAAATAATAATCCATGAAAAAACATTAAAACGTTTGCAGCGCAAATTATCAGAAACAGAAGATACATTAAACTCTCCTGAATCCTACGATAGTGATGAAGGACCTGACTTGCACTCTTTATTAAGGGATCAGGCTAATTTAACTTCTGAGATAGAGTTAAATGAGCAAGAGTGGTTAGAGCTAAATGAGAGACTTGAAGGTAGAAGTTTGTAAAAAAAGTAAGTGCCAGATCCTTTGTTTTGATTAATATATAAAAAAATTATAAAAACTTTTTGTTTTAGAAAATATGAATAAAGTAGATTTAAAAAAACAGTTGTCATTATTATTGATAGTCACATTTTTTATTAGTTGCTCTGAAGTAAATGACACCGACATCATCGATGACACTAATATAACTAGAGAAGAGAATATACCTCCTACTCATTCAATTATCCTGCCAGGTGCTCCAGGTGAAGAATCTAAAAGAATCGACTCTGAGACTGCCACTAATATTGCAAGTACTTCTTACGTAAAAGCTGATGTAAATTTCCTTACAGGCATGATCGTTCATCATGAACAAGCTATTCTTATGTCCAATATGGCAGACAAAAGGACTAACAATAAAACTATTGTTGATCTCGCTAACAGAATTGACTCTTCGCAAGAAGATGAAATTAATTTCATGAAAAATTGGCTAGAGTTTAGAGATGAAGAGACATCTTTTAGCCATACAAATCATGAAGGTCATATGGCTATGGCCGGTATGGCTTCTGCTGATGAATTAAAGGAATTAGAAAATTCTAAAAGTACGGATTTTGATAAATTATTTTTAAGATTAATGATTAACCACCATGACGGTGCCCTTCAAATGGTTAAAGACTTAAAAGAGCACCCAGGAACTGCCTATGATCCTATTCTCAATGAATTTGTCTCAGATCTGGTCAATGACCAAGGTGTAGAGATCGAAAGAATGAATGGTATTGCAGTCAATTTATCTGACGACCCAAGATCAAGTTTAAATCCGGGACTTTTTGATGCCGAAGTGGCGATAAAAAATTTAGAGTTAGTGGAATCACTGAGAAAACCAGCGGGATTTTATAATCCTAGTAATCCTAAAGCTAAAGGCGTTGAGAAGATAGACGATGATGCTGATGAAGAAAACGAAAACAAGACTACAGAAGAATTATCTAAATCACTGCGCTCACCCATTCTAAGTTTTGCGAACACTGATATGGCTTTTAGAGATGACTTACTCGTAACAGGTAGTTACCACGGCTTCAACATCTATCAGATCAATGTGCTTGGGGTTCCTGAATTACTATCTTCTGTCGTTTGTCCTGGAGGTCAAGGTGATGTCTCTATTGTTGAAGACTTACTCATAATGTCAGTTGAAGAAACCAGGAGTCGTCTCAATTGCGGTTTAGAAGGCGTATCTAAAGAAGCGAGTGCAGATAGATTTAGAGGCTTAAGAATTTTTGATATTTCTGATGTTTTCAAACCTAAACAAGTTGGTGCAGTTCAGACCTGTCGAGGATCTCATACTCACTCTGTAGTATCTGGTCCTGGGCCTGATGGGAAAATTATTGTCTATAATTCAGGCACTGCCGGCGTAAGGGAAGAGGAAGAAATGAAAGAATGCATAGGAAATATTCCGGGCGATAAAAGAACGGCTCTGTTTCGCATAGACATAATAGAAATCCCAATCTCTAACCCCTCACAATCTAAAATTGTAAGTAGCCCTGCTGTGTTTGCTGATGCTAATACAGGAGCACTCGGTGGTTTATGGGTTGGTGGAGACCATGGGGAAGATACTCAAGACACAAGACGTACAGATCAATGTCATGATATTACGGTATTCCCTTCCGCTAACCTGGCTGCTGGGGCATGTTCAGGAAATGGAATTCTTTTCGATATAACTGATCCGTATAATCCTGAGCGGATTGATGTTGTCACCGATGTTGGTTTTGCTTATTGGCATTCTGCGACTTTCAATAATGATGGTACTAAGGTAATTTTTACTGATGAGTGGGGTGGAGGTGGTCGCGCTCGCTGTAGAGCTTGGGATCCGCTAGATTGGGGTGCTAATGCTATTTACGATATTGTTGATGGTAAATTAGAATTCAAGAGTCACTATAAGATGCCTGCTCCTCAATTAGAAACAGAAAACTGTGTCGCTCACAATGGCTCTTTAATTCCAGTGCTTGGAAAGGACATTTTAGTTCAAGCTTGGTACCAAGGAGGTATATCCATTATGGACTTTACGGATTCATCAAAACCTAAAGAAATAGCGTTTTTTGATCGTGGCCCTATTGATGAAGATTTTTTAATCACAGGGGGTTATTGGTCTGCTTATTACTACAATGGTTACATTTACGGGACAGAAATAACTCGAGGCTTAGATGTCTTCAAATTACTTCCAAGCGAACATCTAAGCGAAGAAGAGATTAATAAGGCTTCAGAAGCTTATCCATTGTATGGGCCTAAAGTATTCAATCCTCAGCAGCAAATCCCTCTGGGATGGTCGAATACAAACAATTAATAAGGCTAAGATATGGATAAAGTAATACAAGCACCAGATGGAAGAACTATAAGTTTTGCAGATTTCGGAGAAGACAATCAAATAACTGCTTTCTATTGTCATGGTGGACCAGGATCTAGAAATGCCGCTAAAGGTAATGCAGATAAAGATACAGAGAACTTAATACGTTATATAGGAGTTGATAGACCGGGGTACGGGAACACCTCTCCTTTACCAGGAAGAACTATAAATGACTGGACTAATGATCTCGAACTAATAGCAGACCACTTAAACATAGAAAATTTTTATATGATTGGCGTATCTACTGGAGGGAGCTATTCTCTTGCAACTGCCGCCAGATTCCCAGAGAGAGTATTGGGAGTGCTGGTATGCTGTGGTATGTCGGATATGAGATGGGCCTCCGAATATGCAACTATGGCAGGGGTTGAACGATATGTAAGTCTATCTAGAGAAGAAGCTTATGAATTAGCCGTTAAAGATATGGGGGAAGATGGCAGTAAAATGCTCTCAAACGATGATGCAACTGGAGAAAGTAGTCTATCTCCTGCAGACCTACTCTATCTTCAACATCCAGAAAATATAAAAAGATTTATTAGTGATGATGCAACTTTTGCTCAAGGCGTCACGGGATATGCTGATGACAGATTAGCGGATTGCTCAGCTCAAGGCTGGTCAAGCTTTGAAGTGAATAATGTGTCTTGTCCAGTTAATATAATTCACGGGGAAACTGACACTATTGTCCCAGTTGCTCATGCACACCATACTGCCGAGATAGTTAAAGATTCAGAGATAAAAATATATCCAGAGCATGGACATTTAAGCATTTCAGATGAAATACATGAAAATCTCCAGTTACTCATTCAAAGATCTTTCTCTTAATAAAAAATTTAAAATATGTAGCTAAACGTTTCATGCTAAAATACCCCCTATGGGTATAAGAGTTATATTAATTATAGGTCTTGCATCATTTGGTCTTGATGCAAGACCTATTTCATACTCTGGAGGCTCAACTCTCATGGGGCATTCAAATAATATGAAAGATTCTTTCTACTACCATTATTCCCCTTCTTACAAATACTCCATTGGGATTGAAAGTCTAGACGATAAGGTTATTGGTGATAGTTATTCTTATACAAGACTTACTTATTTAATTAATAGAAAAAATACTGAGTTATCTCAAAGGAATTTATATTTTCAATCAGGAATAAGTACAACGGGGCTTAACAATAATTTCTATGGTGTTCATGGTGATTGGGAAACAAGAAGATTTTTCGTAGGATTTGGATTCAAGCAGGTCGAAAATCAAATTAATGACTATGAAGAAAAATATATTCAGATGGGTATTGCACCTTACCTAGGAGAATATGGAGATTTTCATACTTGGTTAATGTTCAAAGCAAAAAAAAATTCTTTGGATAAGGAATGGTCAAATTATCCAGTATTAAAATTTTTTAAAGGTAATGTTCTTATAGAGTTTGGTTATAGCGATGTATCTGAATGGGATACGCATCTTATGTATAGATTTTGAGGAAAAATTATGAGAAAAATATTAACTATATTATTAGCACTTATTTCACTTTGGAGCGCAGCTAATTCCAGTGATACAGATCATCATTCTCATGAAGGTCATATCCACGAAAAAATGATTGATGGAAAGAAATTAGCAGTTGATCCTGATAGATTTGATAAATTCCTTGTGGGTCTTGAAGATGCACAAGTTGCCATTGTAAATGTGCAAGGAATGGTATGTGACTTTTGTGCCAGAGGCATAGAAAAAACTTTCAAAAAAGATGAAAAAGTAAAAAAAATAGATGTTGATTTAAGTAAAGGCAAGGTATTAATTGCCTATTCTCTTAATGAAGGAATTGATTTCAATGATATCAAAGAAAAAATTGTTATGAATGGTCAAAATGCAATAGATATGCAAGTTGTTAGTCTATAGAGCTTATGAATGATAATTCAGCTAATTTTTTATCTCTCTTTGCTTCCTCTTCCACTCTAGTATGTTGTGCATTGCCAGCATTATTTGTTTTTATTGGAGCAGGAGCTTCTTTTGCAAGTTTAATTTCGGTTTTTCCGTTTCTCATAGTGCTATCTCAATATAAAATTTCAATAACACTCTTCGCACTGGCTATGATAATGGTGGCAGGTTACGTAAATTACAAAACCTATCATATGCCCTGCCCGGCTGATCCAGAACTTGGTAGACTATGTCTGCAAACTAGAAAACGCTCAAGACTAATTTATTATTTTTCTGTTGCCTTATTTCTATTGGCAACATTATTCACTTATTTAATACCGAGGTTAATATGAAACATCCATGCCACTCAGAACAATTACCAAGTGTAAAAAGAATAGAAGGACAAATAAGGGGAATTACTAAAATGATTGAGGAAGAAAAATATTGCATAGATATTCTTAATCAAATCAAAGCAGCAAAAAATGCTCTTACAACGGTAGAAGGAAAAGTCTTAAAGACCCACTTAAAAATGTGTGTAAAGGATGCTTTAGTTAGTGAGGAAAAATTTGATGAGAAAGTTGAGGAAATTCTTAAAATCTTAAAGAGGTAAGATTATCCAAGGAAATCATTACAAACACTATTCCTTTACTTCTGGGTTACCCCTATTTTCTTAAGGTACTCCAGAATACTTCCCCACTACTCAGATGAAATACATGAAACTTCCAATTACTCATTCAAAGATCTTGAACTTAATATTCAAGAAAGTTCAAATTTTAAATTGAGGCTTTATTTAGATCTCCTCGCTTAGAGCTTTTCTTAATGAGTTTGAGCTATGACGCTTTGCTTTATTTTTGAAGACGACGTTATCGGATTGTAGCTAACTTGAAGAGTCTTCTTGCCCTCTGCTTTTAAATAGACTTCCACATCTATATTGTGTTGGTTGTTACCCCAGTCTTCTCCAATAACAAATATGTCTGGGTTTATTTCTTTGCAGCCAGAGACGTATTCAAGCTTATGGTAAGGAATCACTATATCCACACACTTTAAGGCCTTGAGCATTGCCATTCTTTGTTCAAGAGGGATTACAGGAATATGAGGCTTGTAGGAATTTACCACGCTGTCGCCAGCTACACCTACAGCAACAACGTCACCTAGTGTCCTGCAGTATTCCAATAAAGCAAGATGACCTACGTGCAATAAATCAAATGTCCCTACCGTGTATACAATCACTATTAATATTAACTCCTGATATAAATAATTATTAATTAAATTTATTATGTTTTAAAAAAGTTTGAAGCTATAAATGCAGGTAATTACAAGAGTATAAACAGCAAGAATATAAACATTTACTGAATTTCCGGAAAGTTTTGGGGTTTTTAGTTTTGAAACATTTAACACTGCAAGCCCTAAGCAACTGAGATAAAGGATAATAGAAAAAGTAAATTCACTTAAAAAATTTTCTAATAAAAATATTGAAACCAGTATCAAAGAATTATTATCAAGTGCCAGTCCTGTATATTTTTTTTCTCCAGAAAGTCCATACGTGCTGAAATAACTTAATCGCAATGCGCTTGCAGAAACTATAATAAATGCACCCACAAGGTATATAGGATCAAATTTTCCGAAGCTCAAAAGAAGAATAGCTGGAGTAACACCGTAACTGACAATATCGATTAATACATCAAGCTGACCACCAAATATACTATCTACTCCTCTGCGATCTTTTATTCTTCGAGCAATCAGGCCATCTGCCCAGTCAAAGGCAACAGCCCAAACCATACCGATCATTGCTGCGTAATAAACACCCAAAATACAAAAGTAAATAGCCAACATAGTGCAAGCCAAGCCCGCTAATGAACACAAATTGGGCGTATCTTTAAGATAGGAAAGAATGGAAGGTTGTGAATTTATTGATTCTTCTTTGGAAGCTGACATAGGACATCTTATTCTTTTACATAAGATTTATCAGTTTTATATTTTTAAGCCAAGTTATATTGTATTTTTTTCTATATATAGAACATATTATATATAGGTCTAAAGGGCTGACAGCCCGAGAGGCTTATAAATAGTGAGGAAGATGGTGGGCGATACAAGACTCGAACTTGTAACTTCCACCGTGTAAAGGTGGCACTCTACCAATTGAGTTAATCGCCCAAAGAAGCGCGAATTATAGTATCCCTATTTATTTAAGTCACGAGAGTTTTATTGACCTTATTGTGTTGTAGATTTAAGGTTGGGCCATGGAACATGTATGGAATACTCTTAACGATTTAATGATTTTTTTAATTATGATTTTATTAGGAGGAATCACTTGGTTTCTCTCTAATTTATTTCTCTCAAAAGTAATCAGAAATCAAAGAACTTATGAAGTGATCTCGGTTATTCTGGGTTTAAGTGTAGGTGTATTGATTATCATGAATTCTTGGAACTTAACTTATTAGCATCTTAAGGTTGCTGAATGAAAATACTTGATAGATTCGCTTTAGTCATTCATTGGATAAGTTTATTGTTTGGATTGGTACTTGGAGTATCTCTTATCGGTGCAGGACTAATCTATGATATTCCCTTAGAACAAAGATTTTTTACAATAGTATTTGGAGTATTTGGTTTATTTTCTTGTTCGGGTCTCGGGTGGCTCGCGAGATTTGTTTTAATAGGAAAAATCCATTTTTTACCCTGGAGAACGAAATGATTTATTTGATATTGGGGCTCACTATCTCTAACACTCTTCTGATTCTGTATTGCCTCTGGAAGCAAAAAGAAAATAATCAAGAAATTATGCAAGAGCTGAGAAGCAAAAAAGAAGAAACTGAAATTGCTACTGAAAAAAATAAAGAGCATATTGACGATATGCTTAAAATGCGAGAAATGTATGAATCTGAATAAATCTTTCATCATCATATTTATTAACAAATGAACGAACAAGAAATACTGAACCTTAAAGAAAGAATTAAAGAACTTGAAAGCCAAGTTGTAGATTTACAATCTCAACAATTAGAAACAGGAAATAATATTGTCACTTTAATTCAACATGCAGAGACAATGAATAACGTTACTGATGCATCAGGACTATTAGCTGAACATGTTACAGATCTGGAAGAGAGATTGAATATAGTAGTAAATTGGATGAAAGAGGAAATAAGACTAAGAGGCCTGAATTAAGTTAAAAAAACATAATCGTAAATTAGAAAATATGTAGGTTTGAGATTGAAATAATTATGTCATGTAAAATACTAATTTTATGATGATAATAGGAGAGTGAAGATGTCAGAAAGAGAATTTGATGTAGTAGTTTTTGGGGCTAGCGGTTATACGGGTAAATTAGTTGCAGAATATATTCAAAGCGAATACGGAGAGAATGGATCGGTTAAATGGGCTATAGCAGGAAGAAATAGAGAAAAGCTTGAAGGCATTAGAGAAGAGCTAGGATTGAGTTCTGACCTCTCCATTTTAGAAGTTGATAGTAATGATCAAGGTTCATTAAATGCAATGACCGGTTCAACCAAATGTGTCCTTACTACAGTCGGACCTTATCAACTCTATGGTTCAAATTTAGTTGAGTCATGCGCAAAAAATGGAACAGATTATGTAGATTTAACCGGTGAACCTGGCTGGATGTATGAAATGATCAATGCACATAAAGAAACCGCACAAGCATCTGGAGCTAGGATTGTCTTCTCATGCGGTTTTGACAGTATACCTTTTGATTTAGGAGTGTATTTTGTACAGCAAGCTGCAATGGATAAATTTGGTAAACCAGCTCAACATGTAAGAGGCAGAGTTAAGGCTATGAATGGAGAATTTTCTGGAGGGACAATTGCCTCTTTAGGAGCAACTATGGCAACTTTAAAGAAAAAACCAGAGTTAATAAAAGTTCTATCTAATCCTTTTTCATTAACAGAGGGTTTTGAAGGTCCCGCTCAACTGGATGACTCAAAAGTCCTCTTGGATGAAAAACTAAATATGTGGGTAGCACCATTTGTTATGGCGCCGATAAATACAAAAAATATACATAGAAGTAATGCCCTACTAGACCATCAATACGGTGAAGATTTTTGTTACGATGAAATGATGATCGCGGGTGAGGGAGAAGAAGGAAAACAAATAGCTGATGCTATGACTTCTGCTAATCCTATGGGGGGAGATAATGTTCCTCAACCCGGTGAAGGGCCTTCAAAAGAATCTAGAGAGCAAGGTAATTATGATGTTTTATTCTTTGCAGACCTTGGGGAAGAAAGTATTGAAGCAAGAGTCACCGGAGATATGGATCCTGGATATGGGTCTACTTCCAAAATGATAACTGAAAGTGCCATTTGTCTCATTCAAGATTGTTCAGATTTACCAGGAGGAATTTATACTCCTGCTCCGGCGATGGGCGATAAATTAATTCAAAGGCTAGAAGAAAAAGCTGGCCTAACTTTTGATATAATATAAATTTAATTTATACCATTCAATAAGTATTGTGTATAATGCAGGCATGAAAAAGCTTGCATTAACACTATTACTTTCGATCTCAACATTCACCCTCTTCTCTGAGGTTCACACTGTCCAAATGCTCAATGCCGGAAAGGAAGGCATGATGGTTTTTGAACCAGCTGTTATTACTATCAAAAAGGGTGATACCGTAAAATTTATCGCAACCGATATGTCTCATAACTCCTCATCAGTGGATGGCATGATTCCAGACGGAGCCGAAGCCTGGATTGGCGGTATGAGTCAAGATGTTGAAGTAACTCTTTCAAAAGAAGGCGTTTATGTATACCAATGCACACCTCACAATATGATGGCAATGGTTGGTGTAATTAAAGTTGAATCAAACTCAAACATAGATGCTATCAAGCTAAAAGCAGAGTCTTATAAAAAGACTTTTTTAATGAACCAAGAAAGATTGGATAACTATCTTTCTCAAATATAAAAACCATGAGACTACAAGTTGTAAAAGAACAAGCCGATGAAAATACATTTCTGGAGTGGAGAGATGAGGACTATATGAATAAAATGGACTTTAATCCATTGGTATTATTTGTTGTGATCCCAACTATAGTCCAGGCAGGTTGTTTAATTTTTATGGGAGCTGCCATGCTCCTCAATACTGCTATTTTTGTCTAGAGACTAATTTGTTTTATCAAATATAAAGCCCTTATAGTCTTCTGAGACTATTTCATCGAGCATTTCCGTATAAACCGGAACTCCAATAAAAGGAAGAAACGCCTTAGCCTTCTCTTCTATATTAGAACCGTTATACCAAGACTTGGTATCTGTAAAAATTGTTGTATCAGCAATTTCATTAACAAGCACCATCCAATCATCTTCTGCAGTCTTAGAAGATTCTATAACTTCTTTATTATTCTTGATCATCCACTCAATACAGTCTGTAATCCAATTCACATGTTGTTCAATAGAAGGCATCATATTTGAAAGGACCGAGGGGCTGCCTGGTCCGGTGACAGTAAAAAGATTGGGAAAGTTAGCAATACCAATACCTAGATAGGACTTAGCTCCACTCTTCCATTGATCTTTAAGCTTAATACCATCTCGTCCAGATATATCTATACTTGTAAGAGCTCCAGTCATTGCATCAAATCCTGTTGCAAGGATAAGGGTATCAATATCATAAACACGATCTGATTCAATTGTATTAGTAGTGATATTCTTTATAGGATTTTCTTTCAAATCTATTAGATGGACATTACTTTGGTTGAAGGTTTCGAAATAACCAGTATCCACGCACAACCTTTTGCCTCCAATATGGTAATCAGGAGCAAGCAAAGAAGCTGTTTCTGGATCCTTCACAATACTGGTTATCTTATTTCTTACAAAGTTTGCAGCTACCTTATTGGCATCAGGATCCATTGCTACA
>Ga0213868_10003971_pt1 | contig 13653 bp, 5 predicted proteins | sample PICome_9_FD_160087 | JGI IMG/M metagenome (GOLD analysis project Ga0213868, IMG submission 160087) | Coastal seawater microbial communities near Pivers Island, North Carolina, United States - PICO127 | ecosystem: Environmental > Aquatic > Marine > Coastal | place: USA: North Carolina | collected...
CAATACGCAGAGTAAATAACACAACTACTCCAACTCAAAGTGCTTATGAATATTTTAAATGGGATAGTGCAGAAGTTTCTTTTCAATTAGTAAGTAATACTAAAAGTCTTCATAGTAATAGAGATTATGAAATAGGTATGGTTTACATGGATGAATTTAATAGAGCATCAACTGCTTTAGTTAGTCCGTTAAACACAGAACATGTGCCTTGTGAATTTTCAGAACTTAAAAACTTTATAAGGGTTTCTATACCACCTCAACAAAAGCCTCCATATTGGGCAACTAAATATAGGTTTGCGATAAAGCCAAGTGCTGAAACTTACGAAACAATTTATACAAATATATTTTTTACAGACCCTGCTACAAATGACACATACTTTTTATTAGAGGGTGAAAATTCAAGAAAAGTAGAAACAGGAGACAGGTTGATCGTTAAAGCAGATACTAGTGGTGCTTTACAACGATGTGCTTATGCAACAGTTTTAGATAAAGAAGCACAACAAAGAGATTTTCTTGAACCTTTACCAACTGATGAAAACGGAAAAGAAATAAATATTCCTGCAGGAACTTATATGAAAATAAAGGCTCAAGACTTTTCAGTATCTTTAGGACCTGACCCTTTTATATTACCAGGTAAGCAGACTAAAACAGTACGAGGAAATGATAACTATCCTGTACTTGCCTATAAAGGATTTGCAGAGCCTGATGATGCAGGTAATTATCAAAACCTTTCTATTCCTGCAGGTAGTAGAATACAAATGACATTTGAGTTCGAAAGAAGAGGACCTCAAAGGGGTAATAATGCATGTGAACGTAGAAAATATAATTTAGATGTTAGTTTAATTGCATCTACTGATTATGATGATATTATTGAGTGGTTTAATGGAGACAATGTTCAATCAGTTTTAAATACAGGAACGCAAGAAGTTGGTGGTAATGGTGGAGATATAGAGAATGTGTACATACCAACTACGGCAACATCTCCAGGTCCAATTAATAGATATGGAATTACGCCTGCGTTGGGAACAAATTATTATAGATGGTTTCAAGACACAGGAGCAGGCTCAAATAATACAAACGAAATACGTTTTATAATGTCAGGTACTAGAGCTTGTGGAAGAACTAAGAAAAGAAGGTCTACTATTCGAGCAACTTGGCAAATTTTTAGAGCTGAATCTACAATTGTATTTGAAACAGAGCCTACTGATGCACAACCAGATGTTTGGTATGAAGGTGCTCAAACATTTGATATTGCGACTGGAGGTTGTAAAACTGTATTTCAAGTAGCTTCTAGTGAATCTAATCCAATTGCATTTGTTTACACTTTAGATGGTATTCAATCTCAACTTGTTCTTCAACCAGGTGATTCTGCAGCAGAATGGACAGATTGTGGTTCTGCTATAATATCACCATCTACTCCACCTGATGTTCCTGCAGATGTTACAATTACTAATACTCCATATGCAGATGTGCATCTTGGAAATGTTCAAGATCAAGACGCAACAAGTCCTGCAATTATTGACACATCATTTTTTAATTGTTTTGCTTTTGGTAATGGTGTAGAAAGTTACAAGATTAGAGATTCAATAGTGGGAAAACCATTATTATTAGGTAATAGAGTAACAACTACATCTTCAGAAGATTATAGAGAGGCTGATAGGTTTGCAGACATAACTTATAGTGGTATATACAATGATGAAAGCAATGTAAATAAACTTAATGAGTTTAACCTTGGACTAATAAACTTCAAGAAAACAGAAGAATCATTTGGTCCTATTGAGAAACTATTCGCTAGAGCTACTGATATACTCACATTACAAGAAGATAAAATATCTTATGTGTTAGCAGGTAAAAATTTATTATCTGATTCAGTTCCAGGAGGAGCTATTACTTCTGTTCCTGAAGTTCTTGGAACTCAAATAGCTAGGCTAGAGGAGTATGGAATAAGTTTTAATCCTGAAAGTTTTGCAGAATATGGATTTGATAAATATTTTTCTGACCAAAAACGTGGAGTATTAATTCAATTAAAAGGTAGTTCATATTCTAATGAACAACTTACAGTTATATCAGATGCAGGAATGCGTTCATGGTTTAGAGATAAATTTATCGCAGCTCCTAATACTCAAAAACTAGGAGGGTACGACCCTTATATGGATGAGTATGTTTTTTCCATTAATGATGAGATGCTTCCAATTGACGTACCTTGTGTGGAATGTGGAATTAATCAACTATTAAATTTTAACGGAACAACTATTACCTACTGTTTTAATGTAGGAGATTTAGTGGGTGAAGTAACTATAACGCTTAATGTTTCTGATTTAACTAGTGGTTCTCTTCAAGCACAAGTTCAATATGGAACATCACTTCAAGTAGTAAATTTAGTTAATGGACTAAACACAATCACAGTAATTAAAAATTTAGTTTTAACAGATACTGTAAGTCTTACTTTTGATGGAACTGCATCAGCAGTTATAGATTATACAGTTAGTTGTGTAGATGCCAAAGAATTAAGTATTGTGCAGGTATGTGTTACTAATAACTCAGATGCAGGTCAATTTATTCATAATCAATATCGATGGGTTGATGGACCATTTATTTCTCCATTACACCAGGAACAAATTGAATTCTTGTCATCTTCAAACTCACCTAATGTATCACAATATAGTACAGTTACAGGTGTTCAAGGTGCAGGAGTTATCCCTGCTGATGGAGCAATCGTTTCGATTATTTCGAATAAGATACCACCAACAGATGATTTTGTTTTTGTAACACCACCTATGAATTTTAAATATTTAAGGTCAGCAACGTTATACTCAAATACACCTGCATCAATTCAAACATTGTTAAACGCTTCTACTCAATTACCAGTAAATTCTTCAGGAGCACCAAGCACATACTTGGGAGACTTTATAATGCCTGCAGGAACGTCTGGTGATTACTTGTATTTAATATATGATTACAGGTCTCCTGTTCTTGCCGAGTTATGTTACTCAACTGTAGATGCATTTGATTCTTGTTGTGGTTGTTCAGAACCTGATACCTTTATAGCAACACAATGTAGAGCTGATGGGGTGGTGCAAACTGAAACAGTTCAAGGTGTATATACCACAGGGGAATTGGTTACCATTAATGGATGTACTTATGAAATTGGAGCAGTAACACCAACGGCAGCGACTGCAACTGTTACTTCTATATTACCTTCAGGTACTACATGTGAAGATATATGCCAAGAGTATCAACTAGAAGAAACTAATGGATTTGATACAATTGTTGGCTACATAGATTGTAATGGGGATTCAGTAACGGCTACAGTTCTTGCAAATGATGATTTAGTTATCTGTGCTCAAGAGATTTCTACAACGCCAGGAATTATTATTACTCTTGAAGATTGTGAGTGCGACCCTGTTGCACCATTTTTAATAGCTGAAAGATGTGTAATAGATTGGAGTACAAATGGTTTTAATCAAGTTACTATAGTAAATAGTGGTTTGTTTAATGTCGGTGATTTAATTACTATAAATGAAGATGCTGATTGTACTTATGTTATTGTTTCTGAAACAAATGCAGGTCCTCCTAATGCTACTTCTACAGGATTAAGCACTGCTGCAGATTGTACTGAGGTTTGTAATTTTTACACAGTAACTAATAATAGTTCAGCAGTTGATTTTATATATACTAATTGTAATGGTACAGTTATAAATGAAGATATTAAAGGAGGAAACTTTAAAAATATATGTGCTAAAGATGCAGCACCACAACCTGATTTTGATTTAGTTTGGACAAGTTGTGAATGCCCTGCTAGTGAGCCTTCTTTTGTAAATCTAGAAAGATGTCAAGCTTCAGCAGCTACAACAATTCCTACCACATATATAGCTAATAATGCAAGTTATAATGTAAATGATATTGTTCAAATTGATAACGAGCCTGATTGCAAATTTAAAGTAATATCATTTACTGAGTTTGGAACTGCTAATACTAACATAATAAACACTTATCCAGGTGAAGATTGTAGTGACGTTTGCAATGAATACACGCTTACAAACACTGCAGGAGGTAGTCTCTCACTTAATTATATAGACTGTAATGGTTTATTAGTAAAAATAGATGTTACTAGTCCTGTAGTTGAAAACATTTGTGCATCTTCTATTACTCCTGCTTTAGGAATAGTTGTGGAATTTGTTTCTTGTGAGTGTAATCTTGTTGCATCAAACTATTCAATTCAAGAATGTGTTACTGGTGAATTTAGAACAGTAACATCTTCTATTGCAGTTTCAGTTGGAGATAAAGTAGAATTACAAAGTGGAGATGGATGTAAGTGGACAATAACAGGAACTAGTGCAAACACTGCTACTGATGATATAATTGCATTGAGTTCAAATCAAGGTTGTGTTTGTAATTCCTATACGTGGGAAAATAATACTGGCAGTAATTTAACACTTGAGTATGTTGATTGTCTTGGAACACCTATTTCTCAGACAATTATTCCTACCGAAGTTTGGAATGCTTGTATATCACAACTTATTACTAGCGATGGTGCTACAGTAATTAGCGTTACATGCACTTGTTTTTAAATTAAATAACTATGAAGTACACTAACAGTTGGAAATCAAACGCAAAACAAAATGATAAACTAGATTTTATCCTTAGAATTGGTAAAATAACTTTTATTAAATTAAACGTTGATTTTGGAAAAAAGAAATTTATATTCACATTATTGAATTTTGGAATAAAAAATTAATATGGCAGTAACAGGAAATTATTATTTAAACGGACCTTCATTAGCAACATCCACTGCAGTATTTACAGATATTGATTTAACTGTATGTGCTCCAGATGGGTTTTATTCTGATGGAACTATATCTAGGGAACAAGTTAATTGTGTTCTACTACCTCAACAAGTTTGTTCTAATTGCATTGAGAATGCTATAACACTTGAGTATAACGTAACATCTGCTTTAGATTTGTTTTGTGTATCAAGTACACAGGTCACTGCTTATATGGCTTTAGGTGATACATTCCTAGGTACTTCACAAATATTTCAAACTAATTCTTTAACTACTCCTATGGCTGATGGTTTTTACAAAGAAGTAGGTTCAAATATTTATCGTGAAAACTCTGGAGGTAACTTACAAGTTCAGCAACCTGGTCCTGTTTGTCCACCAACAAGCCAACTATACCTATCAGGAGTAGCTATACCTTGTAATACTTTTTGTACTAATAATTATAATATAGTTGTACAGACATCTACAGTTAGTGGTAATGACTACTATAGCTTAACATTAGGTGATGAAATTGTAGGAGGATTAGTTGATGGGTGGTATGCTTACTATTTTGAGCCAACCAATACTAATTCTAATTTACCTTGGAGGATAATGGAAATACAAAGCAATCTTGTTACTGATATTTTAACATGTGATGCGTCTAATAATTGTCAAAATCTTTAAATTATGCCAACATATACATTAACATATGACGATGGAGTAAAAGGGTTTCCCTCTTTTTATACTTACTATCCTGATTGGATTCAAGGTATGAATAATTACTTATACACTTTTAAGGGAGGTAATATTTATAGACATAACACAAATGAAATTAGGAACAATTATTATGGAGAAGATTTTTCTTCTATACTAACATCGGTGTTTAATGATCAACCTTTAGAGAATAAATTATTTAAAACTTTAGAGTTAGAGTCTGATGCATCTTGGAGTGCAACGGCAGATAGTGATCAGCAGATTGGAAACTTTATAAATAAAGACGAGTTTAAACTTAAAGAAGGAAACTATTTCGGATATCTTAGAGCACAAAATTCAGAGCCTGCAAGTGCAGCTCAGTACCCTTTAAGGTCTGCTAATGGTATTGGAAATAACACAACTGTAAATACATTATCTCCAAATAATGTAATCATTAATTTTAGCACAGACCCATATGTAAACATTGGAACAATATTAAGTATTGGTGATTATTTATACATCAAAAGTGGCTTTACAAATCAAGTTACTTTAATTGGAGAAGTAAAAGATAAGGTTGTTAATCTTCAAAGTGGAACAAATTATTTGATAGTTGATACCACTATTACAGATTCTTCTGGAACTCCAATTGGTAATTTACCACCTACTAGTCCAAACTATTATTTCTTTATAAAAAATGGTACGGCAGAGTCTCATGGTATATTAGGTCACTATACAGTGTTTACTTTAACCAACAATGATACAGGTGCAGTAGAGTTATTTGCCGTTGGCTCAGAGGTTATGAAATCATTTCCTTAAAATTAGTATCTTTGAGGTAAGAATATATTTTAAATTAAATTAAATGAGTAGTAAGTTATCGGTTAATTTTATAAAAAAATTAGAATCATTACAAAATATAATTATAGAAAGCGATAACGAACAAACATATGGAGATGGAAAAAATTTAGTTAATAATGAAGAGTTTCCAATAACAAACAATTTTACTGATGGATTATATATGCGTCAGATGAAAATGATGGCAGGCTCTATAGTAGTAAGTGCTATACACCATACCAATCATTTTTGGTTTTTATTGTCTGGAAAAGTTATAGTAGAAGATGAAAATGAAACTATAGAACATATAGCTCCTTGTTGGTCTTACTCCTTGAAAGGAACTAAACGATTAATTAAATGTGTAGAGGATTGTGTGTGGATAAATGTAATAGCGAATCCAACAGACACAAGGGACATGAAAGAAATAGAAGATAATTTTTTTTCAATTACTTTAGAAGAATATAATAAAAAAGAAAAAACATGGCAGGAGTAGTAGTAGGTATTAGTTTAGGTTTGCAGGCAATAGGAATGGGTGCATCTTTTTTGCAAGCAGGTCAACAACGTAAAGCCGAAGAAGCAGCCAAGCGTCAAGCTGAAAGAGCAATGGCTGAGGCTAGAAAAAAACTTGAGGTAAACTATTTAGATGCCTTAGCTATACAAAAAGAACCTTACGAACTTGAACGTGAGGCTTTACTAGTTGCAGGAGCACAAGGTGTTGAAGCTGCAAGAGAGTCTGAACGTGGTGCAGCAGCAGGTGTTGGTAGAATACAACTAGCACAACAAAAAGGTCAGCAAGCAATACGTACTGCGATGGGTAGAGAGATGACTGCATTAGACAGAGCAGCAGCAGCAGAAGAGTCAAGACTTCGTGATGTTGGTGTTCAGTTAGATTTAGGTGAGGTTGCAGGAGCACAGATGGCAGCAGCAGATGCTAGTCAGGCAGCAGCAGCAGCACAGACACAAGGGTTTCAACAACTAGCAAGTCTTGGTGCAGGTGTGCTTTCAGCGACAAATTTATATGGTAAAAGCGAAGGAGTTAAAGATTTTAACAAAGCTCAAAGACAAGCAGTTAGAGAGGCAAGACAAGACTCAGGAAAAGGATTTTTAGGAATAGGCACAGGAGTTAACAAACAAGCAGTGCAAAATGAATTCATGTTAAAAACCATAAATGAAGGTTTTAGTGCCGATAGGTTTAGTAAACTTGCAGGAACGCAAGGACTTGCTTCTTTTGATGAGAAATTATTTTTAGCCAACCCTCAATCTTACATAAATAGAGGGAGTGCCGAACAACAAGCATACTTACAAAATTTACTTTATGGAACTCCAATGAGTTATGGTGGTCCTATAGAAGACGAAGTTATCATTGAAGAAATTAAAAGAAAAAGAAGTGGTGATCCAATGAATGGCATGTATGGATTTTATTAGAAAAAAACAATAAATTAAATGGCAACATATTATAAATACGCAGAAAGGGATGCTAGTAATCAAGTAAACTGGTCAGAGATTACCTCTAACATGGTCAATTCTTTAAAGGCTGCTGAAGCCATTAGAGAGTCTAAGAGACAAGCTATTGATGAAGCTACTGCAGAACTAAGCTTAACTCTATCAGAAGCTCCTCAAGGAGACCACAGAGGGTTAAATGAGTTTGCCATGACATATGCTAACAACGCACAACAGATGCGTTTGATGCAAGACAAATTATTAAAGTCTGGTCAGTTAAGTTTAAAAGATTATAATATTGGTCGTGCAAACCTTACACAAGGGACTACACAACTTTTTAATCTAGGGAAAAAATACCAAGCTATTTATTCTGATAGAATGGCGAAGTTTAACAATGGTGATACATCTCAACTAGATGCTGATATGTTAGCTAGGCTTGAAGGGTTTGCAAACTTTTCAAACCATGAGGCTTATATTAACCCTACCAATGGTCAGGTAAGTATTGGTAAATTAGTAGAGAAAGATGTGGATGGAAAAAAGGTTGTTACTATGGATAGAACTCCTGGTAGTTTCACTACAGTTCAACAGTTAAATTTTTCTTTGTCTCAAGAAATAAATAAATATCAAATGTCTGCTTTAGATGCTGAGGTGGCTAAGTTTGCAAAGACTTATTTAAAAGCTGATGGGTATTATAGAACTCTTGACGATGTTAGGCAGATGCCTGAGTATGATAAGATGATAGATGACATTGTAAACTCTCAGCTTGTTATACCAAATAGCGTAGGTAGTGTTCTTAAGGATTATGTTGGAGGGTATGATACTGTTTATAATAAAGATGACCATAACGAAAATGCCATATTAATGGTAGAAGACCCACAACAACCAGGATCAGGTAAAATGATTATGGATGTAACCAGTGAGATAGGTAAAAAGCAAAAAGCAAAAGCTGCTGAATATTTAAAAAGACAAATAGAAAAGCAACTAGGAAGCAAGGAGACACAAAGAGAACCTGATAAGCCTACTGCTACAGAAATATCAACTGCTACAAAACTAAAAGACCACACGTTAGCAATGACTAATATAGGTGACCTATACTATGCCAAAACTCAAGCAGATGTAAATGCTGCAGCAAGTTTCTTAGAGGGTATAAGTGGTAATCAGGTTAGGTCTATACAGAAAACAAAAATTGGTGAAGACTACTCTATAGAGGTGATATTTGATGATGGAACTACAGGTTCTTACCCTCTTACTATTGATGGTATTCCAGTTGACCCTACAACATTTGTCAAATCAATTTCTTCATCACTTGTTCCTGGAATGAAAGATATAGACACAGTTATACAGAGAACTAAAAACTTAAAAGGTAAAACGATAAAAGACTTCAAAGAAAATACTGGAGGTTTTGAAAGAAAACCTGCTCAAAAGAAAGCACAGGTAGACCCTGTCTTATCTAGAAATGTATTCTTAGAAAACCTAACAGGAACTACAAAAGATGGAGAAAAGATTTCATTAAAAGATTTTAATGATACAGAAGAAGTTTTTGTTGACGCATTTGAAAATATGTTTAGTCAACTTGGATTAACTATAGAACAAGCTGATATTACAGGTGATGTAGTAAAAATTATTGGTCCAGATAATAAAGAAATAACTAGAATTTCTACCCAATATGAAAACTCTGGTCAAAATTTTATTAATTTCCTTAAAGGATATCTTAAAAACGAAAAAGGTGGGGTACTTCAAGAGTTATTAACTCAAGGTGTAATACCACAAATGTCAAGAGGTAGTAAACCAAAAGGTGGAAATGATGATACACCAACATCTACAACTTGTCCTGATGGAAAAACATTCGATACGATTTTACAAAAATGTATATAAATAAACTATGACTGACAGACGATTTAAAGCTCCAGATGGACAAGAATATGAGGAATCATTTTTAATTGAAAGATATGGTCAGGAAAAATTTGATGCTTTTGTAGCTGACCAAACTTTTTTAGAGATGCCAGAAGGCGAACAAACAATCTTAGATGAAGATGAGTTTACTGCACCTGATGGTAAAAAATATTCTCAGTCATTTTTAGTAGAACGATATGGTCAAGAACAGTTTGACACATTAGTTGAAGATGGTACGTTTAAAAAAAAAGATGTTACCGATTCAGACTCTTCGGTTACCATTTCAGAATTTCAAGGCTTTGATTCTATCCCTAAACCAAAAGCAAAAACTATTGATCAGTTAGGAATGTATGCCTCAAAAGAAGAGGTTGATGCTGCGTTTCAAATTGAAGCAGACAAATTAAAGGCTTTAGCCGAAAGACAAGCTCAGAGAGAAGCCGAAAGACAAGCTCGATTTGATATAACTGATGAAGAAGCTTTAGCTGCTTTACAAAAGAAAGAAAAGCAGGAGCAAGAAAAAATTCTTGAGGCACAGAAAAAAGACTTCGAAGAGTTAACCAGTTCAAAAGAATTTATAGAAGACGTATCTACAGTAACTTCTGAATTAGCATACAAAGAACAAGATGAGGTTGCATCCATACTAAACAAAAAGTTTGGTAAGTATGGTTTTATTGCTACTCCAGTAGGGCAATTTGGAAGAGATGCAGTGCACTTAAAAACTATAGATGGTAAAAATAGAATTGTATTAGAGGTTGATGCATTTAGTTTTGATAGTACAGGAGAGCCTATAGCTGAATCAATAAAAGAATTTATAAATACCAATGCAAGGTCTATTGAAGATTCAACTCAAGTACAAACCGAGGAAGATTTAAAAGTAGAAGATGAAATAAATAAAGCCTTTAGAGCAAAACAAATGAGACCTGTTGCTATGGTTAATTCTGATGGGTCAGAGTCTACTGTTAAGTTCATGTCATATGAGGAAGATGGTAAGTATTATGTTGCTCCAACTTTATTTCCTAAAGACCCAGACAATCCAACTTCAAAACCAAGTGATTGGTTTGAGTTAAACATGAATGAGTCTATAATGCTTGCTAAACAAAGAGGTGAGGTATTTGAGTTTGATACTGAAGAAGCTGCTGAGGATTTTGCTGAAGGTAGTTGGAAGGATGTCAGCACTGCTGATTCTGAAGCTGATAAGTTTTATGCCGAAAGAGGTTTAGATTATTTTGCTAGTAGAAAAGCATATGATGATTACCAAGATTTAACTGAAGAGATAGATTTTTTAGAAGATGCTATATCAGGTAGAGAATTTGAAAAAAGATACGAAGAGTCATTAACTCCTGAAGAGAAAGCAGAGTTCGGTGAGTTATATGTAAATGGAAAAATAAGATCAGATGCTCAACAATATGTAGATGAATTAAAGAAAAGAAGAGATGATCTTTCAGGGATTGTTATGTTGGATGAAGAGCAGGTGAGAGCACGAGAAGATTTTGATGAGTACCTAATCGATAGAGTAAATCAAACTGCAACTGTCGCTGCTGAATCTAATCAAGACGCTAAAATCGCACAAGCTAACGTAGATGCTAGTATAAAAAATAACCTTGGTATAAGTCCTGATGAATTACAGAATTATGTTCCAAAAACTGAACGTGAGGTAATACTTAAAAACAAATACATCGAAGACTTAGTTACTGTTGATGCTGCAAAATCACAAGCTGCTTTAAAATATGAGGTAGCAAAAACCTTTTACAACAAGAAGGTAAATAAATCTCTTCAAGGAAAATATATAGACAACCTTGAAGCTTTTAATACTGCAGTCAGTAATGGATATAAGAGAGGTCAAGCAATGGAAGTGATACTTGCTATGTCTTTAGGTATAGAAGACTTAGGTCTTTTAAATGCCACAAACAGTAAAAAGAAAAATGCAGAATTAATATCTAAATATTTAGGTTCTCAGTCACCAAATTTAGGTCGTGTAAGCAGTAGATATGCACAAGCTAGAACGGCTAAAGAAGTAGCAGATGTTATCTTAGATAATCCACTTGAGTGGACACTTACCTTGATGGGAGAATCATTAAGTCAAATGCTTCCTTATGGAACAAAATTAGTAGCAACTACTGCAGGAATTGGAACTGGAACAGGTGCAGTTGTGGGTAGTGTTGCACCTGGAGCAGGTACTGTTGCAGGAGGTTTAACAGGTCTTTCTTATGGTGTAAGAACAGGTATGGCTGCAACATCGTTTGCAATGGAATACACAAACTCTGTGTTAGAGGGGTTAGAAAAAAATGGATATAATTATCTTGATCCTAAGCAGGTAGAAAAGGGGTTAGAGGACCAAAGGGTATGGGATTATGCCAATGATGTTGGTGCAAAAAGAGGTACTATAATTGGTCTAGTAGACTTTGCTTCCTCTGGGTTAGCAGGTAGGGTATTTAAACCTGCATCTAAGCTTGCGTCTAAAGGTACACGAATGGGGTTATTTGCTGCAGAACGTGCTATCTATGACCCTGCTGCAGAAGGTTTTGGTGAATACTTAGCACAGGTAGGTTCTGGTCAAGAAGTAGATTTTAAAGAAATACTTGCTGAGATGGGTGGAGCTATAGGAAATCAAGTTTCAACTGCAGGAATCAATGTCATGATGGATGCAAGGAGAAATACTAACTTAAAGATAGCAGACTTTTTAGCAAATGATTTAGCAGGAATGGTAAATGATCGTGCAAGCGATGTTCGTATTTCAAACTGGGCAAACAACATGTTAAGTCTTGGTAAGATAAATGAAGACCAGGCACAAAGAATCCAGGAGAATGTAGGTATTAGGAGACAGGTAAATGATTTACTTAATGTAAGTAAAGCACCATTGTTACCATCTTCTCAAACTAAAAAAGTTAGAACAAGACTGTCTGAGTTGATAGAAGCAAGGAATCAACTTACGCAAACAACCAATACAAAAGAAATATTTAAAAAGAAAATTAGTGACATCAATGCTGAAATTGCTGAAATATCTGAAACAAACAAAATACCTGCACAACAATCAATAGATGCTGATGGTAAAGTTGTGGGTATTGGTGTTGACCTTAATAATATATTAGGGAAGACTGAAAGAAAAAAAGCAGCCAAGTATTTATGGGGTGGTAAGATGGTTACTAAGGATGACTTTTTAAACAAGATAGATAATTTAACGAGCTTAAAACGTTTGGGAAGCACTACAGTAGTAGGTGACCCAGAGGTTGCTCTAAAACTTAAAGCTAAATTAGATGCCATTCAAAAGCCAAGCACAGAGAAGGTGGATGTATCTCAACAAACCAGAGATGGCGAAACGTTGGGAGAGAGAGACACCCAAGTCGACAGTGTTACCGAAGAGGTTACGCAAGTCGAAGATGAGACGCAGACGCAAGAGACGCAACAAGCAGTAACAATTTCACCAACACCAGTCGAGGCAAGTGAAACTATTACCGAAACTTTTACACCTGATGCAGTTGTAGAAAATGTAATAGTAGAGGAGACTCAAGAACCCACTGGTGTACAGATTGTAACTAAACAAGATAATACATTTGCAGTTGTTGAAAACGATGTTGTTATTGAAGATAACATTGAGACTAAAGAGGCAGCATTAGATGTCGCAAATAAAACTGCTCCAGTTATTGAAGTATCACCTGAAGCTGAGGTTGAGGTTGAATCAGCTCCTGTTTTTATCAAACCATTAAAGAAGCACAAGACTGCATATGAAAATAATACTCTAGAGGAAACAGACAGACGAGGTATTATTGCGTATGCCTTAGATAAAAAATCAAAAGGAAAAAGATTAACTACGTTTGAAAACACTATTATAGATACATCTAACCAGGAAACTGTGAGTGATATACAGATGTTGATTGAAGATATTGGTGCTCGTCAAATACAACGTGAGGATTTTAGTCAAGAGGTTGCTGACCTAGAAGCATTTATTAATGAAGCTAATCCACAGTTTCAACTATCCACAAAAGTTACTCCAGAGAATAAGAAGAAAGAACTTGAGGCTGAAGCTTTAAGGTTAATG
>Ga0213868_10003973_pt1 | contig 13652 bp, 12 predicted proteins | sample PICome_9_FD_160087 | JGI IMG/M metagenome (GOLD analysis project Ga0213868, IMG submission 160087) | Coastal seawater microbial communities near Pivers Island, North Carolina, United States - PICO127 | ecosystem: Environmental > Aquatic > Marine > Coastal | place: USA: North Carolina...
ATTTTCTATTGCTTTGTTAATTTCTTTTATTGAGGATAATGATTTCTTCATCTCTAGAAGATCAGCCTCTAAATTTTTGTTAATATTTTTAAGTTCAGTTTCTTTTTCAATTGAGTTTTCTAATTTATTTTGAATTTGAGTAATTTTTAAATTCAAAATCTTCTCATTATTTACTAAATCTGATATTTTATCTTTAAGCTCTTTGTTTATTTTTAAATTTTGGTAATCTTTTTTTCTTAATTCAGATAGATTATTTCTTAATTCTTTAATTTCTTTTTGTTGATCGATAATAATTTTTATCGTGCTCTTTTTAACTTTTTTATTAAATAGCATATACAATTCATTAACTATTTCTTGGCGATCACTATAATTTTCATTATTAGTATTCAGCTTAGAATTTTGTTTTTTTTGTTCTCCCTTAATTTCTAGATCTTTATTATTTGTTACCTCGTCAGTATTTTCAAGTTCATTTTCCAAAACCAAAGGTTTTTCAAAAGTCTTTGGGGCATTAGATATTTTCTTTTGAATGTTATCTAAGTCTAAATTTCTATTAATTTTTTGATTTTGTGATTTTAATAATCCTTCTGAGGCATCAACTATTTCTTTAATAGAAAAAATTTTAATCATAATACAACTTCAGGTTTATTTATTTAAAAAGGAATGTCCATAGAAAAAAAATGGCTAATTGACTCATCTTTTAAGTGTTAATTTAAGATTAATGACGGAACAATAATTTATTCCAATTTTTATTCTTATTAAGATTTAGTAAATCTATTTAAATTTGAACCTTTTTGGCTCATTTCACTTTCAATCCATTTGTAAGTTTTGGTCAATCCATCTTTTAAGCTCATTTGGTAACTCCAGTTTAGAACTTTTTTTATTAAATCATTGTTACTAGATCTGCCTCTTACACCTTTGGGTTTGTCTAATTGATAATTCTTACTCAATTTATTTACTTGGGAAATATTTTCTATAATTTCTATCATTTGATTAATAGAAACTTGCTCGTCGCTTCCAATATTAATAGGATCTGAATGATTTGACTCAAATAATCTTAAAGTCCCTTCGACACATTCATCTACATAAAGAAATGTTCTCGTTTGCTCACCATCTCCCCAAACATCAATTTCATTTTTATTTTCTTTTTTAGCTTGAATAACTTTTCTACATAAAGCAGCTGGTGCCTTTTCTCTGCCTCCATCATAAGTACCATAAGGTCCATAGATATTATGGTATCTTGCAATTCTAACTTCTAAACCATAATCTTCCATAAAATGTCTACACATTCTCTCACTAAATAGTTTTTCCCATCCATAACCATCTTCGGGATTTGCTGGATATGCGTCATCTTCTTTTAAACCTTCAATAAATACATCTTGTTGTTTTGTTGTATTATAGGCACATGCACTTGATGAAAAAAAATATCTTTGTACTTTATTTTCTTTACACGCAATTAAGAGGTTAGTGTTAATTAAAACTGATTGCATACATTCAGCTTTATTATTTTCAATAAAGCCCATCCCACCCATGTTGCAGGCCATATTAAAAACATAGTCAATATTTTTTACAACTTTTCGACAATTAGATATTTCTTTCATATCCATTGCATAATGATTTTCAGATTCATTAAAATCTTGAAACCAATATTCTTTAGGTTTTATATCTGTTGCTACAATTGAATTACCATCTTTTATTAATCGTTCAACTAAATGACCTCCTATAAAACCACCAGCTCCAACAATTAATATCTTTTTATTTTTAATCATTTTTTATTATTGATAACATTAATCTTATTTAAAAACCATTTCTAAATATGTTGATAACTATTAGTTACATGATTAACTTAATTAATTGACCTTAATTAATTCTTTTTTTAAATTAAATTAATATTTTAAAACTATTTATATTTATTTAAACCAATGATTTGAAAAAAAAATAGAACTATAAATAATGTATTGGTAACAAAATATCTCCAAAATAAACGTCTTGGTTCTGACAATAACCTGAATAACCAAGCTAAACCTAAAAATTCCATAAATTTTGGAGCCATCTTCTTATTTCCAGATATAAAATCTATTGCTGCACCGATACCAATAGATACACAATTTATTTTTTTATAATTATCATACATCCAAATTTCTTGCTTAGGAGCACCCAAAGCTACAAATAATATATCAACTTTTGCTTTATTAATTTTTTTTTGAATATCTTTTTTTTCTTTTACTCTTAATTTTCTAAATGGAGGAGAAAATAAATAAGTAAATTTTATATTATTATATTTTTTTTTAATATTTTTAATAAAATCTCGCTGAACATCTTCAGTACTTCCATAAACACCAATTTTATAATCTTTTTTATTTGCTAACTTGCAAATTTCGTTAGTAACAAAATAACCTGGTAAATGATCTACTTTTGGATTACCTAACAATTTTAAAGCCCAATAAATAGGTCTGCCATCAGGCACAGCGATCTCAGCTTTATCATGTGCAATTTTATATTTGTTGTTATAAAAACTCTCAACAGCACCATGTACAGCAGAAACACATATGTAGGATTTTCTTTTAAATTTTAAAAATTGTTTTAATTTATCTTTAAACAACTTAAGTGTTATTATAGAAATTTTATAATTAAGTATTTTAATTTTTTTTATCAATATAATTAAATTTTAGAGAATTTACTAATTTTTTAGAGAAATAATTAGATAACGAATAAATAATTCCCTTAAAAAAGTGTTCATTAAAGCCATATGAATTAATTAATTTCTTATCAATATATAAAAAATTTTTTTTATCATACAAACTTTTATTAAAGAAAACATGTTCACAATATTTGCCATTTAAAGATGAGTATTTCTTATTTAAAACATATTTTAATTTATAAATACCCAGGCCTCCAAATGCAGACTCAACTTTGATAAATCTATTTTTAAATTTATTTATTATAAAAAAATTTTTAAAAATAATCTTAAAATAAGATTGACTTGGACTTAACAAATTTAAACTTGAGATCATTTTTTCAAAACAATCAAATTCAAAATATTTTTTTATTCTTAGAGCGTATAAATCATAATAAATAAGTTTTTGATTTGGAAAAACTCCAATCCAATTTTTTGGGAGTTTTTTTAGACTATCCAGTATATTATTGATTTTTAAGTTATGATTGACGTTATCAACATCTAGAATAATTAAATAATCGAAGTTTTTTAAAAATTTTTTTTTTCGAATTGTTTGCATATAAATATTTCTACAATATTCTATTCTTTTAGTCCTCAACCACTTTTTGTTAGTTTTTGTTTTTATTATTTCTCCATTTAGATCTTTAATTAATTTTTTTGAAATTGAATAAGTGTTATCATTAGAATCTGATTCAACTAAAATAACATGATAATTAAAGAATAAATTTTTTATTTTTTTAAGAATTTTAAAAAAATTATAAAGATTTTTTTCTTCATTTTTAAGAATAGCACAAATAATAGCTTTTTTTTTAATCATGTAATTTTAATTTATCTAAAATAATATTTATAGATTTTTCATACCTTTCTAATGAAGAAATGTTTATAAATTTTTTGTTTTTAACAAATCGTCTATATTTGCGTAGTTGCGATTTAAGTACTTTAAAACTTACTTCTTTTTTTCTATTCCATATATGATTTTCATTACCTGTCATATTTATCCATAGAAATGGTTTTGGAAATAATTTTAATATAAACTTTGTTAAATTTAGATTGAGGTTAAATCTATACCTTATTTTATCTATTAAAATATCGTGTGGGTATCTATCAAAAATAAATAATCTAATTTGTGAAAAATGCATCAGGAAAAAAAAAATTCTAAATAAAATTAACCAATAGCAAATTTTTAAAAAACTAAAAATTTTGGACCTAGGAACTTGATCATGTGGATTTGTTACTGGTTTTGTTTTTTTTTTTGAAACATTTGGTTTCAGATGAAAATATTTAAACAATATTTTTTTTTTAGATAATTTTTTAATTAATTGTTTAGAAAAAGTAGTTTTACCTGATCCATCTGGACCTATAATTGCAATTATTCTTATATTAGTCATTTTTTTTGGTAAAATTGTTAATTAAATTTTGTATTATTTTCTGAATATATATTAACTGATTATAATAAATCTTGGTTGTCTTGCATTGTATATTTTCAACAGATAAGATTTTTAAATAATATAATTTTTTTTCAAATAAATATAAAAAAATAAATTTTTTATAATCTAAAATTGTAAAATTTGAGTTTTTTTTTCTTAGTAAATTTATTAGGTATATATTAAATAAATTAATCAATTTATTTTTTATAAATTTAGGTTTAATTAAATCTAATTTTTGTATGAAAGGCATATAATGCCAATGTATAATATCGTAACAAAAAACTCTTTGTGGATTATAAAGTTCTAAGTCATAATTGAAAAATTTATTTTCATGCTTTCTTGTATTCCAATGAATAAAATCACCATGAGAAAGCTCTACTGGAACATTATGTATATTATTTTGATTTATAAATAAATTAATCTCAAAATTGATATTTTTTAAGTTATTATTTAGATCATTTAAAAAATAATAATCTTTTAATTTTTGAAAATACTTTTCTAGTCCAATTGTATCATAATTTATTTCTAAATTTTTTTTTTTTATAAATTTTTCTACCTCAAAGTAATTACCTTTTTTTTCTCCCAAGTATTGAATTTTTGAAACAAAAAGTTCATTTGTGTTAATAATATTTTCATACTCAGGAAAATTATAAATTTTCTTTAAATCTTTATTTAAATATCCATCTCTTTCATTTTGAGCAAAAACTAATAATTCTTTTTCTTTAGATATTTTTAAAATAAAATTCTTTTCTTTAAAATAAACAATAATTTTATTTAAGTTTAAATTTTCTACATAATCAAACTTTGAAGAAATTTTTAATTTACTTATAATATTATTTATTAAATCTAAGTTTTTATTATACGTCACGATTTCAAATATTTATTTTATTCTTTTGAAAATTTGCATTTGTGTAGATAAAATTCAAGGATATGGTAGCACCCCACAAAATATTAAAAATAATTGAAAAATAATTGTAGGACAAGTTAGAATCCACTAGTCCAGAAACATATATTAAAACAAAATATATTCCTGAAAAAATTAATATTTTAAAGTGAATTGAATTTTTATTTTTTTTTAAAATATTAAATACCTCAAACCAAATACTTATTAATTTTAGATTCATAATTATAAAAAACAAAAAACCAACAAGACCTGATCTAGAAAAAATTGTAAGATACATATTATGTGGTTCTCTAACTGTAACTTCACCCATCGCAATGAAATTGACAAGTGGTGACCCATACCCATTTCCAAAAAAAATAGTATATAAATTCGAGAATTGAGTTTTTAAGACATAAGACCAAAATTCTATCCTTTTTTGAGCAGTGTTAGAGGTTACTTCAAATCTATTATTTACACCATCATATCCAGGTATGGCTGATGCTAAATGGTCAAAGAAGAAAAACATATCTGTTACTCTACCCACTTTTCCTTCGAGGCTAATACCTATATAATTTATAACTGGTAATATTAATAATCCTAAAAAAAAATACGCTGATATTTTTATTGTCTCGTCTCTTTTAAAAAAAAATGAAATTAAAAATAATGAAATTAAACATAAATAAATAAATCTTCTTTGAAATACAATAATAGAAAATAAAACAAAGAAAATTAAAAAAAAATAATTAAGAAACTTATTGTTATGATCAGAGAAAATAACTTTATAAAATGAAAACCAAATTAAAAAAAAAGCCATAGTTGACCAATTAAAAAACAAACTGGTATTTTGTCCTAGAGGAGATTGAACATTTGGTGAAATACTGATCACCTCATCTTTAAAAAACCATAAGAATATGTAAATTATAACTGTTACAAAGCAAATTTTTAAAAAATTTATAAAATTAATAAAAAACATTTTGTTCGAAAAAATATTAACTGCAATTAGCAGATATAAAATATCAATAAAATATGTTGCATCTCTTAAAGCAATTATACCATAGTTTTGAAAGTCATAAATTAATCTTAAGGAGTTAAATAGAATGAAAAAAAATAGAACCGAGCTAACTTTTTTAGTGTTTAAAATATGAAATACATTTGAAAATTTAGTAGTTAAAAAAAGTAATAGCAAAAATATATAATTTATCGGGATTCCATTTATTGAAAAAATTTGAAATCCCCATCCAAAAAAGAGATTACAAAATATTAAAAAAAAAATTAAAATTTGAGAAAAATTTAAATTATCTGTTCTCATACACTTTATTTAATTTATTATACCAAGAAAAGATTTTAACTCTTTTTAAACAATTAATTGACATTTGTTTTAGTTTATTTCTATCATTAATAATTTCTATTAATTGAAAATAAAAGTCATTAGCTATTTCATCTTCATTTTTTTTTGTAGAATTAATAACAATACCACATTCCTTATTAACAATCTGTGACGGTCCACCTAGCGCTAGAATAGCTGAAGGTAACCCTACACTCATAGCTTCTAATAAGACCATTCCACCAGAATCTCTAAGAGCAGGAAATACCAATAATTGATTTTTTTTCATAAATTCAAAAATTTTATCATGAGAGATTTTTTTATGTATTTTTACACAATCTTCAAATCCATTTTTGCTCAAACTTTCTTTAATATAATTTTCTAGCGAACCTGATCCAATAAAATTAAAAAGGAATTTGTGATTATTTGCTTTTAATTTTTTAATGATTTTTAATATTATGTTAATACCTTTAATATGCTCATAATTGCCAACAAAACATAAATTTAATTTTTCTTTATCAAAATCTATGTTTTGAGGAATGTTTAGTTTTTGTTCATCAATAGCAATGGCTAATTCGATAAATGTTTTATGATGATATGATTTTGGAATATTTTTTTTTGTATGTTCGGTATTAACTATAATTTTTATTGCTCTTTTAAATGTCATGTTTATAAAGGGAGATATACTTATAAATTTATTACTTAAATCTCTAAATCTTTCTTTTATTTTATCTCTTAAGCTAAAAGATTTTCTTAATTTAATAGGAACCTCTTCACCTCCAGACAAAGGGCCATAAATAAACGGAACATCACATAATGATAAAAAACTTGGAAATCTATAACTTACAAATGTTACATGATGAATAAAATCAAAGTTATTATTTTTAATAAAATTTTTAAATTTAAGATAAATACCAATTTGCCATAGATAAAAATAAATATAAGAAAATTTATTAAAATGTCCTTTAATAATTTTTATTATCCAGGGAGGGAAATCAAAATACAGAAATTTCAAATTTTTGATATTAATTTTACTTAATTCTTCATTGATATTGTTTTGATTATTTGATCTAGTAATAACGTATACATCGTTTCCCCTAGCTGACAATTCTATCGCCCACCTCCATCCTACTTCAGATTCTGATCCTTTGTTAGGTTCACATGAATATGCAGATAATAAAATTTTCATTCAATATTTTTTTTGTAGCTATAAAAGGTAACTAAAAGTACAATTATTGAGGATAGAAAAAGTCCTAGCACTGTCCCAGACATATCAAATTTAGAAATAATAATATTTGAAAATGATAAAGTAAACAAACTAGATAATAAATATCCAATAAAAATATATTTTGTCTTTCCCACTGTTCTCAATGAATAAGTAATAGGAAAAATTAAGAATGTAATGGGTAGAATTAAGGATAAATAAATCAAAATTTTACTGTATTGTGAAATATCTAATCCAAAAACTATAATTAATATTTTTTTGGAAAAAAAAATAATAAAAATTATTGTAAGCACAATATAAACCAAACCGTTTTTAATAAAATTTATAAAATATTCTTTAAAATGTTTTTTTCCTTTATTTATATAGATTTCACTAAATTTAGATGGAAAAAGATTCTCAAAAGATTGAAATGCTAAGTTAGTTATATTTATAATTGTTTGACAAGCTCTAAGAACACCAAGAGCATAAGGACCTAAAATAAGTCCAGTATTAATGATCCAAAAATTACCAGAAAACCATTGTAATAACGAAGTTAAAAAAAGCCACTTTGATATTTTCCAATTGTTACAAAAACTATTTAAAAAATTGAAAAAATTAATTTTAAATTTAAATATATCTAAAATAAAAATAATGTTTCCAAAAAAAAAAGAAATGCCTAATAACCATATTAATAGATCAAGGTTTAATAATTTACTTATTTCAAAATAGATTATTAAAATAAATAAAATAGAATATGATATTAAATCTGAAATAATTGCCCTATTATAGTCTTTATTTAAAAAAGATAATCGTCTAAAAAATTGCTGAAGTTGCATAAATATAAATAAAAACACAAGTGAATAACTAAATTTTGAAATATTAAAATTATTAAATTTGTTTCCACCAATATTGATAAATAAAATAAGTAAAGTACCAAAAAATAAGCAAAAAAGAATTTGATATAAAAAAATGCCACTTAAATATTTATTTCTATTTTTATAGTTTTGTTTTGGAAAATTACTCATCATTGGTGAAATTATTAATGACATTTGAATAGAATTTAAAAAAAGAATAAATAGCCACAAAAAACTAAAAATACCAAATATTTCAGTACCTAAAAATCTTAAGATGAATATTGAAAGCAAAAAATTCGATCCACTTACTATTGCCTGATCAAATAAAATATTTGAAAAATTTTTTAATTTAAAAATTAAATTTATAATTTTCATTTTTTTGTTTGCTGTTAATACTCAGTTGTTTATAACTTATAATCAATGATAATTAATTTTTAAATACATATTTGTCATTTAGGTTATTTAAGGTCAAATGAAAACAAATTTAAAAAAAAATAACATATTAAAATTGAAACTATTTAATTTATTTTCAAAAAAAATGAAAAAAAATAAAATTAAATGGGTAGTTGTTGGTGGTCTAAATAACTATCCAAGAAAATTAGGTAGAGATATGGATGTTGTTATAAAAGATAAAAGTAAAATTAACAAAGTCCAATCAATATTTAAATCTTGTTTAAGCGAATTGAACATAAGCCAAATAATGTACAAAGAAGAGTTTTACGGTAATTTAATTGTTGCTTTTGATAAATATAATAATTACTACGAATTACATATTTGTCCTAGTAGAATCTCTTCTGGTTTTTTTTCTGTTGAAATTAATTGGTCAAATTTAAAACCAGTAGGTGAATATTGGATAAATCCTGAATCTTATATTTTCAAAAATTATTTTTCAGCTAGGAAAAAAAGTATTAATTTTTTAAATAAATACAATATTTCAAAACCTCTTTGGTTAAAATTATTTTTATATTTAAAATTAAATGAAAAAAAATGGAATTTGCTATCTTTTCTTCTAATTTCATTAATTTGTATATTATCTGAACCTAAGATTTCTTTTCTAAACACGGTTTTTTGGTTTAAAAAAAAAATAATAAAAATGGAATATGCTCATTCAAAAGTATTTTTTTTTAAAAATAAAAAGATTGAAAAAAAAACTATAAAAATAGTTAAGAAAAATTAACTTGGAACATGGTTTAGAGATGTTAAAAAAATTAATTTAGATAATTTTGTTTATAAAAATATATTTACTAAATTTCAAAAAAAAAGAGTAAATAAAATTGAAAATTTTGTATCTATGGTGGTTCTTTTTTTTATTTCATTAAGTAAGAATTTTAGTAAGGCACAAATGAGCTTTTGCTACACTAATGATAAAAATAATAATTTTAACCTACATGAAATTAAAGACAATAATGAAAAAAAAATTTTTAAATCTATTTTTGATGGTATTAACTATCAAAAATTAAATAAGACCAATTATTGATTTTTGCAATTTTTTTTAATATTTTTTTTATATTTTTGATATCACCATTGTATAAGATATCTATATCTGATCTTAATTGTTTTAAATTCTCAAAATTTCTTAAAACTGCATAGTTTATTTTTAAATTATTAAATTGTTTAAAAATATCAGATATTGTTTTATTAATTTTTTATGACAAAATATAAATATATTAATTTATTTTATGAATAAATCTACCATTGCAATAATTATACCGTGCTTTAATGGTGAAGTATTTCTGGAACAAACTATAATAAGTGTTCTTTCACAATCATATAAAAATTTTAATTTATATTTACTAAATAATGGCTCTACAGACAATTCATTAAGCATAATGAAGAAATATAAGAAAATTGATAATAGAATCAAAATTATTAATAATAAATTTAAAACCTCTAAAGCTAAAAGTATAAACACTCTATTAAAAAAAATTTCAAATAAAATTGTTTCCCTAATAGATGCAGATGACATCATGTTGAAAAATAAAACTAAAATACAAATAAATTATTTAAAAAGAAATCCTAATGTTAAATTTTTAAGTTGTTTAGGAACTTACATTACTGATGGTAGAAAAACTTATGGAAAAACTATTAACCAAATAGAAAGTCATAAATCCTGTTTTGAATTGATTAAAAAAGGAAAAAATGTTGGAATCCTTTCTCCTGGTATCATATTTTACAGATCTATTTTTTTAAAATTGGGTGGATTTAGGGAAAAATTTTGGCCTTGTGATGATACCGATCTTTGGACCAGATGTGCGGAAAAGAAACATATAATTTATGTGATTCCTAAGGTTTTGATAAAATATAGAATTCATTCTAATTCTATAACAACTAGTGATTTTTTTTTATCAAGAAAAAAAAATGATTGGGTTAATGATTGTTTAAAAAGAAGATTAAAAAAAAAATGAAATTACTTTCAATGAATACTGTAAAAATTTAAAAAAAAGAAACTTTTTCAAAAAAATTTTGAATTATTTAGATGATAGTTGTGATTTCTATTTTAGAAATACAATAATTTTTATAATAAACAATGATTTTAGTAAAATTTTATTTTTTTTATTTTTAAGTTTTTTACACAATCCTTTAAGATTTTATTTCAAAGTACATAAAAGAATTTTTATTAATTAATCACCTTTATATTTAATTAATGCATAAAAAGTTTTAAATATAATGTATAAATCTAGCCATATTGTCCAATTATTTAAATACCATAAGTCAAATTCCATTCTTCGTTTCATAATATCTGGTTCCGGTGTTGCTCCTCTTAATCCATTTACTTGAGCCCAGCCTGTTAAACCTGGATTACATTTATGTCTTTTTAAAAAGTTACTAAATAATGAGGAATAATGAATATCATGTTCAACCATATGCGGACGTGGACCTACTATAGACATATCGCCATTTAAAACATTAAAGAATTGAGGTAATTCGTCTATACTATATCTTCTAATAAGTCTTCCAATTTTTAATAATCTTTCATCACCTTTAGTTACTTGTTTTGTTTTATCAAATCCTGTTTTTTTTAAAGATCTAAATTTGTAAATTTTAAATCTTCGCCCATCCCAACCAGTTCTATTTTGTGTAAATAATATAGGGAAACCATCTTCTAAATATATGGTAATAGCAGAAATCAATAAAATTGGTGTAGATATAATTAAAAATATTATAGAAAAAATTTTATCAATTAAAATTTTAATAAATAAATTAATTCCATAAAACCTTGAATACTCAAAAAATTCATATTCAAATTTATTTGCTAAAAGTTTTTTACCTTTTAGATTAATTTTTTCTTCTAAATTTATATCAATTGTATCAACTGAAAATTGAATAATTTTATTAAAAACTTTTTCTTTTTTTTTATTTTTTCCATTAATAATCCAAATTTGTCCAAGTGAATGATACTCTAAAATAGATCTAATATCTTCATCTTCATTAAAGATAGGAAATTTTAATTCACTTCTAATATATCTGATATCTTGATTTTTAAAATCAGTGATTAAACAACATTTAAATACATAAATTTTTTCAAATTTTTCTTTTAATATTTTTTGTATCTCATCATACTTGCCAACTAACATTATATTTTTTTGAATAATGTTTTTATTAATTAAATTTTGATAAAGGTTATTAAAGTATAATTTTGATATTCCTAAGACAGTTAATAAGTAAACGTTGAGATATAATGTTTGTAAGTCAATTTTAAAATTAATCTCAAAAACAAAAAAAATAAAAAATGTAAATATATTTGCTAATACAAAACCTACAACATCATCTTTTAAAAAAGATATAAAATTTTTTTGATATATCTTTTTTTTTGAATTAAGAGAGATTGTAAAAAACAATATTGATATCAATATTGAATAAATAAAATAATTTGAATTTTTAAAAATCTCAAAATTAAATAAATCATAAAGGGAATTTTTTTCCAGAATTGAAAAAATATATATAGAAATAAATAAAATTAATGACTTTATTAAATTAATGAATAAATAATACCCGGTGTCATCGTTTTGGAAAACTTTTTCTAATTTAAACATTATTAGCTTTTAGTATAGTAATCCGGAGTGTAACTATAATAATAGCTATAATAACTATCTTTTGATGTATCTAAATCGTTAATAATAATTCCATTAATCTTAGCACCAACATTTTGAATTTTTTTAATAGACGACATAAAAGAAGCTGTTCTTGTCTCATCAGACCTTATAACAAATAAGTTATAGTCTGAAGATTGAGTTAAAATAAGAGTGTCAGACACAGGTTGAACTGGCGGCGAGTCTACAATTACATAATCATATTCTAACTTTAAAACATCTAAAAATTTCTTTATTTGGTCTTTACTTACAATATCTGACATATCAAATCTTTTTTCACCCGACGTGATTATATCTAATTCAGTTCCTGGAACTTTAAAAATCGCATCGTTTAAATTTGCTGACCCTGAAATGATTTCACCTAAACCCAATATTTGCCTATCAAATTGATAAAAACCATTTAAAACTGAAGGTCTTCTAATATCTGCTTCAATGAATAGAACTTTGCTCGATTTTTCAAGAGATAATGCTAAATTAAAAGCATATGTAGTTTTTCCCTCTGAAGGATTTGATGAAGTAATCATGAAACTTTTATTCTTTTCAAATTTAGACTCTATAATTGCTCTTGAAGATCTTATTGCTTCAGAAAAACTAGACGCACCATCTTCAATAAACATTTGTAAAATATGAAATCCTCGTTTTAATTTTTCTACTCTAGGTAATATTCCAATTTGCGGAATGTTTAATGAGTCAATAGCTTCAGGGCTTTTAATAACTGAAGAATTCATTTCTCTAAAATATAACAAGCCATATATTGCCATAAATGAAATAATAAATGTTAAAACAAAATTTTTTTGAGGTGTTGGATAGAAATGTTTTGATGGTAAATTTGGACTTTCAATTGTTTTTAATTTTGATACCTGTAAATTTTGTGCTTCATTAGTTTCTTTAACTCTTTGTAAAAATGACTCATATAATTTTCTACTACTCTCAAGTTCTCTTGAAAATTTTAACATGCCAGATTCTTTTTCTTCTAATACTCTTAATTCATCAGTTACTTTTTGAAGTTCTTCTTCAGATAAATTAATAAAATTATTAATATTACTAAGCTCAAATGCTTTTTGTTGTATATTTTCATTTAAAATTTTATCTAATTGAGCTTTAAGACTATCATTTTGTTCTTTGGCTTGAATAATTTTTGGGTGTTTATCTGTATATATCAAGAGTAAAGATTGCATGTTACTTTCATTTGCAT
>Ga0213868_10003981_pt1 | contig 13641 bp, 16 predicted proteins | sample PICome_9_FD_160087 | JGI IMG/M metagenome (GOLD analysis project Ga0213868, IMG submission 160087) | Coastal seawater microbial communities near Pivers Island, North Carolina, United States - PICO127 | ecosystem: Environmental > Aquatic > Marine > Coastal | place: USA: North Carolina...
GTGACCGTAAAGTTCTTGCAACCCCATCAATCTATATGATAGCGTTGAGGTTCTCGTAGCCAAACTCGTCGCGAGGCGGGGACGGAAAGCCACGGGTCTCATAGAGACAGCCGGGTTGCCAGCGATTAGTATCTATCGTTGTACCCTATCTTACCCTCCATGATTCGTAGTTTTACGACGATCGATATTCTCGTTCGCAGTGGCTATTGTGTGAGTTCGGTTAGCTGGAACTCATAAGTGAATTAATTTGTTACGGAGAGTGACGCAACCTGAAAGGGTTGTTTGGGGTACAGGCGATAAAAAGAAACACGGTCTTAAAAAATCATAGTTTCTATACTACAAAAAATAAGGGAGTTTCTCCCACAAGCCCTGCAAATTTCTGATTTGCAGGGCCTTTTTTTTCCATCAATAACTAAGGAAATTATGGAGTTCTTTCGATTAGCGATCGGGTTTTGGTAATCAGTCTTTCTGGCGAACCAATTTTGTAAATAGATTTGTACAAAGCGGACGGAAATAAGATTGACTAAGGTTGCATTAGGATATAGTCCAAATTACTGTTCATTCGTATTTGCGCAGGGCACACAGTATTGTGCAGCAGGATCAATTTCTAGTCGTCCGACGGCGATAATTTCCCCACATGCTTCACAATACCCAAAGTCGTCATTCTCAATTCGAATAAGCGCTTCATCCATTCTTTTGATATCTACAGCTCTTCGTCGGCGTGCTTCAAGTGTCATTTCATGACCTTGCATGGCATCCATCCTGGATAATCGACCGACGCGTGACTGATCTAGTTCAACGCCCTCTGGTATTTCTGCATTTTGTAATTGCAGGTTTTTTCGGGTTTTTATTATGAGAGTTCGAAAAAATTCGATGTCCATAATGGTAATTTTATAAAGTAGTTAAAAAAATAAACCAACAAATCAATAGAAAAGATAGAATGCACCATACCTGTGAAGACCGCAACCTTAACGACTTCGCAAACATCGGATCTACATCTACTTTATGAATTTAGCTAGGAACCGTAAATTATTTATTAGTTTTGGCGAGTCACAGTACTCGTATTTTGAGCGAGGCCTCTGCGGTGGTTTCGTTATTTCCATTGAATCGACTGGTATTGTAAATGAGCAATTTAAAAGCAGCCTTTGAACGACAGGAGTTTGTCGTAACCTGTGAACTTAGTCCACCCAAAGGCACAGAACTAGCACCGCTGTTCAGTAAAGCTGACGCTTTGAAAGACAAGATAACGGCATTTAATCTTACGGATTCTGCAGCAGCACGTATGACGTTGGATCCCACAGTGGCGGGTTATGAACTGCATAAGCGGGGTATTGAACCAATTGTCCAGTTTACCTCTCGAGATAAGAATCGTCTGGCTATTCAAAGCGGCATGCTGGGCGCAGATGTTTTGGGTATTCCCAATCTTGTAATTATGGGTGGTGATCCACCGAAAATCGGTGATCATCCAGAAACAAAGGGCGTCTACGATCTGTTTGCTTCTCAACTGATAGAAGCCGGGGTTGCATTGAATAGTGGTCACGATTTGGCTGGTAATGAAACTAAGGGTTCAACAAGCTTATATATTGGCAGTGTTTTTAATCCGGGCGCGACAGATATGGAAGGTGAGGTCACTAATACTCATCGAAAAATTGATGCAGGAGCCGAGTTTTTCCAAACCCAGGCCATTTATGAAACTGATGGCTATCACCAGTTCATGGATAGTTTAGACCGAGGCAATATCAATACGTTGGCGGGTATTATTCCGATAAAGTCGGTAAAAATGGCAACTTATATGAATGAGCGTGTACCCGGCATCGATATTCCGCAGCACATGCTGGATCGAATTGCTCAAGCTGAAGCCGATGATCGCGTACTTGACGAGAGCATGGCAATTGCAGCTGAAACTATAGCGGCGATAAAAGATCACTGTCAGGGCATTCATATCATGGCCATTGGCTGGGAAAAACACATACCTGCATTACTGGAACGAGCTGGCTTGTAAAATCTGATACATATAGTTAAGTGTTTAACTGACGAGGATGTCAGCATTGAAACAAACAGCTCTAGTAACTGGGGCCAGCAGTGGGATTGGCAAGGCGATTGCGCAAACTTTACAATTCCGCGGAATGCAGGTTTATGCATTGGGTCGTAATCGTGAAGCGTTGCAGCAGTTACAGTCTGAAGTTGGGGTTATACCACTGGTTTTAGATATTACTGATTTTTCTCAGCTTCGTGCCGGGTTGCAGGATCTGAGATTTGACGTGGTGGTGAATAATGCCGGTATTATGGCTCCGGTGGGGGCATTTAACTCATTGAGCGACGAATCAATTGAGAGCACGATTGGAGTTAATGTAACCTCGGCAATATTGCTTACCCGTATAGTCGTAACGTCTATGTTAGAAAATAAATGTGGGCACATCTTCTTTACGGGATCAACTGCCGGGCACGGTTCATTTCCAAATATGGCAGTATACGCGGCATCAAAGCATGCGGTGCATGGCTTTGCCGGGTCATTACGCGCCGAGTTAGCCGGTAGCGGAGTAAAAGTAACTGAAATTGTTGCCGGTCGAGTCGAAACCAACCTCTATGAGCCGATAATGGGAAAAAACAAAAGCAAGTCGTTATATAAAGATTTTGCGCCCGTGGCGCCTCAAGATATTGCCACTATGCTGGAATCCATACTGGACATGCCCGGCCATGTAGATATCAGCCGATTTGATATCGTACCCCACGCTCAATATGTTGGCGGTGGTGGTCATCGTAAAACCTAATCAAGACTGGAGATTAGCCTGTGAAAGATTTGAATGTCCTGATTGTTGGCGGCGGCTCCGGATTAGGAGCGTTGACGGCACAATTTTGTGTTCGTGATGGCGCCTTAGGAGTCGGTATTATGGATGTCAATGGGGATTCAGCTACAGTAGTAACCAACACTCTCGAGGGCGTTGCAACGTGTGCGGTTGAGGCTGATATCAGCACTCGAAACAGTGTAGAAGCTGGTTTTTTAGAGGTTGTGAAAAACCTTGGTGTGATTGACGTAGTAATAAATTGTGCAGCTATATATCCGCGAAAGCCCATCTTAAGTATTTCTGATGAGGATTGGGACCTTTCTAATGGAATCAACATAAAGGGTACCTACCATGTAATGGTTGCGTCTATTCAGCATATGCGTGAGCAGCCTATCAAAAACAAAGTGCGTGGACGGATAGTGAATATTTCATCGGTAGATGCATTTAAGGCGCATCCACAAAATGCCCACTATGCGGCTACAAAAGCTGCAGTTGTGAGCCTTACTAAATCTTTTGCGGCAGAGGTTGCGTCTGACAATATTTTGATTAACTCTGTTGCACCGGCCGGTATGGCAACTGAAAAGGCGAAAGCATCCGGAATCGTACAGGAGTTAGCCCAAGCAAGTCCTTTGGGTAGAGGTGCAGAAGTAGAAGAAATAGCTGAATGGGTAATGATGGCAGCGGGTACTAAAAATACCTTTATGACGGGGGAAAATATTATTGTCTCTGGTGGCTATATTTATGCTTGATGCAAATTTACATAACGAGTATTTAGATAGAAAAGAAGAACTTCTACCTATATAAATATTTACTACTGTATATAATATATACAGTAGTAAATATTGATGATAATCGTGTTCTTGAAGTGATTTAGATGATGGAGACGGGAGAGGTTAGTTCGGTAGTTCAATTTCTGTCAGTCTATTTCTCATGTTCGTATTTTTCTCAAAACGGTTTTAATTTCGTCACACAGAGCATCTAGTCGTAGGTTGGGCTGAGAGACGAAGCCCAACACTTCCATTTACTTCCTAAAAACCATCATATCTAATAAAAGCACCGACTCTGATTCTAAAGTAGTTTATAAAATCAGTTTTCTGAGTTCGCCATATACCAGTCACAAAATTGTGTGCAAAATTTTTCATCGCTTGAAAACGGTCCTGGACGATAATGTTCTGACTTTGCTCCAGCGTTCATGGACATACACAATCCTACATCCTCTTGATTGGTGACCTTCCAAGCTTCGGTCATATGTTCTTCCGTGTAGTCTTCGCCCTCAACGGCGTCATTCGCGACTATCCAGCTAGTATAGAGTTCGCAGCGGTCTGTACTTATTGGTAAGACCCAGTTTGTAGATATATGATCAGAAGCAAAGTGTATCCAAGCGTTCGGATTAAACCAAAATGAGAGCGTACTTTCATCAGGATCTCGCCCTGCAAATGGTCCAATCGTCTTTTTGCTTACCGGTTTACCATCAAAGCTAATTGACTTAAAACCTTCAGCCATAGGATATCTAGCCACTCTAACATCACTGCTAGTGTCGAATGCATCCTCCTTCCACTGAAGTCCTAGTTTCTCCCATCGATCAGCTGAGTTCTTGAGTAAATTCTCGTAGCCGGGTGTCACTGCGCCATTAAAACTTGAAGGGTCAAACAGCTTTACTAGTTGTTTATGATTAACCGAGCAGTGGCAACACTCCCTATTATTAATCATTACCATCAGCCAATTGGCATCAATAGTTTCTCGATGGTGAAAGGCTAGTTTATATTCACCACTTTCACCGAGCTTAAATGGACTAGTGTAAGGGGAGAGCACTGTTTCAGCATTACTAATATCTTCCTCATTGGGCTCTGAATGTAGACAGGCAAACAACATCCCGTCTATTTCTCTCAATGGGATTTGATCAAGGCCAAAGTTCTTTTTCTCCGTTTCATGGAACTCAGTAGACATCCTAGCTGCATAACTGAGTCCCCCGCCATTTAGCTTATATGCCCATTGATGATTAGGACATATTATCCGACTAGCACATTGACCAACATCGTTGTTTACCAGTCTGGCACTTTGGTGTGCACATCTATTAACGATACACCGAATTTTGTTATCAGTACCATGGACAAGGAAATATTCTTCGTCAAACAGAGTAAATTTAAAGTAATCACGTGGTTTGGATACATCGCCCCTTGTACCAACGAAAAACCATTTATTAGTGAATAAAGTTTTCATCCGAGATAGATCAGAAATCACGTGGGATGGAAAACCTCTTCCAGAGATGTATGTCATTCTTTACACTAGCTATCGATTTAGATTCGAGCAAGTATATTGGAAAGAGTATTGAGTAAACTGATTTATAGGCGACTGATTATTAGTTGTTTTGTTAGGGGGATTAAATGCTGAGGCTCAAGATATTCTTAATCGATGACTTGGTTATTAGGTGCTATTGGTAAATACAGGAGTTTTTTTCTTAGCTATACCGGATTCGGCGTGCCTTCCAATAACGTTTGGACCAATAGCTTGAGCTTAGTGAGGAGCGAGTTACACCCACACGTTCGGAGACGTGCATAAAATTACCTTTCCCTACGTAAATACCGACGTGATATTTACGCCAGCCGGTTTTAAAAAAAACCAAATCGCCTGTTTGTAGTTTGCTTTGTTGTACGCGTTTGCCCAATTCCGCCTGTTGTCGAGTGTGTCTTGGTAGATTTAGGTTAAATACGGACTTATAGGTAATTTTTACAAATGCGGAACAATCCAAACCCGCCTGATTATTACCGCCCCAACGGTAAGGTGTTCCGTGCCACTGCTGATAGTGGGCCATTAGATTGCTGACGTCCTGATTCGAAGCAATATTTCTACCACCACCACAGCCACTAACGAGAAGGGCTATAGCAAATAGTATGGTTATACTTTTCAGAATAGCTTTGATGAGAAATCAGCCGTTATTTTTGAGAGACCCCTATTGTGCCCTCTAAGATATTTTTCGTCTACTAATCAATGTGTTCTAACAAATTTTTAATCCCTTCTCTTATCATTTCTCGGTTCGCACAGGAAAAACTGGGCTGCATCGTGTCTGTCCTATGTGGGGTTGTATAGCCCTAGTATTACCCTTTTGAAATTATTTTTTTAGCTACAGTCATGCATTACAATTGGGGATAACTGTACTGTTATTTTTGTTGATATTTGAGAAGAAAATTAGATGAAGCCTGAAAGTATAGAAACTGCTGCTGCATTATTTGTGGAGGCTCGTGCCGGCGATAAGCACATGCAAGGTTTACCTATGGAATGTGTTCCTGAAACTACCGGCGAAGGATATTTAATTCAGGCTGCGGTTGCTGAACAGCTTTCGTTAAAGCAGGTTGGCTGGAAGCTGGCAGCGACGAATGTATCCGGGCAAAGACATATTGGTGTAAATGCTCCGATTATAGGTCGTCTGTATGCGGATGTGGTCTATGACGCACCGGCTACCATTCTGGTGCGCAATAATAAAATGCGGGTTGCTGAGGCGGAGTTCACATTTAAGGTTGGTCGCGATGTGCCACCTGTTGTGAATCGGACTCGTGAGCAGGTTATAGATTTTATCGACGCATTGTTTCCCGCTATCGAACTGCCCGATTCGCGTTTCGTGGATTTTATTGCTGCGGGTGGTGCGTCACTTGCGGCCGATAACGCATGCGCTAGAGAGTTTGTATTAGGCGAACAAGTCATGGGCCGTTGGCGAGAGATAGCCCTTGATAAATATGCCGTATCGGTAAAAGTTAATGGCAAGCCTATTTGTTCGGGAACCGGAGCCGATGTTTTGGGTGATCCACGGGAGGCGCTTACCTGGATGTTTAATGAGTGTGGACGTCTTGGAATTACCTTAGAACGTGACCATATTATCACCACCGGGGTAATCGGAGTCCCGGTGCCTATTGTTCCTGGTGATCATATTCATGCAGATTTTGGAATACTGGGTAGTGTTGACGTTAATCTGGCAGATTTAATTGAAAAGGTAGATGGTAATGAATGAGCAGCAAAAGACAGAAGTAGAAGCCGCCGTTTTTAGGCGTTTGGTAGATCATCTTAAAACACATGATGATGTGCAAAATATTGATCTTATGATCCTTGCCGATTTTTGCCGAAATTGTTTGTCAAAATGGTATGTCGCGGCTGCGGAAGAACGCGGCTATGAGGCAGATTTTGATGCAGCGCGTGAGTTGGTACACGGCATGCCGTATAAAGACTGGAAGGCTAACCAACCGGCGGCAAGTGCAGAGCAAATGGCAGCCTATAATGCAAAACAGGCTTCTAAGAGCTAGGGTTTGGCAATAGCAAAAGAATTTTTCAATCAGTTCGTTGGTTTAAGAACTGCGTTATTTCTTTTGCATACGGTTCTGGGCGAAACATAGGACCCATATGGGCTGCACCGGTAATGGTAGCGCGTTGTGTATTTGGTATGGTCTGTTCAAGGCGATCTAGTATACAACGGGTTATAGGTGGAGAGTGATCTCCACCGAGTAAAAGTACCGGAGGTGTAAACTCCTCAATGGCTCGATGATCCAGTTTGGTAGCATGTACAAGTTGTAGTTCGTTGATAATTTGTTCGCTCATTGCGATCAACTGCCTGCTAAATATAGCCGGAAGTTGCGACCACTTAAAATCACTCCAAAAATCGATAAAGGCTTGCATTGCAATCTCCGGTTTCTGTTCAGCTATTGATTGTTGAATAACCTCGGATAATGCCTGATAGTCTTTTAGTGCAGATTGATGTGTAGGATTGTCATCGTTGAGCAAGGAGAGCAGCACGGGCTCAATTAGCACAACCGCTGTTGGCTGAATACTGACCATTTCTTCCATAACGATCAAACTGCCTAGAGAGTGCCCCCCCAATATAATTGATTGTGAGTCGTAATGTTTTGTAGTCCAGTGCAGAATAGTTTTGTGTTGGTCGAAAACCGTACCGTCTACATGAGCCTTACTATCCATATATCCACTTAGGGCCGGCGCAACAACATGATAGCCGTCATTACCTAAGCGCATAGCAATATCGCTGAGTCCTGCCGGGCTACTGCCTGCACCATGCAGCAAAATGATTAATGTATCACCACGGCCGTACTCGATTGTTCGAACCGTTCCGAAATCCGTAGTATGCAACTCACTTTTCATTGATTTTGTACGACTATCCATGACTTTCCCGGACAGTGATTAGGCGATTCGGCGTACTCTAGAATTTTCAGCTGCGAATATATTCGTGAAAGCTCATTTTCCTGCAGCATAAAGTCTGGATCAAAATTTGGTTTGCTTTTAGCAAAATCGGTATTAAATGTTTTTACAATTAATATGCCATTTCTAGTGAGTAGAGATGGTAACTGCGGATAAAGCGTACGATTTAAATAATGAAACATAATTATTAAGTCGAAACTTCCCGATATATCAAAGCAATCCAGATCCTGAACGATGGGTGTAATTTGTGTATTACAGTGTGCTGCTAGTTGTAAAGCTAAGTCCATGCCGTTGGAGCTACCGTCGATTGCGGTGACGTGAAGCCCTGACAGCGCTAGGTGAACAGCATTTTGTCCAGAGCCCGATGCAATATCTAATGCACGTCCGCTGGTCGGTAGCCAAGGTGTGTCGAGGAGCAGCATATCCGGTTGTGGCTGTTCGTTTATTATTCTGTTAGCAAATTTGGAGTTCCATCGTTCAATATCCTTCTTCATAATTCTTTGCCAGTTATGCCAAGAAGTTCGCAGGTGTAATTGCCTATTGCCAAGCTCGAGGTCAACCCCGGGCTCTCGATACCGAATAGGGAAATCATATTTTTGATCCCGTGCACGGTGTAATCTTGAATGGCAAAATCCGGAGCGGGTTGTCCTTGGGGATAAATTTTTGGTCGAATTCCTGTGTAGTCCGCTTGTAGACTGTCATCCTGCAGGCTCGGTAGATAGCGTCGAATTTCCTGTAAGAATCGCTGCTTGCGTTCGATTGAGTCGTCGAATGTATAGTCAATTGAGTCAATCCATTCACAATCTGGTCCAAATTTGGCTTGTCCGCTTGTGTCGAGGGTTAAGTGCGTACCGAGCCAAGCTCCATCCGGCATAGGATATAGTAAATGATTAATGTCCATTGGCTGATTGAGACGGTAGTAGTGGCCAATTGCCGGGTAGATACGCGGTGGTTGGTAGCTGGCGTTATAGGCGAGCGTCTCGGCCAGTCTCTGTGCATCATGCCCGCTGCTGTTGATCAGATAACGGCAGCTAATTGGATAGCTGTCATCGGCTTCGCCGCAGAAAACGTTAAACCCCTCACCAAATTGATCAATAGTGCAGACCGCAGTGTTGAGAATAACTTCGCCTCCGGCAGATTGGATATGACCCTCGAGTGCTTGCATAAATTCATGACTGTTAACCACACCGGTTGATGGAGATAAACAAGCCATTACACAGTGCACGTCTGGCTCCAGTTGTTGAGTTTGGTTTCTGTTTAGTAGAACAAGATCATCTACACCGTTTTTAAAGCCATTATCTTTAAGTTTGTGAAGCGCTGGCACTTCCTGTTCACTTGTGGCCAGTAGTAATTTTCCGCAAGGTGAAATATTGACGTTATTTTCCTTACAGAATGTGTACATCAGTTGTCTGCCACGGACACATAACTGTGCTTTAAGACTATTTTGCGGGTAGTAAATTCCGGCGTGGATAACCTCACTATTGCGCGCACTGGTTTCAGAACCGATGGTGGCATTGCGTTCTACTACCATCGTTTCTACACCACGATTGCACAACGCGCGAGCGATTGCTAAACCGACTACGCCAGCGCCGACTACCACCGCTTCTACATCAAACATAACAGGTACGAGGTTATATAAGACCGGCGAATGGTTCGACCGTTACCCAGTCACCCTGCTCAACATTACCTTGTTCGGCGGGAAGAAAGATAAAGCAGTCGGAAATACTCATGGAGTGCAAAATACCGGAGCCCTGATCACCCGTCGATATCACTTGCAAACTTCCGTCCTCTGCCTGGGAAAGTATGCCGCGCTGAAACTCGGCGCGGCCTGGGCGTTTACGCAACGGTTTAGCTACTTTGGCTTTAAAACTGTAATTATTTTCATCCGTTTGACCACTCATTTTGATTAGCGCCGGACGAACAAACTTGTAGAATGTGACCATCACGGATACTGGGTTTCCGGGTAATCCGAAAAAGGGTGTTGAGCCGACTCGACCGAATGCAAGGGGTCGTCCTGGTTTCATTGCCATTTTCCAGAAATTAACCTCGCCTAATTCAGCAAGTATTTGTTGAATAAAGTCGGCTTCTCCAACGGATGCTCCGGCTGATGTAATCAACATATCACCAGCACGTGCACCATCGAGAAATGCTTGTCGTATCTGATCCGGGTCATCGCGCACTACACCAAGATCGATAAAATCTGCTTCTACGCGTGTTAGCATGCCATAAAGGGTATAGCGATTACTGTCGTATACATCGCCCATGGATAGGGGCTCACCTACTGAGCGCAGCTCATCACCGTTTGAGAAAAAGGCAACCCTGGGTTTTCTCCAAACGCTTACCTCACCAACGCCAACCGAGGCGAGTAAGCCAAGATCGGCCGGTGTAACCCTATGTCCAGTCGTTAGTGCAACGGCTCCAGATTTTAAATCTTCCCCGGCCAAACGCACATTGCTTCCAGTTTTTTGTTTAGATTCAAGGCGTATGTGGTTGTCAACGCGTTCGACACGCTCCTGCATTTCAACTGTATCAGTTCCTTCTGGCATAACCGCACCGGTCATAATGCGTGCGCATTCCCCCGCCCCGACCGCAGTGTTGAGCATTCGACCTGCCCATGACGTACCAACGATCTTTAGTGTGGTTGTGGCTTCGGACGAAAGACTTTTAACTGAAAACGCATATCCATCCATTGCGCTATTGGTATGCATTGGAACTGGGTTAGGTGAATGGACGTCGGAACTTAGTACACGTCCAAGTGCGCTTCGCACAGCAACAGTTTCCTGTTCGGCAATAGGTGTTATGGCGTCCGTTATTCGTTGGATAGCGATATCAATGGGTAGTAGGCCTGATTCAACCGGGTCGGCACAACTGGGATCCATCTTGAGTTCTTGCTTATCCATTTTTACGCACCCAGTGTCCGGATTTACCACCTTCTTTTTCGATTAAACGCACGTCATTTATAGTCATGCCACGGTCAATCGCCTTACACATATCGTAGATTGTTGCTAAAGCAGCCTGTACTGCAATAATGCCTTCCATTTCTACACCTGTGCGCTCTGTGGTTTGGGTAATAACGGTGCAGTGTACCTGACAATCGTCCTTTTCCAGGTCAAAATCGACCGATACTTTGGTTAGCATAAGAGGATGGCAGAGGGGAATGATATCACTGGTTTTCTTTGCTGCCATAATACCGGCGAGACGTGCTATACCAAGCACATCCCCTTTTTTGTGATCACCTGCTTTAATCATCGCAAAAGTTTCCGGGGCCATTTTTATATATCCGCCGGTAACGGCGCGTCTGGCGGTGACGGCTTTATCGCCAACATCGACCATGTGGGCTTCACCGCTAGCATTAAAGTGAGTTAAGTTAGAACTATTCATTATTTTCAATTGTTGAATACACAACTGAAATATAACAGGGAAGTTGCCGATGCGTGAACTTCACCTGTTTGAAAATCTAAGGAATCACTCAACAGTGGTAGAATTTTGTACAATGCGCGCCTATAAATTATTAGAGAACCATTTATGTCGACAACAAAAAGTATGAATTTAGGTGCAGATGCTCCAAGTTTTACACTGGAGAACATGAACCCCAAATTCGGTGGAGGTTATGTATCGTTGGCGGATTGTGCAGAAGCACCGGGTTTATTGGTCGCTTTTATCTGTAATCATTGCCCCTATGTAGTGCAGATTAAAGATAGTTTGGCGAGTTTTGCCGAATTTTATGCCGACAACGGCCTAGCAGTAATAGCGATAAATGCAAATGATGCGAATGCCTATCCAGCGGATAGTCCGGAGAATATGAGGCTGGACGCGGAAAAGCATAATTACACCTTTCCCTATTTGTACGATACTGATCAGCATGTCGCAATGGCATATCAAGCACAATGCACACCCGATTTATTTTTGTTCAATAAAGAACGTAAATTGGTTTATCGAGGACAATACGATAATGCCCGCCCGGGTAATGACGTTTCAGTGTCTGGAGATGATTTAAGCGCAGCAACTGATGCTTTACTCACGGGTAAGCCGGTATCCGAAGATCAAAAACCGAGCGTGGGTTGCAGTATAAAGTGGAAACCCGATAATCAGCCCAAATAAATAAGGGCGGTATTTATAATGGAAAGCGAAGATCTGGTTTTTTCGATATTTTTGATTTTTACCGGTGCCGCAGTTTTTGCCACGCTGGCGCTATATGCGCGTCAGGCGATGATTGTTGCCTATATAGTTTTGGGGGCGATTGTTGGGCCATCCGGTTTAGCTCTGGTAAACGATCCCAGCTTAATTGAACAAATTTCCCATATCGGGATTATTTTTCTTCTCTTTCTGCTTGGTCTGAATCTTTATCCGCAGAAGTTAATACAACTTTTTCGACAAACTACATTGGTTACGTTAATTAGCTCATTAAGCTTTTTTGCCGCCGGCTATAGTGTTGCTCGAATGTTTGGTTTGGATAATAGTGATGGTGTTATTGTGGGCGTTGCCTGCATGTTTTCCAGCACTATTATTGGCCTTAAACTATTGCCTACGACAGTGTTGCATCATCGGCATACTGGCGAGATTATGATTAGCGTGCTCTTATTGCAGGATTTAATCGCGATCTTTGCAATGCTTGTAATGCAGGTAGGTACCGGTGATCAGATGCCGGTAATGCAAGCCGCTAAGACGATTCTTGCATTACCGTTATTGGTATTGATCGCGTATGTACTGGAACGCTATGTGTTGCTGAAGCTATTTATGCGCTTCGATCGAATCCAGGAATATGTATTTCTGCTCGCATTAGGCTGGTGTATGGGCATCGCTGAGGCGGGTTATGCAATGGGTCTTTCGTATGAAATGGGCGCATTTATTGCCGGTGTTGCGGTAGCCGCTAGCCCCATTTCTAAGCACATAGCAGAGAGTTTGAAACCGTTGCGGGACTTTTTCCTTGTGATGTTTTTCTTTGCGCTGGGCGCAGGATTCGATTTTGGCGGTGTGCAACAAATGTTGATACCGGCGTGTGTACTGGCAGTCGTTATGATTATATTGAAGCCGGTTATTTATCGATTTTTATTTGTACGTCTGGCCGAGACACCCAAACTTGCGTGGGAAACCGGTGCGCGGCTAGGTCAAATGAGTGAGTTTTCGTTGCTCTTAGTCTTCGTCGCACTGGAAACAGGAATGGCCAGTCAGCAAAGTGCTTCTATGGTGCAATTAGCTACAATTCTCACCTTTATCGCATCGTCGTATTTGATTGTTTTACGTTACCCAACCCCTATTGCTATATCGGATCGTCTGCGACGAGATTAGTCTAGTTTGGTGCCAGCGATACAGACAGTATAGAACGATTGTTGTTAAGTGTTTGAAAAATTTGATAATTCGTTTCGCAAATTATTCGAGTAGAGTGGGTTTATTTTCCGATAGTTAGAAGATTACGTTTGCAGTGATGTTAACGGCCTTGGAAGTTTCTGGAACCAGCTAAATTTTCTCTGTTAATCGGAAAGTCCTGCGGCTTCAAGACCTTGTATGTACCATTCTAAATCTTCACTATTCTTATAGGGCGCACGCTCTCTTTCCTCATCTAAAGAGAAGTTCGGTTGTAAAGCTCTAATTTCGGCTGCTTCCCATTCCGCTTCCAATTGAGGGCCGATATTCCCATAAATTGCCGCCAGTGTTAGAT
>Ga0213868_10003982_pt1 | contig 13640 bp, 14 predicted proteins | sample PICome_9_FD_160087 | JGI IMG/M metagenome (GOLD analysis project Ga0213868, IMG submission 160087) | Coastal seawater microbial communities near Pivers Island, North Carolina, United States - PICO127 | ecosystem: Environmental > Aquatic > Marine > Coastal | place: USA: North Carolina...
CGTCCATGTTCTTTGGACATGTCGAAGGTCCAAAATCACACTGGGGCGCTCCTACCGAACAATCCATCCGGCTTTTCGGCACCAAAGGATCCGTTGATCTGGTCCAAGGGGAACTCACACAGGCCGCGAAACCCGAAGCCTTGGTCAAGTCCTACGCCAGCCCCACGAGCGAAGCTGAGTCGTTCATCCTCCAAGCCCAGGAATTCCTCGATTCAATCAAAGAATCACGGGAGCCTGAGAACAATGGCAAGCAGGGTCTCACCTTGATGAGGGTGCTCGATGCCCTCGCTCAGTCCGCAAAGGAAAAAAGAGCGATCCCTATCAAAGCCACCCGTTCGCTCGAGGATCTTTTTGGCGGGCTCTAGCGATAACCCGCCCTCCCCAAACTCATTCAACCACGAACAGCTCGATAAGCCCCACACCTTCGGTGTCACCGACCCCAGAGAGCTGGAACGTGTACACGCCCTCGTTAAGGGTCAGCAACAGAGCAGCGTCTTTTGATCCGGCCGCAAGCGGCTTATTGAGAGAGATTAATGCAGCTTCCAGTTCAACTGCGTTGCTGTCTTCCTCCCAATTGTCATTGGTCACAAGCATTTGGCTTCTAATGGGCGCTTCATCAAAGAGCGTCTGAAATACCCTGAGTTCAGGATCTGCGAGGGCACCCGGCACACCTTCCGCCGCGAGCTGAGGACCTAGACCGCGGACAAGCACCGTCTTGGTCGAGCCACCGAGTACCGTAAGCCCTCCAATCATAATGTCGCCGCCTGCGCCAACCAGTCCACGAGTAGCTAAATTGACCAAATCAGCTGACGCGTCGTCGATCGTCAGAGCCCCGCCGCCTGAAGTCGTAGTGCCTGAGCTATTTCCAACTCTCACTGAATAAACACCTTCGTCGGCCGCTGACACGTTTTGAATAATCAGAGTCATATCCGTCTCACCAGCTAGCTCTACGTTATCTTTTAACCATTGAACGGAATCAACCACTCCACTCGATTCAAAGAAGAACTGAGCACGACCGCCTATGGGAACCCGAGTCGATCCTGGCGGGCGAAGAATCTCAGGCAACGAAGGGGGAACCTCGATATTGATCTGATAAAAAGCCCCCTCACTTACACCGGCGGCGGTATATGCTTTTACCGACAAAACATTTTTATCTTTAGCCGGATCATCGACTGCAATTATGCTTGGTGTTGTGGGAACTCCAGACATAATTACCGCCGATGTATTAACTCGATAATATTGATTTGCTCCACGCGGTTCTGGACCTAACAACGGCACCTGATCGCCCTGAATATTGAAGAAATCAAGACCATCTACAAGGTCACTTCTCGCATCGATCTCCCAATAGCTGATTCCAGGAACACCGTCCAATACAAGTGAGAGGCTAACTTGCTCGCCTACCTCAAATGTGAACGATGTTTTATTAGATTGGGAGCCTCCATTTACCTGAGTTATCAGCCCCGTGGCTCCAGCAGTAGCGTGAAACAATCCCATTCCCGTGGCCAGCCAAGTGGCGGATTTCACCACTTGAGCGGCTGGCAACCTCAAGGCTTTCTCGAACAAGGAAACGATCTGAACCGCTGGCGAACGCTGAAGAATAAATCCCAGCAAGAGAATGGCGAACTGCACTTTGGCCAGCTGCATCTTAAGGTTTAGAAAATTCATAAACGTTACAAAGACGTTGTCATGGCACGTCGGAAGCCCGAAAAATCAACCCAACTCAAATTAGATAAGCTAAATCGCTCTTCATCAATAGAAATACTGTAAAAGCCCCCATACCTACGGCCCTGTCTCACTCAACCACAAAGAGCTCGATGAGTCCAACCCCTTCCGTACCGCCAGCCCCGGAGAGCTGGAACGTGTACACGCCCTCGTTTAGGGTCAGTAGCAGCGCGGCGTCCTTCGAATCGGCTACCAGAGGCTTGTTTTGTGCCGTCAATGCCGTTGCCAGCTCATCAGCATTGGAACCATCTTCCCAATCGTCATTGGTCACAAGCAACTGGCTTCGAATGGGCGTCTCATCAAAGAGTGTCTGAAAGACCTTAAGTTCCGGATCAGCCAAAGCACCCGGCACACCATCTGCAGTCAATTGTGGTCCAAGACCGCGTACCAGCACAGTCTTCGTCGAGCCCCCAAGCACCGTAAGGCCTCCAATCATTATGTCGCCACCCGCACCAACCAATCCACGTGTTGCCAGATTCACCAAATCCGCAGCGGCCGCGTCATCGATCGTCAGGCTCCCTCCCTCAGATTTCGCTGATCCTGCAGCATTAGAAACTTGAACCGAATAGACCCCTTCAACAGTGGGGGAAGCATCCTGAATAATTAGCGTCTGACCCGTCTCGCCCGCGAGAGCGATATCGTCTTTGAGCCATTGGACGGAGTCCACCACTCCGCTCGACTCGAAGAAGAACTGGGCACGACCTCCCGTGGGTACCCGTGTCGATACGGGCGGTCGGCGAATCTCAGGGGCAGGGGGCGGGGGTTCGGCAACTACAATGGTAATGGTAATACCCTGATTGTCGGTCGGACCTGATTGATTTAATCCCCTCCACGCTTGTGCGTTGACTACATAAGTTCCCCCCTGGGTAGGCGTACCCTGAATCGTAATTGGCTCTTCCGTGTTTATGCTGTCTCCTACCAACCCTGGCACAGATAAGCCAGGAGGTATCGTGCCAGATATACGCCATGATGATGCAGAAGAACCCCCCGGGGTTCCAGTGACATCGAACGCCAATGCAAACTCCTGACCGACAGTCGCATCCGCGGGCGAGGCGGGTACGATAGAGTAGGTCGTGGCTCCAGCGGTCGCATGGAAAAGCCCCATACTGGTCGCCGCCCAGGTAGTCATTTTTACTATTTTCGCAACGGGAGCCGACAGGGCCCGCTCGAACTGTAGTACGTATTTAACGACTGGTGTGCGCTGGAGTAGAGCGACCAGAATAAAAATGCCCACTTGAGCGCGAGCAAGTTTCATTTGGATCCAAATTAGTTTCATATCGTATCTTTATTTGAGGGTCAGGCGAAAATCAATGCTAGTTACAACCGCAACCGCCGCCGCCTACACCTTCGCCGCCCGTTGAGGCTTCACGGGAAAATTGTATATGGGAATTCATTACGGATGCCAGTTCATCACGATCGGAACGCATCGTATAGTCTGACAGATTCCCTTTCTGATAGGGTTCAACCGTGGCGCAGCCCACGCCAAAAGCGATGAGGGCAACAAGAGTAGCCCAAGCGGAAAACTTTTTGGATATCTGTTTCATTCTGCTAGTAGTGCTTGAATTTGATCCCTCAAATTTTCTACCGACTCCTTACCATGCCACCCCTCATGCACAAATCGGATAACACCTTTGCGATCAACTAAAAAGGAAGACGGCATAACACTGATTTCTGCCGCTTTCACCAACTGCTGCCCAGCATCGTGCGGCGTCGCGAAGCTCGGCTTTTGCTTGTCGAGGAAACGTTGCATCTGATTTGCCTTTTGGTCCACGCTCACGGCGACTATTTGGAATCCCTCATCCTTGAACTTCTGGTACAATTTCTCCATTTCCGGGAACGCCGCTTTACACGGGGCACACCAGGAAGCCCAGAAGTCCACGAGCGTCACTTTTCCTTCCATTTCCGGCATCTCCCCTTCGAGCGCGAAACCTTCCAAAGTTGCCGGTAACTCGGTGCCAGAACCCCACCCTTCGGCTTGGACCAACGACACACAGGACAGAGCGGCTATTGCCGCCAGACTAATTCTCAACCAGATTTTCATAGAATTTAGATGTTTGCTGTATCCCAGAATTCATGACGATGCATCCTTCTGCACCAAAAGTTCCTTCCACCAGTTTCAACCCTTCTTCCTCACCCAAGACAAATACCGTGGTGGAAAGGACTCCTGCCTCTAGACAGGAATTTGCGGCGATTGTTACCGCTAAAATGCCATTGATAACCGGCCGGCCAGAGCGAGGATCTAAAATATGCCCGAACCGTTGCCCGCTATGCTCAAAGAAACGGCGATAGTCCCCAGAGGTCGCGATCCCCAAATTAATGGCGGCCAGACTGCCCCACGAGGATCCGGGGATTTCCGGATTTTCGAGACCAATATGCCAGGCTGGGCCGTTCGGAGGCGTTCCGATTGCGTGAATGTCTCTGCCAAAGTCCACGAGGCAACCCATCAAGCCATGTCCCACCGCGATGGCCGCCACTTTATCCACGGCATACTCCTTGCCAAAGCCTCCCAAATCCAATGACATTCCTTTTTCCGGTAGAAATACACGTCCTGGCTTTCGTTCAACCTTTCTCCATCCCACCAGAGACCGCGTGCTTTCGACCTCAGTATCGGATGGCAATTGCGTGTGGGTTCTCCGGTAATCCCATAGATGAATGAGCGGCAGCATCGTGGGGTCCAAAACCCCTTGGGTCATGAAATGCAAATCGTCGCAAATCGCGAAAATGGACTCTACTTCCGTATCGATCTCAGTCCACGCAACGCCCGCATTCCGGTTGATCTCACTAATGAGACTATTATTCCTAAACCGTGAATACTTGGTTTCAAAATTAGCTACCCATTGAACCGCCTCTTTTGAAAAAGCTGCAGCCTGATCATTGCTTCTCGCGGAAAACTGCACCCGACAATCCGTTCCCAAGGCCTTGAACCGCAAATCGTACAAGCCACGCTTCGGGTCGAATGAAACCCGAGCATCAACTTTCATCGCCGCTGGTTTATCCATTAGAACCATAGTGACGCGCCCAACGTTAGAACATCCGCATCTAAAAAAGCAGACTGCGGCGTTTCATCTTTTCCTTCCATCTCATAACGCTCAAAAGCCGCATCGACACTAAAGCGATCCCCAAACTTGTAGATCACTTTAATCCCGTATGTATGAGTGTCGAACTTCGCCAGCCGGTAGTCTGCGGAATAAAAGGGGGCCACACCTTGAAGAGAGGCACGAGGGTCAATTACGGTTCCAGTCAAATCAAGCGTGTAGAAATCCGCTGAATTTTGGGTATAGTAACGGTATTTCGGGCGAATAATCAGATTCTCCCCAACTTTCTGATACCACTCCAGGTCAAAGGTACTGCTCTCCACTCCCCAGTTGTCATTGAAATAACGATAATCGAAATCCAGACTGCCTCCCGCTTGATCGAAAAAGCGCTTTACGTTGAGAAACCATATATGCCGCGTTCGGTCTGTAGGTCGGTTCTCCGCGAACGTCAGAGGTAGGGAGAGACCTGGGAGAATTTCCGTTTCCCGCCGGATAATTTTATAAGGATCACTCAAGTATCCGCTGAAATCACTGTAAGTGTAATTTAGGGCTACAATCGTGTTCGGATCGACTACCTGGCTTATCCCGAGAAAATAGTCGTAGCTCTCTTTTTCCCGATGCTCGCTAAAGAAGGTCGGTCGAACATCGTCGTCAATGAACGATATGCCATAGCTAAGACCCGTGTTGCGCTTGTTGTACTCAGACGTTTGCGAATACGAGTAACCTCGAGATAGAAAGTCGCTTTCCGAACTATGCGAATACTGAAAGGTCGATTTGTGGATTCCCCGGGTCCAGTCCAAATCGATCACTCCTGCTTCTCGAACATCGGTGAGATTGGAAAGCGGAACGTTAACGCCATCATCCGCAGGAGCGCCACTTGGCGTCGCCCCCGATATCGCATCGTGTACCCCGTGACCTTTGAGAGTGATCTGGTTGCTCACCTTCTTCTCGAAACCCATGTAACGAGAGATCACCCGAATTCGGTCATTGTCCTCGCTGTAGTCCTGCCACTTGACCGATATGTGGTCTTCGGCATTCGAAACTCTGGCCCCGAACAAGTACAGATAGCCCGCAAAAACGAAAATTCGCACAGGTCGGGGGAGAGAGAGAGAGATTGGTCGGCTCATAACGAGTCAATTGATGAGGGAAAAGCGATATCGAGCTTCTTCGCACGGGCGCGAAGCCCCGGTTTCAGAATATTCTATGGAATCTGCAAAAAGCATCAGCTGTGACGAGCCTGATACACTCGCGGTTCCACTGTTTACGGCCTTTTAAAAAATTTATAGCGGGACATTACTCGGGCCTTCATGCCAATATCCCTAAGATTACCAAGGCAAGCCGTTCCTGCTACAGTATCTGTCACGCGTAACTGTGAATTCTACTAAAAACCAATACCTGTTTGTCTACGGCACCCTTCGAAGTGACCAACCAGAGCACCAAACCCATAGTCCACGGTCCCTATCTCGCTCGATCGCCTCCGTCGCGGGAACGCTTTACGAGCTAGAGGAAGGTTATCCCCTATTAATCGTACCTGCTACTTCAATCGCATTTTTCGCTAGCCGAGACTGGCTAAGAGACTGGAATCAGGCCACTATGTTTGACTTGGCAACCATTCCGGACCCTTCCCAAGAACGATCTTCTCGCATCTGGGGAGAATTGATCGAAATACCCCTCGAGCCAGATACTTTGACCAAACCTGACAGGTGGGAAGGGTTCAGTCTCGATCGTCCAAGCATCTACCAACGAGTGATCGTCCCGGCAGCTCTCGCAGATGGGAGGATGGTGGCCGCCTGGGCTTATGTCGCGACGCAGATTCCAGCTACCGCTAAACTCATTCCGGATGGATTTTGGGAGCGCCCTATGAAGCTCCTTTGAAACAGGGGCCAACGATTAGAAGGGAGACTCTTCCAAGTCGTCTAGATTACCGTCACCAGATTCGCCCGTTACCTGAGCGAGATTGCTGTCCACTTCACCGCCACCGTTCTCAATACGCCAAGCCTGCAGGTTCACGTAATACTTCCCTTTGTATTCGTTTCCTCGAATGTTAAAGCTGACTTTTACGCGGTCTCCAGTGCGAACTTTTTCGAGAAGTTCGATTTTGTCCTTCGTACACTCGAATTTTACGTCTTGAGGAAATTTCTCTTCAGATGTGACCACAAACTCGCGTTTTTGAAACCCACTTCCGAAAGTTTGCGTGTCCTCTATCAATTTAACGGTGCCTTCCAATTCGTACATGCTTGCTAGCATGCAACTCATTCAATCGATGTTAAGCAAAAAGTAGCTAGGCGGCTCATCTAATCTTGATCGCTTTTGCCCGGCCACCTGAACCTCCAGTATATCCATAGGCTCCCGCTGGATGTCTGGCTGGGGCTTTCGGGGACCTCGAAACGCTGCCCTCCAAACAGGGATCGAGGGTAGGTACCCCACGCCAATTTAGTAAACCGTATTGACTAGGGAGGAAAGTCTAACGCTCTCGTTCAACGCGTCGCTAGAATCCAAATACGAATGCACTCTTTCAGGAGCGATCACAGACCAGCCCTGCAGGGCTCCAAACAATGCCTCCTCGAGATCTAAGCTGGCGACTCCATAGGCCAATTCCGCAAAGCGAACCGTACTATCAAAATCGTCGTGTCCTATCTCGTAAAGGGAGTCGTAATACGCATCATATCTTGAAGCGGATGACTCTATCGTAGCGAGCCAGGAAATGGAGACGTCAGGATTCCGTCGCGCAAACAATCGAGCACTTTCCGAAGCAACGGAGTCACGCTTAAAGGGACTCTGAAGATTCGAATGAAATCGCTCAAGATCCTGGTAAACCTCATTCAAAATGAGGTCTTTCGCTATAAAGCGCGCCCCTTTACTTGTAACTTGATCCTGATTCTCCAATGTCCAGGTCATCGCTCCCCTTGAATCCCTCTGTGCCCATTCGTCGATGACCGCATCCATGATCGCAGAGTCCACTAGGTCGTCGCTGGTAAAGTCGAGCTGGTTTAGTGTCTGAGCAGGATTTTCCGATACAACGTGAAACGCAATCAAGTTCGCAAGTTCCAATCTAAGTCCCGGCTCCATCACCGTTTTCAACAAGTCCGCAGCGAGCTGGTAATTTTGCTGTTCCGACAAGACTACTTCAAGCGTTCCATGAAACATCTCATTCTGCAAATCGCGGTCGATGTATTCACCGCTGTCGTCGATCCAAGCAGAATCAATCCAGTCCCAGGCAGACACGGCATCATATTTCGCCCAACCACCAGAAAGAGCGGTGGCCAGACGGGTTTTTTCAGAGGGAGTCAGGGAATAGAGCAACTCCAAAGCCCTTCTAGGGTCTTGGGATGCAATGGATTGCAGAGCCAGACCCGCAGCCTCAAAGGCACGGCGATCCTCCAGATCAAATGAAAGTGCCTCGATATAAAATTCCTCCAGCTCGTCCAGGCTTAGAGCCGATAGCTTTCTTCCGAGAGTAAAGCCGCCTTCCTTTTCCTGCGATTCTAGAAACGAGCCAACAATCGCCTCCATCTGCCCAACGATCGGGTGCTCAGGAATCTCATCAACAGGGCTGAAGTCTTCTACCGGCTCAACAGATTGGGCCACGAACGAGCGTTTAATCCATGTTTCCTGAACCAGCTGGTCTGCCCAACGGGCTAGCAGAAAGCCGATCGAGCAAACTCCCAGAAAAGCGATAACTACTTTGATAAAATTCAGCACCGCAGCCCTCCGGCAAGAATTTAAAATAAACTACTAGTTTGGCTCGATCTCTTTGAGAAACTTAAAGAGGTCGCTGTTGGTTGAAAGGATCAAAGTTGTTTCGCTATCAAACATCTGCTCGTAAGTCTCGAGCGTCTTTATGAACTCGTAGTACTCAACAGAGTTTGCACTTTGGTTGAATGCGCTCGCGTAAATCTCAGTTGCCTTGGCATCTGCCTCTCCTCGAATCGTCTGCACTTGTTTGTACGCTACCGATTCAATTTCCTGCAGGTCTTTCTCCCTTTTACCTGTGATCTTAGCTGCTTCACCTGCACCTTCTGAACGGAAACGCTCCGCGATTTGCTGACGCTCACTTATCATGCGCTGAAAGATATTCTGCTGTACACTGTTATTGTAATTGATGCGCTTGAATCGCACATCCAAAAGTTCGATACCGAAGTCCGTCAATTTCGAGGCCGCGTTTTCAAAGATCTCCTTTTCGATCATTGCCCGGCCCGATGTAATGGGGTTTAGAATCCCAATATTCCCCGGCGCGTCCGCCAATGTAGCGTCTTGGTTAGGCTCACGATCTTTAGACGTGCGAATGACTTCTATCAGCTCGTGCTTGGCGATGGCGTTAAGGGTTTCGCTTCGCAGAATATCGTTCAGTCTAGACTGGGCACTACGCTCGTCTCGCAAGCGTAGAAAATATTGCTTGGCATCACTGATCCGCCAGCGACCGAAAGTGTCTACCGAAATATAGGTTTTATCCTTAGTCGGCATTTCCGTGGGAATCCCGTCCCACTCGAGGATTCGTTTTTCGATCATGTTAACCTCCTGGACAAAGGGAGTCCGAAAATGGAGCCCAGCCTCAGTGATCGGCTCTCCAACTGGTTTTCCGAATTGCGTGATGATCGCCTGTTTGGTTTCGGGCACAGTATAAGCCGATGCGAAGAGAACTACCAATGCAGCGAGTGCGGCGACAATAATTAAAAGACCTGCTAATTTTTTCATCATTCTAGCGATTCTGAGTGTTCTCGTTGAGCTGCAAAAGCGGGAGGATTTGCTGAGCCTCCGCATCGATCACTATCTTTTTCCCCAGACTCGGAACTACGCTCTGCATGGTTTCGAGGTATAGGCGACGCTTCGTCACCTCCGGAGCTTTTAGATACTCACTTAAGATAGCGTTAAAACGGGCGACATCCCCTTCGGCTTCATTCACTCGCTTGAGCGCGTACCCTTCGGCTGCCTGGATCTTTTGGTCAGCTTCTCCGCGTGCTCGAGGGATCACCTTGTTGTATTCACCATTGGCAATGTTGATCATCTGCTCACGCTCCTGCTGCGCCTGATTGACTTCGTTGAATGAATTCTGGACCGGCTGCGGCGGATTCACATTGTTTAGCTGGACCTGGTCTACGTTCAAACCGAGCTCGTACTTGTCCACCAGCGTCTGCATCTGGATAAGGGCCTCACTCGCAATCTCCTGCCGGCCAATGGTAATGACTTCATCAACCGTCCGGTCACCAATGACCGTCCGCATGACCGACTCTGATATATCGCGAAGCGTCCCTTTCGGCTCCCTGACCTTGAAAAGAAAAAGCTGGGGATCCTCGACACGATACTGGACGCTCCATTCGACTGTCGCGGCATTGAGATCTCCCGTCACCATGCTGCGCTCAAAGCTTCGTTCCGTCTGCGAAGGATTGAACTGACTCGGATCGTTCGCCCCTCTGGTCGCGAATCCAAACTCCTGCTTGAGCTGACGCTCGACCTGGACAATTTCGTAAGTGTCGATCCCGAACGGTAGCTTTACATGCAGACCTGGATTAACCGTCTTGATGTACTTGCCAAAGCGAAGAACAACTCCCTGCGACTCGGCCTGTACCGTGTACAGCATAGAGTAAGCTGCCGTTATCACTACAATCGCGACAAGGATCCATAGGATTGAACCAACTTTAGCCCGAAACTCCTTCAAACTGTTTGGTATCTGAAACTCGATATTCTCGCCCATTCCCCGATACTTCAGCTAAGACGTCTCAACGCAACGCGAATCTCAACGTTCCGACAAAAGCCTCCAGCACCCGACTCTCTTGAGAGAAACCATTCCTTTTCTAGCCGCCTTGGAGCTCAATCCAGCCCTCCAGATACAAGAAGAGCCGGCGATCTGAGATCGCCGGCCCTGGAATCCAACTCTTGTGTGTGTGAAAAAGTCCCCCAAAGAATCTAGCCTGCTGTTGCCCTGGCTGCCTTAAAGGAGATGATTTAATGGTTTCTTAGACCGATACCCATCCTACACGATCCAGGAATTTTGTCTATCAGTGCCGCTGGCACTTCATCCTAGTAATTAGTATGTCGGACTTAATTCAATACCTTCCATTGGGCATATTGGACCGTAAGAGAGTTGCCTGAAAGCGATCACTTGCTTGGAAATCACTCTTTCCCTCCTTCGTCCGAATCCAAAACTCCCCTCGAAAAGGACTTGACCTGAGCAAAATCAGATCGATGTTTGACCACTCAATTCTATCGCGGGTGTAGTTTAGTGGTAGAACCCCAGCCTTCCAAGCTGGTAGCGTCAGTTCGATTCTGTCCACCCGCACCATTTTTCGCTCTAGCGGAAAAAGAAACTGTTGCTAACCAAGCCAAGAATTGGGTGAAGATTTTTTGATGGCCAAACCCATCCTCACGTCAAAATCCCAAGGAATCGCTAATCGAGCGACCAAGAGGTTTACTCCCAGTATATTCCAGCTAGCTTAACTGCCAGTTCCCGCTCATCGCCATTGTCGGTGCGATCGTTCGGTCTAAACCAATAATTGCTGTCGATTTTCAATTGAACGAGTTCTTCACTGCTCTCCTTTAACGTAATAGGAATCCTAAGGCTTGAATTGCCTGCAAAACGAAAATCGGCCAGTTCGATTCCTTGCAACGCCACCCTAAAGCTAAAGTCATCCGCATGAGGAAGCGGGGGAGCTTCAATCTCTAAAATGAGTCCTTTCGACCCTTCGGGGACCCAAAGCCATTCCCGATAATTTGGGCCAATCCATCCATCTCCGTGGCGACCGTTAAAGCTGCTCGCACGGTCGCCCTTGCTCCGCCGTGCCTTCCAGATAGACCTAGCCAGCGGCGGTGATTTCAATGCGGTTACGAGCAATGCGACCAGTCCCGATAACGATTTCCCCGCTCGCAAACTGCGCTCGCTAACCCTTCCCCAGTGCCTGGCAGACTCACATCGCCTGTTGGTCTTGGCTAAAGGGCTATTCTCCAGCGGAGTCGGATCCAGTCCACAGGTTTTCCGATAGAGATCATAGGTTTGGCGGGCAATCGCTTCGCTCGAGAACCGCGTCAACTGTGCTTCGCCTTTTGCCCGCAAACTCTCCAGCAACCGATCGTCCCGAAGCACCGATAACACTTTGTCAGCAATATCCTTAGAACTGCAGGGATCAAAGGTGACAACCGCCTCACCTCCAATTTCAACCAAGGGCTCGATATCGGAGCAAACAACCGGCACCCCAGATTCGATCGCTTCCGCCACGGGCATCCCGAAGCCTTCAAATAGCGACGGGTAAACGAGCGCTTCCGCGTGCTCGTACAGACAACGAATTTCGGTGGGGGTACGGTATCCTATGTGCAGGATGAAATCCTCTAAACCAAGCGATCTAATCTTCTTTGCTGCAGGGTGTTCCTTATCAAACTTGCCGCCCGTGAAGATCATTCTCAAATTAGGCATCCACTCCTGGATGAAGGGGAAAGCCTCAACGAGTTTGAGATGGTTCTTATGCGGCCAGCCATGGGAGGGGAAAAACAAATACTCGAAATCGATCCCCATTTTTCGAAGGATTCTATCCTCTTTGGATTTGGACAATCGATCCGTAGGGCTTCCGCTGGGTATATTCCAAATTGAGGTTACGCTCTCCGGCTTCACGCCATATTGGGCCATAATATCACGTTTCACGAAACCCGATACGCTGATTACTGCTTCGGAAGCATGGATCGACGTCAGATACCTCGCATTCCGTGCAGCAATTTCCGCCTCGTCAAAGTGATGCGGCAAATGGATGTGCTGCAAATCATGAATCGTGAGAATATTTCGATAGTCCAGCAACTCGTCATGCACGTAGCCCCCAATTGAATGGACAAGATCGACGTTCAAGGTTCGCGGGGGGTACTCAGATCCATCAAGAGCCACAACCCCTAGTCTTCCCAGTTTCCCGCTAGGCCGACCTTCCGATCGGTCATAACTGACTCGCTCAGGAACCAGAGTAAACCGGTCGCTGTCGATCAGCACCATATTCAGTTCTGACTTGAACAGCCAATCTTGAAAAGCTCTATCGGGGCAGTAAAGGTAGATCGTGTCCCGACGGCTAACCTTAGCAAGAGCTGCAACCAGCTCATAGGCCATTTGTTCCAATCCACCGGCACGGCCCAATACCATCCAGCGCAAATCGAGAAGTATATCCATACGATCGATCTTAATAACAACCTAGACCATTATCATATTATTCCAAAAGTGGATCATAAAGAATATTCTGCAATCCCGTGAAAAAGGTCGGATTGAAATTTTGACCGTGAGTATCCAAACCACCAGAGAACCATGCAACTGCGAAAAAACAAGGCAAGCCTACGCTCGCCCATCCGTCCTGATTGAAAGCCAACGACATCATGGATAGTTCCATGCACCAGGCTTATAAAATCGAACTAAAACCGAACTTCCCGCTTTTCATTCCTCGTCCGGCCTTGCACCTTAAGCCCTAACATGCCCACGCCTGACAGAATCGGCCGACTTCCTGTGACTCCCCTATCCGGGTTTCTCGGCGCCGGCAAAACCACTTTGCTCAACCACCTCGTACGAAATGCCGCTGGGGAGCGGATCGCCATCATTGTCAACGATATCGGCGAGATAAACATTGATGCCTCGCTCATCCGGTCAGAAGTCCGCCAGCTAAATGGAGCCATCGACCAGGTCGTGGAACTCAGCGGAGGTTGCATCTGTTGCTCCATCCAAGATGATCTCGTCGCCGCCCTCTCGGAGCTCACCCAAAACCGCCAGATCGACCGACTCGTCATCGAGTCGACCGGTGTTGCCGAGCCAGTATCCATCGCCCAAACCTTCTTTGCCGACGACATCACAGGTCGCCCTCTTGAGGACAGTGCCTGTATCGACTCTCTTGTTACTGTCGTAGATTCTCCTTTTTTCCTGCGCGCGTG
>Ga0213868_10003984_pt1 | contig 13635 bp, 8 predicted proteins | sample PICome_9_FD_160087 | JGI IMG/M metagenome (GOLD analysis project Ga0213868, IMG submission 160087) | Coastal seawater microbial communities near Pivers Island, North Carolina, United States - PICO127 | ecosystem: Environmental > Aquatic > Marine > Coastal | place: USA: North Carolina | collected...
AAGACAATATCCGGGGGATATTTATTTGACGGAGAGTCACCTAGAGAAGCATACATGCGCGTCAGTAAAACGGTTGCTCGTAGATTATATAAGCCGGAAATGGCAGAAACTTTCTTCGAGTATATTTGGAACGGATGGCTTTGTCTTGCGAGTCCAGTATTATCTAATACCGGCACTGATCGTGGTTTGCCTATTAGCTGCTTTGGTATCGATGTTGCTGATAGTATACAAGACATAGGACAAAAGAATTTAGAGATGATGCTACTCGCTAAGCACGGCGGTGGAGTTGGTATCGGAGTTAATCAAATTAGACCCGCTGGCGCTAAAATTACAGGTAATGGAACATCAGACGGAGTCGTACCTTTTTGCAAAATCTATGATAGCACAATTCTTGCGACTAATCAAGGATCAGTCAGAAGAGGAGCAGCATCGGTTAACATCAATATTGAACACGATGATTTCGAAGAATGGCTTGAGATTAGAGAACCTAAAGGAGATGTCAACAGACAATCGCTTAATTTACATCAGTGTGCAATTGTGGGTGATAAGTTTATGCGACGCCTTGAACAAGGAGATGCGGATGCTAGAACTAGATGGAGTAAATTACTTAGAAAGCGAAAAGCAACTGGAGAACCGTATATTATGTTTAAAGGGAATGTTAATAAAGCAAATCCAAAAGCATATAAAGAAAACGGGTTAAAAGTACATATGACAAACATATGTTCAGAGATTACATTACATACAGATGAAAACCACAGCTTTGTTTGCTGTCTATCATCGTTAAACTTAGCAAAATATGAAGAATGGAAAAACACTAACCTTATTTACGACGCCACGTGGTTTCTTGACGGTGTTATGGAAGAATTTATTCAAAGGGCGAAAGGATTACGCGGATTCGAGAATTCTATACGATCTGCACAGAAAGGGAGAGCATTGGGACTGGGAGTCCTCGGCTGGCACACTTACTTACAAGAGAAGGGTATTCCTTTCGAAGGTTTATTATCTCAGTTTGAAACTAGGAGGATATTTTCGCAAATTAAAATTGAAAGCGAAAGAGCTTCCATGGCGCTTGCTGAAACTTATGGTGAGCCTTTGTGGTGTGTTGGTACTGGTTATCGCAACACTCATTTGCGCGCCGTTGCTCCTACTGTCTCTAACAGTAAGCTCTCTGGAAACGTAAGTGCAGGTATAGAACCTTGGGCTGCTAATGTATTTACAGAACAGTCGGCTAAAGGTACTTTTATAAGAAAAAATCCTACATTACTTAAATTATTAAGAAAACTTAAAATAAATAATAATGATACGTGGAATAAAATTCTCGCGGATGGTGGTAGTGTTCAAGATCTGCCTGAGCTTGATGGGGTTACTGTTGGAACACACGAAATCCCTGCGAAAGAAGTATTTAAGACGTTTAAGGAGATTAATCAATTAGAGTTAGTTAATCAAGCTGGACTGAGACAGCAATATATAGATCAATCAGTTAGTTTGAATTTAGCTTTTCCTAGTGAAGCAACACCTAAGTGGCTTAACAAAGTACACTTTGATGCTTGGAAAAACGGAGTTAAGACTTTGTACTATACGAGAACAGAGTCAGTGCTACGAGGAGATATAGCACAACAAGCAATGAACGAAGATTGTTTAGCTTGTGATGGTTAAAATCAAAAAAGGGGTTCACGTAATGTGGACCCCTTTCTGGTTACAGGAACTTTTAGGTATGGTACGCCTATTTATTTTTGTTCCTTTTTATTTTTGTTTAGTTATTTTAAAGTTTTTATCACTTATTTTTTCTGTTTCGTAATCTCCTCCCATTAAATAACCTTCTTGGATAAGCTTATTCAACTTGTTAGGTATTCTTATAGTATCGCCTTTAGCACCAGCTACACTACGTTCACTACGTAATACATAGTTTCCTTTTTTATCTTTTTGAACCTCATCAGTGTTTTCACCAACTGTGTTTTGATTCAACGGGCTACCATAATTTATTGGGTTGCAGTGTTTTGATGTAAATGGTTTCATTTTTTTTCTTTTTTAGTTTTTGGTACTATTGTGCCACAGGTTCTAGTTTTTGTTTTTTCTTTTTTAAACATTAAAAAGTACATTAAAGAATTCCATTCACCCTTTAAAAAATCTATTATTTTCTTCATTATTTCCACATGTTAGTTATATTTTCGTATTCTTTTGTTGCATTAAAACTAGGACAAGCTTTATTAGCAAAATCATTGTGACCGTGTATCGTAGCGTGAGCGTGTTGTATCTTCAAATACTCTAGTATATATACTAAAGCTTCTTTCTGCTCTTCAGTTCTAGTATCTTTAGGTTTAAAATTAACTTTGTCAATCCCCCCAACATAAGCTATTCCAATAGATTCTTTGTTATAACCTTTACAATGAGCCCCTGGTATTTCAACAGGTCTTCCCGCGTGCAGAGAGCCATCTAGATAGATTAAAAAATGATATCCGATATCAGACCAACCTCGATCTAAATGCCAACGTCTAACATCTTCTACGGTAGTGTGTCTACCTTCAGGCGTAGCTGTACAATGAACTATAATCTTATCAATTTTACGCATTTACTTACATATTTTTAGCTATAGTTGCTCCAGCTTTTAAAATTGTTTTGTAATCTTTTCTTTTTTGTTTTCTCATTTTAGCGTCTGCATCAAAATAAGGTTTTGAAAGATCGTATTCTTCTTTAGCTTTAGCAGTTTTTGCTGGTCCTGAAGGCAAATTATGCCAACTGCTATCTATTCTTGATAAAGCAAATTTAGCAGCATCTAGTTCAGCTTGATTTTCTCTACGCGTAGGAAGTTTTTCAGAAGGGTGAGGTTCAAACTCGGGGTTGTAATAACCCACATTACCAGGTGATTTTTCTTGCTCTAGCGGTGACCCATAGTTTGTTGGTGAATTAGCTTCAATAGCGTCTTGCCTTGTTTGCTCGTAACTAGACATTTTACCGTCTTTGTTTAAATCTCCTAACATTTTGATAGGATCGGGTGTTTTACCACAGAATTTTTTTTGAAATGGTGAACTCATAATTTATTTTTTTGATTTATTTTTTTGACAAAAGTTTCTAGCAGCTTCTACACTACCAAAACCCCATTTTTTTAAAGCCATTGCTTTTTTAGTTGGCTCTCCGTTAGCTTCTTTCATAGCGCCTTTCATACCTGCAAATCTACATGCAAATGAAACTCTTCTGGGATCTGTACCGCTAGTAAGTCTCTTACCCATTCCTGGGTTTTCTTTACGCATCTTTTGATTTGATGCTTCGTATGCTTCTTCTTTTATAAAAAGTGGTGATTGTTTATACGCCATTATTTTTATTTTTTTTTAATTCAATCCATTTAGATATAGTATAACCTATAGTTACTATTAATAGAAATATTTTCAAACCGTCTTCTATTTGTGTAAATGTTGTTACGCCTAATGCTCCAGCATTCATTGCATATATTTTAATATCTGATATACTCATTTTAAATTTCTTTACAACTACCTTCGCTATAAGCTTTTTTTCCTGGAACAGGTTGAAAACCTTTCCAACAACGGCCTTTGCTAAAAGGAGAAGTAGGTTTTAACATATTTATAGGGTTTTCAACTTTTTCTGGAATATTGAATCTTGTAAATCTATTTTTAGGAAATTCATCTTCTTGAACAGGCTGATTGTTTTGTCTTTTGTGTTTTTCTAAAACCATTTTTAAATTATCAGCAAGTGTAGTGTCTACTTTTTTCGGTAATTCTTTTTTTCTATTTTTTGGATCCGGCATCTTTATCTTTTTTTTGTAGTTCTAATATTTTTTTAACTCTATTGTTTTCGTTTTTAAGCTCTCTAATTTGCTTTTTAGTTAAGCCAAAGTCTAATAATGTTTTAACTTGATCAGGTTTGTTAGTGTCTTTTTTCATTTTATCAACCTCAAGTTGCAATTCTTGCTTAGGTGTTAAAGGTTCTTTTTTATCCCAACCACCGTAATATCCAAGACCTAGTTCCCAAGTTCCCCACCCAAGACCTAAAGCTACTTTTTGCCAAAGTGAAGATCTTTCATTTACTAAACCTCTTAAATTGTTTATTTTCTTAGCGACTCTATCAAGCGGAACATTTGTAAGACCAGTTACAACTTGAGCACCTGCCATATAAGCTGGATTGTCTAAGCTAAAACCTTTTTCTTTTATATCTTTTTTATTCCAACTAGCACTTCTAAGACCACCTTTTATTTTACCTATTTTAGATCCAAGCGGTGGTGAAAAACCTAGTAAATCATCTATTGCATTTTCGTATTTAGAACCTTTCTTACCATGCTCTTCATAAAGAGTTGTTAAAGTATTTTTAATAGCAACACTTGCTGCTCCAAATATACCTAAACCTTTAAGTTGAGAATCGATCATTCCATTGACAACCTTGTAAGCTTTATCGTTTCTCTTCTTAGCCTTTGCTTCGTCAGTTTCTTCTTCGTCATCTCCAAATCCTAAAGCAAATACTGCTTGTTGCAGTGAGTTAAATATTAAATTCTGAATAGCACCATAGTAAACTATCTTAGATACATTGCTTTTCCAGTCGCCTCGTTTATTTATAAGATCTTGTGCAGCGCGTTTTTGTATACGAGCATACTGCATTGGGGTGTTTGCCCAAGCAAGTATCACACGGCCAGCAGCAGAAGCTTGTTGTTGACTAATTTTACTAGGTGAACTAGACTGTTGGTTTTCTTCTGCAATAGCTTTAAAATCTTCAAAAGCTTGCTGTGCAGCATCGGCGTCACTTAAACCTTGTTTCTTTAAAGCTTCTAATCTATTTCTATAAAAAGTGGAACCACCAGATGCGATAGCAAAGCTATCAGCGAATCTAGTCATAACAAAACCTTTGCTGAGTAAAAAAGCAATAGCTGCTTTAGGTTTGTTTTTAGATTCTCTTACAGCATCAGCTATTTCAGATTCACTTACATTTATTTTAAGACCGTTTCTACGTTCTACTAAGTAATCAGAGTTCATAAGCGTCATAAAATCGCCCCAAAACTGTTTTTGGTTTGCAAACGCTCTTCCTGCCTTTATTATATTATTATCACCTAAGTTTATAAAGTTTACCGCAGATATAGTTTGTAGCAATGCAGATCTTGTATTTAAGAACATTACAGCACCAACAGAGTTGTTTAACCAGTCTAACAATCCTTCTGTGACTCTATTACCACCTATTGGTCTGTTAGTGCCAGCTTTCATTCTACGTATAGAATCTTCCATAGCTTCACGCCATCTAGTTCCATATGCAGCTTCCATTTTATTCATATTATCTTCAGAGAATATAATATCAATGTTTTCTCTCCACTCTTGCTGATATTCAGCTCTATTAACTTTGTTAATACCACCAATAATATCTGTAGTGATATTACCACCTAGCCAATCTTTTCCAGGCGCTGGATATTCTTTACCTTTTTGTATTTTAATAAGCTCGTCAGTAAACACTCTAAGTTTAGCGTCTTTGTTTACAAAATCATTTAATTCTTTAATATCTCTTTTAGATAAACCAGGTATATCCATACCTTGCTTAGTCCAAGCAGCGACACGCACCGCGTGAGAGTAAGTGAATTTACCAATACCAGTTTCTTTACTTAAAGTTTTAGGTAGTGTTTTAAGTTTTGTTTTTAAAGCTACAAAATCATTTGCAGCAGATACCTTAGCTTGTGTAACAGCGGACTCAGCTCTATTATAAGTATCAAGTAGGTTTGTTTTTAGGAAAGCCATTTGAGCATCTCCTTTTTTACCTTTACCTAGCATCTTATATAGTAAACCTGTAAAATCTTCAGCAGAAGCTGGAATAAGGAAATTATATTTACCTTTGCTAGCACCAACTGTTTTAGCTCTAGCTGCAGAATACTTTTTATAAGCTTCGATACCAGACGAATCCTCGATCATATCGTTTACAACAGTATCAAAGGTTTTAGCTTTACTAAACTTAGCTTGTTGAACTTTAGATTTAACGTCAAGCTGGCTAAGTACATCTTTAACGGCTTTAACATTACCCAAGTGGTCATCTGCAAAATAAAAATCGTTATAACCCTCAGCTGCTTTACCCATAATCCAACCAGCTTTAGCTTGTGGAGTGCCATCGCCTAGCCCAGTTATATTTTCTATAGGTATGTTAACACCTAGACTTTCTAAAAACTCTTTAATAGGACCAGCTGCATCGGAAGGTCTAGCGGTTAATATAAACAAATCTTTTCCACCACGTTTGTCAAAAATAGTTTTCATCACTTCAAACAAAGGTCCTTTTTTACCTTCCATCACTTTGCTAAACTCAGAAAAGTCCCACTCAGCTCCTTCGGCTTCCATTCTACCTGCTTCTTTAGCAAATGTAGCAGCATCTATCTTACCTGTTCTACCATCAGGCATTGTATAAAGTACGTTACTCTTGGTTACTCCAACGGTATCGTCAAAATCTAATACTCTAATTTTTTTAACAGGAGCATTTAGTTTTCTACCATTAGCTAAAGCTTTATCGGTTTTAGCTAAAGCATTAATACCTTTTTCAACAGGTATAGGTTCGTTGTATTTGATTTGTTCTGGCAATATTTCATTAGCTAATTTAGCAGCTTTACTTTCACCTGGAGCTAATTCTATAACAACCTTCATTAACTCTTTAGCTTTTTTACCATCAACTGCTTCTGTTCCTTTTAGTATACCCGCTTTAGTTAATATTTGAGCTTCTATTATTTTCCCTTGTTGAATTATAACATAAGGATTTTTTTTCCATTTATTATCTACCTCTACACCGTATTGTTGAGCTTTGGTTCGTGAAGAACCATCTTTAGAAAAAGTGTTTATAAAATTTGGATTAACGTAGCCAAAGTCGCTAAAATATCTTATATCAGCAGAAGGTATTTCATTAAAAGCTTTTTCTAATTGCTCTTTTGTTGTTCCTTTTTTGTTAGCTAAATCAATAAAATCATTTATTTTTTGCTTTAATAGAGGGTGAGAATTACTGCCGGACTTATTCCAAACTTCTCCTTTGCTATTTTTTAAATTGCCAGATATTATGTCAGTTTCATTTTTTAATAAAAATTGAGTATAGTTTTTTGCGATCCATTTTTTGTAAAAATCTAAAGCTAATCTAGCAACTTCTTCTTGCTTTTCTCCTTTAGCGTTTTTAATTGCTTTAAATAGCTTTATTTTTGTTTGAGCATGTTCTATAGCTTGATATTGATGTTCGTCTACAGTATCTTCTTTTCTTTTACCATTAATTACAGTGCCATCTTCATAACTAGTGGGAAGAGCTTGATTTCTGTTTAAGTTTTTATTTAATTTAGAATTATGCAACATTTCTCTAACTAAAGCTTCACCTATTTCACTTTCAAGAAACATCTCTAGCTCTATGTCAATTGTTTGAGAAACGCCTTTGTCGTGTAAATCTTTTCTTTCTGCGTTTTTGCGAGCTTGAACCCCGCTTTTTGCACCAGCCGCAACTTTAAATGCTTCAATAAATTCTTTTTCTAATACTTCAACATCTTTTTTAGACTTTCTTATTATATCCGCTAAGTCAACTAACTCTTTATTAGCAATCATATCTAAAGCTTCTTTTTTCGCTTTAGGGTCTTTTATTTTATTTACATCAGATATTACATTAAATCCACCTCTAAACACAGTAGACAATTTAGTTCCAGGAGTCCAATTGCCAGGCATAAAAAATTTATCAACTCCAAAAGCACCTAGTTTTTTAGCTGCAATTGCTGCTGCGTTTATCATTGCTTCCGCTTTTGCTTCTGTGTTGGTTCTAAAATCAGCTAAAGCCTCGGCTTTAACAACAAAATCTAAAGCAGCTGACCCTGATTTATTTTCTTTTTCGTTGTTAAATTTAATTCTTTTTAATTCAGCTTTGGTTTTTTTAGATTCACTAAACTTAGCGGTTGGCGAAGGTTTAGTTGACACAATAAACGTGTCATTTTTAAAACCAGAGCTGCCATTAAGTTTACCAGCTAACACTTGGCTTAGAGTTTTATATAATCTAATTCTACTAGGTTCTTTTGCTGTAAACACTACACCTTCTATTCTTGGATTAGCTTTTAAGTAATCTACAACACCGTTCATAGTAGTAGTGAACACTTCAAAAGCGTTACCTTTACCTGTTATACCTTTCCCAAGCTTAGTATCTCCAAACTCTAGGTGATAAAAATTTTCAGAACTTTCAATAGGATCTCCTTCTGCGTCTTTAAGTATGTCTAAATCTTTAGCTATACTTTCTATATCACGGTAGGTTTGACCTTCGTCAAACTCCATAAAAGCAGTTTCCTCTAAAGTTGTCTTATAAGTTCTATCGCCTACTTTAAAAGAAGCTACTAAAGCTTCATCTGTTTGTCTCCATTTTAGCCTCTGTGTTTTAGCTTTACTAAACTTAGCTTCTTGAGAAACTTGCAGCCTTTCTGCTATTTTAGCTTTATCTAATTGAGACTTGGCTTGAAAAGATTCTGTGCTAGGTGTTGCTTCTGCTATAAATTTATTAGCTATTGCTTTTGCTATAGCTCTTTTTCTATTACTATTATTCTGAGGTGTACTTCCAAAGAAATTGTTTATTACAGCTGCGACTTTAGGATTTAATCTATTATAGAGAACTGCACCAGCTTTTTGTTGAGTAGTTGTAAGGTAAGGAATTCTACCCTGCATCATAAACTTTTCAATATCAGCTTGCTTTGTTAACCTTCTATTTGGTTCTGTAAAAAGTCTAGGTTGACCCTTCTTAACTCTACCATCGTCAATAGCAACTAAGTCTGTTATACTCAAGCCCTTGTAAAACGTAGGATTAGAATTTAAAAACTCTCTAAATTGTTTTGGATTTCCTATTAAATCTTTAACAATAAAATCCACAAAAGCTTTAGATGGTTTAAAAACTTGTTTTCTAAACTTTTCACTATTAATATCTACATTCTTTAGCTGTTCTGTTACAAAACCTCTAACTTTATCCTTAAACGGGATATCTAGTGGCTTTCCATCTATTTTAATATTATCAACAAGCTTGACATCTGTGTCTACTTCTATAGCTGGACCTCTTGATGTGTCTTCTATAGATTCAAGTTCTTTTTGTCTTTCGTCTGAAATACTAGTTTCAACACTTTTAGTTCCAATTTCCTGCTCATAAAACTTAGCTTGCTTCGGCTGTATGTTTCTATAAACAAAAGTAGATAGTTGTTGAACCACATCTTTGCCATCTATGTTTTTAACTGGCTTAAATCTTCTAAGTATTCCAGGTATATAATCATTTACAAAACCTAGAGCTTTATCTCTAGACACTGTTCCTTTCCCTTGCTTGTAACCTAAAGCTTCTATAGCCATTAATTGAACTTGCTCAACTAATTCGTCTTCTTCTTTTCTAGTTAAACCTTCTTTTGATTTGGATTTTACAGCAAGGTCTTGAGCTTTAGTTTTTGAAAGCTTAGCAGCTTTTACCTTAGATTTATCTTTAGTTTCAGTCTCAGTAATATTAACTCTACTTAAATCTTGAGCTTTTAGCATTTCAAAAATACCTTTACCAGTTTCCGCGTCAACCTCTATATTAGGTAGTAGCTTTTTGAAAGCAGGCACAAGACCAGCTAGACCTTCTCCTAGACTCTTTGTAAAAGTGATCTCACCTCTTTTCATTAGCTCAGCAAGAACAGTTATGTTCTCTTCATACCAAAGCTCTTTGTTTTTTGGGTCTATATCGTACCTACTAGCTAACTCTTGCTTTAAAGTCTTTGTTTGGACTGGCGTTAGTTTAGACAAAACACCGTCTATCATTTCTACGCCTTCCGCGGTAACATTACCTTCCGCGTCTTTGAAAGAGTCTTTAAGTATAGAGTGCGGTATTTCGTGAGTTAAAGGCGTAAAGTCTCTAACTTCTAGCGCAAACTCTCTATTTATAACTTTATTACCTTCTTTATCTGTAAAAGCTATAGTCTGCTTGACATCTTTTTCAGCAAAACCAGATTCATCATATCGTTTTTGAAAACTGTCAGGCGTTGATTCCTCTATAACCTTACCTTTAGAAGGATCAACTTGCTTTATATCTTTTTCATAAGCTGTTATAGCAGATCCTTGTATTTCAGATTGAATATTATCATATAATTTCCCACCTTCTACATATTCTTTAAGTTCTTCTTGTTTTTTGTTTATAGAATTCTTATGCTTTAAAAGCTCAGATTCAGATAAGTTTTTTGTATCTAATTTCTTTAATTTATATATTTGAGTATCTAATTCTAGTCGCTTTCTAAGAAACTCTCTTGTTTTAGCTCGTGCTTTTGAACCTTTAGGCGTTACAAACTCTGTAGGATTTATAGGCTGCAAACCATAAGGTGTTAATATAAATGATTTACCATTTAATTGAGCATCTATCAAGGATTCGTTTAAAATCAAACTTTGTAAATACTGGTCATTAGCGCTGTTTTTTTGAATACCTAATCTTTTATAGAGCATTCCAACACCGTCTAAACCATAATAAGATAAAACTTCACCGTCTCTATCAGTAAGCTTTTCACCATTTTTTATTTTTCCAGATACCGTATAGAATTCAGATTGCTTTGGAGCATTACCTGAAGCTTCTTCAGCCTTAATCATTTTATAAGCAGCATTTACAGCTATCTGAGTATCTACAACTCTGTAGTTGTTTTTTAACTCTTTAAACTCAGCATCTGCGGCTTCTTTAGTTATAGTACCTTCTCTTTTTCTTTTTAATAAATCATCTACTTTCTTGTTAAAAGCGTTGTTTAAGTTTTTTAAAGAATTCTCATCTACATTAGTTATAGATTCTTTGTCAATACCTAAAGCAGCTGCAGAGTTTTTTGATTCTAAATCTAACCTACCAGAGTTACGAGCATTAATAACATCGCTTTTAAACTCTTTTTTTATTGTTTGAAAATTTGGAATAGCTTTAGTGAAAACACCAGCTGTTATCATTTTCATAGTTTCTAATGCCTGGGTTCTAAGTGAAACAGTTATATTACCTTCAGAATCTCTGAGTCCACCTTGACTAATTACTCCTCCGAGTTGATATGTAGTAGCTCCTGCAAATCCACCACCAACTGACTTACTTACTCTCTTATAGGTGTTTGGAGCATATTTAGTCAACCTATCTACTGCTGGTGAAAAGAATTTACCAAATTTTGATTTACGTAAATATGCAACAAAAGGATCATAAGCAACATGACCAGCCGCTAAAGAAGCGCCAAACCCAGCTGAACTTTGAAGCTCTTCCAAATTAAACTCACCATCCAAATACTGTGACACTAATGTTCCTCCTGTAAAATTTACTGACTGAGCAAGCACACTCGTAGCTCCTTTAAAAGCGGGTAAAGCGTAAGGTATTTTAGCTAGTTTTTTAGAACTTGAAGCTGCTTTATTTAACCACTTTTGTGACTTAGCTACTATGTTTCCGGTTCCTCTAGTAAATAAATATATTTCCCCCATCCATTTTAACAACTCAGGGGTGCCAGCGCCAAACTCTCCAGCAAAACTCTGCTCTAAACCAAACGTATTGTTAGGTAAACTTACAAACAAGTCGTTTTCTTTAGCTGACTTGCTAGCTGTAAAGCCGTTTGCTTGAGACCATCTTAAAAAATCTTCTTGTTTTTCAAAATTAGTATCAACGTCTATACCTAGCATTTTACCAGTACTTTTCCCAAAAGAACTCCAAAAACCATCTTGCTCAGTTGTCAAAGGGTCTCTATTGAGTAGTATGGCTCTATTTACAGCTTTATAATCTTTTAGTGTATCATTAAATGCTTTTATTAAAGGATGACCATCAGAGTCGCTCATAAACCTAACGTCTAAAGCACTCAGGTTTTTAGGTAATCTACCTGTTTTTGCTATTTCTTTTACTGTGTTACGTATATCATTAGTCCATTCAAAACCTTTTTGATTTGCAAATTTTTCAGTAAAATACAAAGGATCGTTTCCAGCACCGCTAGAATCTAAATCCCAATTATATATTTCTTTAGCTAAGCCAATTAGTTTGAAATAATCTTTACTCAAGCTTTTTTCTAAAACCTCAACTTCAGTTGTTGAAGCTAACTCATTAGATTTTTCAAATAACTCTAACTGAGACTCAGGTATATTATCTAAGTCTAGGTTAATTAAATTGTCTCCAAAAAACAAAGCTTCACCATAGTTTTCTTCGTCGGCAACCCTGTTCTTCTCCTCTAGTGACAAACCAGTAAACTCTAGTTCTTTCTCTGTTAAAAAGCTTTTTCCAGATTCTAATATATCATTAACAGTAATACCTGGATGCTCTATGGAAGCTTGGTTTCCTAAATAGTTTGTTCTGTAGGCTTGAGCATTTTGGATGTTTATCGCTTTGGATCCATCACTTTTTTCTTTTTCAGCTTCTTTTTCTTTATCCGCTGTAAAAAAGTAATTATTTCCAAGTTTCTTTAAATTATTGTTTAATGTTTGCAGGTTATTTGGATCTTCTGCCCAAACCGAGTTTTGCATAACCTCATTTAACCTAGGCGAGTTGTATTTTTTAATATCAACTTCTTCTAAAGTACCTACTGCTCCTTCAAAGTCCATGTTTTCTGTATACGTAATTATTTCTGCTCCAGGAACTTTTGAAACATAATCCTGCACGTCTATAACGTCTTCAAAACCTTCTTCTTTATTTTTAATAGCTTCATTAACCTGCTCTATTGTGTACTCATCGTAGCCAAACTCTCCCCTTGGAATTATAACTCTACTCGCAAAATTAACTTCTCCACTTTCTAACAAGTCAAGACCTTCTTCTTGGCTTTTTTTAATTTTGTTATATTTACTTAGTTCTTTTTCATATTGCTCTTTTTTTTCTTCGTATTCGTTTAAAGCTATATTGTTAAAAACTTCGTCATAAAACTCAGGACTTCCAAAACCACCTGTTTTATCACTTAAACCCTGTGTTGGAGACAACTTTAAACTATAATCATCTTGATATGGTAATTGTCCACTTCCAGAACTTGAACTCTCGGACGCTTCCGGGGTTGTTGCTGCAGTCGCATCCTTTTCCACAACAACTTCTGTCTTTACTTTTTCAGATGGTGTTTCATTAACCTCTACCTCAGCAGGTTTTGTTCTACCTTTAAATTCTTGAGCCTTAGCGAATATCTCTTCTTGAGATAACCCAGTGTCTTGTAAAGAAGTTATGTATTCTAGTAATGTCATTTAATTAAATTTATAGGTTATTATCGTCAATAAACTTCTGAGCTTTAGCTTTCTTAGCTTCAGCTAAATCAAACACCGCAGCGTCTGCCTGAACCGTAGGAAATTGGTTCGTAGTAAATTGTTTAAGATAATTATTCATAAAGTATTCTTTATATTTCTTTTCAAATAAAACTTTTTTATCTTGCATTAGTGGCAAGTCTTCTGTGTAGCTCCAAGAACTAGAACCAGCATTAGCATTCTGAGCCATTTGATCGTCCTCTTCAACACTTGTACCTTTAGATATATAAACGTTCCAAGCTGCAACAGCGTCTTGCTCAGAGCTCATTAAACCAGCAACCTCAGCGTTTATAAACGGAGTTACTTTCTTTTCTATTTTATCTAAATCGTATTTAAGTACATTTCTACCTTTCCCATTTCCGATGTCTATGATCTCGTAATCAAAAGAACCATCAGGATTCATAATCACATATTCTTCAGTTATTTTAGCTCCAGCTGTAAGCTG
>Ga0213868_10003990_pt1 | contig 13629 bp, 10 predicted proteins | sample PICome_9_FD_160087 | JGI IMG/M metagenome (GOLD analysis project Ga0213868, IMG submission 160087) | Coastal seawater microbial communities near Pivers Island, North Carolina, United States - PICO127 | ecosystem: Environmental > Aquatic > Marine > Coastal | place: USA: North Carolina...
TCTCATATTTTTATAATTTTAAAAGCGGCTAAATTACTTAATTTTAAGGGCTTTAAGAATGTTTTTGTCTGTAATTTTTGTTGCCTTAAATAATGTAATTTCTCCTAATTCATCAACCACCACATATCTAGGAATCCACCACAAGCCTAAAAACTTTCCAAATGCCCCTTTTTTTCCTTTAGCCATGTAATAATGATCTCCTTTTATCTTCAACCGATCTATGGCTCTAATCCAACGCTCTTTGCTTTTATCTAGAGAAAGAAAAACAAAATGAACTGTAGCATTTTCTTGTTGTAATTTTTTTAGTTCTGGTAAAGTAACTATACAATCTCTGCACCAAGAAGCCCATATATCTATAAGAATTTTATTTCCTTGGTGTTTTAATAAAATATTTTGAAAGGTTACATCTTGTTGTGCGATACTAACAAATTTTTCATTTAAAACTTCTTTTGTAAAGCGAGTAGGACTTTGACAACCAATGATGAGAAATAGGAATACTATACGTAGTTTTTTCATTCTATTTATTTAAGTCTAATTCTGGGATCTAACCAACTGTAAATAATATCTACAAGTATATTAATTATGATAAACAAAGAGGCTATCACCAAAACACTACCCATTATTACAGGTAAGTCCAATGTATTTAATGCATTTACAATTTCTTTTCCAAGACCATTCCAATTGAAGATATATTCAACAAAAACAGCACCAGCTAACATCGAAGCAAACCAACCAGAAATAGCAGTAATAACTGGGTTTAAAGAATTTTTTAGTGCATGATTTTTTATTACCTGATAGTTTGTTAAGCCTTTAGCCTTTGCAGTTCTAATATAATCTAGGTTTAAAACTTCTAACAATGAATTTCTCATGAGTTGAATAACAACAGCTAATGGTCTAATCCCTAAAACTATAGCAGGTAAAACTAAATTTCTCCATTGAATGTAAATATGCTCACCAAAATCATCAACAACATACAAACTACCTGTCATTTCTAACCCTGTATATTCTTTTAATACAAAACCAAACAACCATGCGAATAAAATAGCAGAAAAAAATGAAGGAATACTCATTCCAAAAGTACTAACTATTGCGATAATTCTATCAAAAAAAGTATCCTTATAGATGGCAGAAAAAATACCAAAGATAATTCCAAGAAAGATAGCAATTGAAATAGAAAAAAGCGCTAAAATTGCGGTATTGGGGAGAGTTTCTAAAACAACTTCTGATACTTTTTTTCCATTTTTCTGAAAAGATTCTCTCAAATAAGGATATTTTAGAACTAGAGATATTCCTTCCACAGAAAAGAGTTTTTTATACGAATATGTACCCTTTTTCAAAAAAGTAAAATCCTCCTTATTATTTGAATGAATAGATAATGGTGAAACATCATTTAAATAATAAAAATATTGTGTGGTTAACGGTTTATCAAAACCGTATTTTTTTTGAATTCGTTCTAATTGTTCAGAATCTTCACGTTGATCTAGCATCATTCTAGCTGGATCCCCAGGCAATACATTAAAAAGTAAAAAAACAACCGTAACGACACCCAAGAGTGTTAAGATGCCATAAAAAAACTTGTTTCCAATAAATTGTATCATGAAGAATGACTCTTAAACAAAGATAATAGAAAGTCTTAAAAATATGTACCTTTGTATAACTTTTAAATAGACAGATGACTACTAACGAAATTGTAACTCAAATTCAAAAAAAGAAATCATTTTTATGTATTGGTTTAGATGTAGATCTTCATAAAATTCCTTCATTTCTTCTTGAAAGAGAAGATCCAATTTTTGAATTTAACAAAGCAATTATTGACGCCACTCATCATTTATGTGTCGCTTATAAACCAAACATTGCTTTCTATGAAGCCTATGGAATTAAAGGATGGAAGTCATTAGAAAAAACTATTAAATACATCAATCAAAATCATCCAGATATCTTTACAATAGCTGATGCAAAACGCGGAGATATTGGTAACACTTCTAGCATGTATGCAAAAGCATTCTTTGAAGATTTATCTTTTGACAGTTTAACAGTAGCTCCTTACATGGGAAAAGATTCTGTAGAACCATTCTTGGCCTTCAAAAACAAACACACCATTTTATTAGCGCTAACCTCTAACACTGGCGCTTTTGATTTTCAAACAAAAGAAATTAATGGAAAAGAAGTGTATAAAAAAGTATTAGAAACTTCTAAAAGCTGGAAAAACTCTGAAAACTTAATGTATGTAGTGGGTGCTACCAAAGCATCTTATTTAGCAGATATTAGAAAAATTATCCCTAATTCGTTTTTATTGGTTCCTGGTGTAGGAGCTCAAGGAGGAAATTTACAAGAAGTGTGTAAATACGGAATGAACAATCAGGTTGGATTATTAATCAATTCTTCTCGCGGAATACTTTATGCCTCAAAAGAAGCGGATTTTGCAGAAGCAGCCTCAAAAAAAGCAACTGAATTACAAATTCAGATGGCTAAAGTGTTAGAAGGGATCTCTTCTTAAAAAATACTGCTCTTTTTTAATTTTTAATAATTTCTTTTACAAAAGATCCATTATCAGTTTGAAATTTTAATAGATATATTCCTTTTTTAAAAGAAGATAAATCAATTGAAGTATTTACTTCGTCTAGGGTAAAATTAGAAAGGCTTTGGCCTAAAGTTGAATACATATTTACATTAGATCCAATTAAATGCGAAGGTGTTTTTAAAATTAGTTTATCCTTGGTTGGGTTTGGATAAATGATGAGTTCATTTAAAGTTGAGGTCGATGATGACAAAGAACTTTCCTCATAGACTCTTACATAATCTATCTCCATGGTAGCGTTGTTAAAATTACTTGGAATAGCTCCGCCTAAATTTCCTCCCATGGCTATATTAAGTAATAAATAATGATGGTTATCATAGGGTATTTCTTGGGTGTTTTCTCTTTCAAAAAAAACAACATCATCGAGTAAAATTTTAATCACATTTTCTGTCCAAATAAGTGAATAGATGTGAAACTCTCCACTAGAATCTTGTATATAGGTTGTACTACCCTCATTTTGATACACATTTGTATTTGCATTTGAATAATGAAGATGACCAATAAGATTAGTTTTATCCCATCCGTTTTGTTCCATGATGTCTATTTCTCCACACACTGGCCAGCCAACACTCCCGTAGGTAGAACCAAAATAATTTCCAACTTCATTAATATTGGCTCCTAGTGTCCAAATAGCAGGCCATGTTCCAGCCTCGGCAGGTAATTTAGCCCTTACATCTACTCTACCATACTTGAATGCAAATTTTGAATTTAATCTAGCAGATGTATACGGTTTAGTTACGTTATTGTAGGTGTAATTTTCTCTAATAGCTTTAATCTTTAAAGAACCATTACTAACAAAAGAATTTGATATTTGATTGGTGTAATGTTGTAATTCTCCATTTGCCCAATCTGTACCATTTATAATTGGAATAATTTGATGATGCCATTTATTAGAGTCTACAGTTCCTGAATAGTTAAATTCATCGGACCAAACTAAGGTATTAAACACGGGGTTGTTAGCGTCTGATCCACCTTCAGATTCCTCAAAAATAAAATCATCTACATAGGCAGTTACATGGTCATAGTTATCTTCTCCGTTTACTTGAATTAATACCCTATTAAAATCAGTTCTATCAATGGGGTTTGCAGAGGAAGGATCTAGGTTAATAAAAGCATCATTTTCAAAATCAAATGTGATTTCCTGCCATTCATTCAATGATATGTACTTTATGATTTCACTTTGTGTAGTCCATGGCTGAGGTAATGTTCCATTTTGAAGCTTCACAGAAACCTTATTAGTTTGGTTACCTGTTATACCACTAGAAGGAACATAGATTTTAAATGTGAAAGAATTATTGTTCGAGAAATCTAAATTTTCATTTGAATCAAATCTAACATTTGCATATTGACCTCCAACATCTGTGTATTTTAAAACACGAGATGATGTATTGATTCCTTGAACATATGGGTTTGCAAATGAACTATCAACATCACAATCATCACCGACCCATAAAGAGATAGTTCCACTACCCTCAAAGTCATCTTCAATTATTTGTTGAGAAACTATTGAACCATAAATAAAAATGAAAAAGAATACAAGAAAGAATCGCATGGAATAAATTAAATATCTAACAAAAATAACTTATTAAATCATTTATGTATAAATAAAAACCTATAAAAAAACCAAACAAAAGCTTATTTAAAACTATCTGTATTTTTATCATAACCGAAAGGACAATGTTTGCAACCACTTTTACAGCAATAGCCTCTTTTTAAATGATACTTTTCTGTAAAAACTCTGTACCCTTGTTCATTGAAGTAAAAGTCTTCTTGAGTGAGTTCTATTTTTTTATTATACATACTTAAAAATACTGATATAGAGTACTCAACAAACTATTTTTTATGCGATCTACTTTTTTTGATTAGGGGGATATGCTAAGATAATCTTATTCACAAATTCATTAATGCGCTCCTCTTTTTTATCAATATTAGTCATCTTCATTGCTCCAGATCCAATACCCTGCCAAACAAGTTCATTTTTATTTTTATCAATAAAATCAATAAACAAAGTTCCTTCTGTATATTGGTTAATATTGAGGTTAGTGCTTCCAAAAAACCATGGATTATATCCCCAACCAAAACCATATCCAAAGTTATTGTCGGTTACATTAACTTTCTCTCTAGATTTAGTAAAAATACTAACCAAGATGTCAGGATTTGTAGATTTAACAAGTCCTTTTTTATTTAACTCATTTTCTATAGCACGCATAATTCTCTTTTTATCAAGGTCTGAGACAGAGGCTTTGTCTATTCCTTTCTTATAAAAAGCAAATGTCTTATAGGTTGAAAAATCTACCTTAGTATCATAATCCGAGACAACTTTTATTGAAGAACAAGAGGTAAGAATACCTATGCATAACAAAATAAATAGTTTATATATTTTCATAATTGGTATTTTTTAAAGATTCTTAAATAATGATAAATCTACCTTATTAGGGATGGTAACTTTTAATTTTTTTTCGTTTTTCATTGCCTGTTTGATTGCAAAAATAGCTTCATCATTTCTTGCCCAGTTTCTCCTAGCAATTCCATTATTTACATCCCAAAAAAGCATAGACTGTATTCTTTTGGTAGACTCTTTACTACCATCAATAAGCATGCCAAATCCACCATTAATAACCTCTCCCCATCCAACACCACCTCCATTATGAATGGAAACCCAAGTAGCACCTCTAAAACTATCTCCAATGACATTTTGAATAGCCATATCTGCAGTAAACTTAGATCCATCATAAATATTTGACGTTTCTCTGTAAGGTGAATCTGTTCCTGAAACATCATGATGATCTCTACCCAAGACTACAGGACCTATTTTTCCTTTTTTAATTGCTTTATTAAATGCTTTGGCAATTTTTATTCTTCCTTCAGCATCTGCATATAGTATTCTAGCCTTTGATCCCACTACTAATTTATTTTCTTGTGCTCCTTTAATCCATTGAATATTATCAGCCATTTGTTGTTGAATCTCTGGAGGAGAATTTTTCTTAATTTCTTCTAAAACTTCACAAGCTATAATATCTGTTTTTTCTAAATCTTCCGTGTTTCCTGAAGCACAAACCCATCTAAAAGGGCCAAAACCATAATCAAAACACATAGGCCCCATAATATCTTGCACATAGCTCTGGTATCTAAAATCGATACCATTTTCTGCCATAATATCGGCTCCTGCTCTACTAGCCTCTAGTAAGAAAGCATTACCATAATCAAAGAAATAAGTTCCTTTGGCAGTATGATTATTAATTGCCCTTGCATGTCTTCGAATTGTTTCTTGTACTTTTTCTTTAAATAAAACTGGATTTTCAGCCATCATGTTATTGGCCTCTTCAAATGACATATCACAAGGATAATACCCTCCTGCCCATGGATTGTGAAGTGAGGTTTGATCTGAGCCTAAATCTATATGAATATCTTCAACATCAAACTTCTCCCATACATCTACTATATTTCCTAGATAAGCTAGAGATACTGTTTCTTTATTTTCTTTTGCCAATCTTACTCTGGTTACCAGCTTGTCTAAATCAATTAATTTTTCATCAATCCACCCTTGATCCAGACGTACTTGTGTAATTTTAGGGTTTACCTCTGCACATACAGTAATACATCCAGCTATATTTCCAGCTTTTGGTTGGGCTCCACTCATACCACCTAACCCTGCTGTTACAAATAAATTTCCTTTAGGTGATTTTCCTATCTTTCGAAAACCATTTAAAACGGTAATAGTAGTTCCATGAACTATCCCTTGAGGACCAATATACATATAGCTACCTGCAGTCATTTGTCCGTATTGACTAACTCCCAATGCGTTCATTTTTTCTAAATCGTCTGGTTGAGAATAATTTGGTATAGTCATTCCATTTGTAACCACAACTCTTGGTGAATTTTTACTAGAAGGAAACAATCCCATAGGATGGCCAGAGTACATCGAAAGCGTTTGCTTAGAGGTCATTTCAGAGAGGTATTTCATAGTCAATAAATACTGAGCCCAATTTTGAAAAACAGCTCCATTGCCTCCGTAAGTGATTAGTTCGTGTGGGTGTTGAGCTACAGCATCATCTAAATTATTCTGAATCATTAACATAATAGCTTTAGCCTGCTCACATTTACCTGGATATTCAGAAATTGATCTTGCATACATACTATAAGTAGGACGAAACCGATACATATAAATACGACCGTATGTTTCTAGTTCTTCAGCAAACTCTGGTAACAAAACTGAATGATGTTTCGCATCAAAATAACGCAATGCATTTCTTAATGCCAACTCTTTTTCGTCTTTAGATAATATATCTTTTCTTTTCGGAGCATGATTAATAGAAGATTCATAGTCTCTTTTGTTTGGTAATACATCTGGTATACCTTGTTGTATTAACTCTTTGAATGTCATTTGTACCTGAAAGATTAAAAAATAATTATACTTACAAATATAATTGATTTTTAAAACGATTAATTTTTATACCGTTAAAAAAAACATCTATTTTTTGAAAAATTCGTAAATTGCAATTCTAAATTCATATTTTTTTTACGAATAATATCATATTTGAACACATATTTATAATAAACAATAATTATTCTGTAAAAAGTATTTAGTTGAAATTAAACTGTCATTAAAAAAAATGGAAAATATCACTCCTTACAAACCAATCAATAAAGTTAGAATTGTTACTGCAGCTTCTTTATTTGATGGACATGATGCATCAATTAATATTATGCGTAGAATTATTCAATCTACTGGTGTTGAAGTGATTCATTTGGGACACGATAGAAGTGTTGAAGATGTTGTGAATTGCGCTATACAAGAAGATGTAAATGCTATTGCAATGACTTCCTACCAAGGCGGCCATAATGAATATTTTAAATATATGTTTGACTTGTTGAAAGAAAAAAAGGCAAGTCATATAAAAATTTTTGGTGGCGGAGGTGGTGTAATACTTCCCGAGGAAATTAAAGATTTAATGGCATACGGCATTACTCGAATATATTCACCAGATGATGGAAGAGAAATGGGGCTACAAGGAATGATTAATGATTTGGTAAAACAATCAGATTTCCCCATTGGTAAAGTTCTAACTAATGAAATTAATCATTTAAAGAATCAAGACGCTGGAAGTATTGCTCGAATTATTTCATCTGCCGAAAATTTTCCTGAAATTTCAAAAAAAACTTTATCAGAGATCCATAAAAAAAATAAAAATTCTACAACACCTGTTTTAGGAATTACAGGAACTGGCGGTTCTGGAAAGTCTAGTTTGGTTGATGAATTAGTTAGAAGATTTTTAATTGATTTTCCAACTAAAACTATTGGACTTATTTCTGTAGATCCCTCTAAACGGAAAACAGGCGGTGCCTTATTAGGTGATCGAATTAGGATGAATGCTATTAACAACAGTCGAGTGTATATGAGATCTTTAGCGACTCGTCAGTCTAATTTAGCTTTATCTAAACATGTGAATGAAGCTATAGAGGTTTTAAAAGCTTCAAAATTTGATTTAATTATTCTAGAAACATCAGGTATTGGGCAATCAGATACAGAAATAATTGAGCATTCGGATACTTCTCTATATGTAATGACTCCAGAATTTGGAGCGGCTACTCAGCTAGAAAAAATAGACATGTTAGACTTTGCGGATCTAGTTGCTATTAATAAATTTGATAAACGTGGCGCTCTTGATGCCGTTCGTGATGTAAAAAAACAATATATGCGTAATAATAATTTATGGCATATACACATGAATGACATGCCAGTTTTTGGAACTATAGCCTCTCAATTTAACGATCCTGGCATGAATTCGCTTTACAAAGCAATCATGAATAAGCTTGCAGAAAAAACTGGGGTAGATTTAAATTCTTCCATTGAAATAATTCAGGAAATGTCTGAAAAGATTTTTATCATTCCACCATCACGAATTCGTTATTTATCTGAAATAGCAGAAAACAATAGAGCTTATGATAAAAAGGAACGAAGTCAAGTAGAAGTTGCTCAAAAATTATTTGGAATCTATAAAACAATAGACGCTGTACTCAGCACAAATTCATTATCGATCAATCAGAAAGAGACCCTAACTAAAACAGGTTTAAATCATAAAAACATTCTTGACAAAACCCCCAAAAATGAATTGCCTTTCCTAAAATTATTAATCAATCAGTTTGAAAAAATAAAAATGGATTTAGATCCCTACAATTGGGAAATTATCCTAAGCTGGCATGATAAAATTGAGCGATACAAAGCTCCTATTTATACTTTTAAAGTAAGAAATAAAGATATTAATATAGAAACTCATAGTGAGACTTTGTCTCATTCTAAAATACCAAAAATATCACTCCCTAAATATGAAGCATGGGGAGATGTATTACGATGGAACTTACAAGAAAATGTTCCAGGAGAATTTCCTTTTACAGCAGGTTTGTATCCTTTTAAGCGAACTGGAGAAGACCCAACGAGAATGTTTGCCGGAGAGGGTGGTCCAGAGAGAACCAACAGACGTTTTCATTATGTTAGTCTTGGACTAGAAGCAAAACGCTTATCCACTGCCTTTGATTCTGTAACCTTGTATGGAAATGACCCAGGACATAGACCTGATATTTATGGTAAGATTGGAAATGCTGGTGTTTCAATTTGTTGTTTAGATGATGCTAAAAAATTGTATTCTGGATTTGACTTAAGTCATCCCATGACCTCAGTTTCAATGACTATTAATGGACCAGCACCAATGTTGTTAGGTTTTTTCATGAATGCTGCGATAGATCAAAATTGTGAAAAATATATTATAGAAAATAAATTAGAGAAAAAGGTTGAATCTATAGTTAAAGAAACCTATGATTCAAAAGGATTAAAAAGACCTAAATACAGAGGAGAATTACCAAAGGGCAACAACGGATTGGGTCTTTTATTATTGGGGATTACTGGTGACATGGTGTTACCAACCAAAGTTTATGAACAGATAAAAACAGAAACTTTAACCCAAGTTAGAGGTACTGTACAAGCAGATATTTTAAAAGAAGACCAGGCGCAAAATACGTGTATTTTCTCCACAGAATTTGCATTAAGACTCATGGGAGATGTTCAAGAATATTTTATTAAAAAACAAGTTCGTAATTTCTATTCTGTTTCAATTTCTGGTTACCATATAGCAGAGGCTGGGGCCAACCCAATTACTCAATTGGCATTAACACTATCTAATGGATTTACTTACATAGAATATTATCTTTTTAGAGGTATGGATATCAATAAGTTTGGGCCTAACTTATCTTTTTTCTTTTCAAATGGAATAGATCCTGAATACGCGGTCATTGGTCGTGTAGCTAGAAAAATTTGGGCAAAAGCATTAAAGCATAAATACCAAGCAAACTCTAGAGCACAGATGCTCAAATATCATATTCAAACTTCTGGGCGTTCGCTTCATGCTCAAGAAATTGACTTTAACGATATTAGAACTACACTTCAAGCTTTATATGCTATTTATGACAATTGTAATTCTCTACATACTAATGCTTATGATGAAGCGATTACCACTCCAACAGAAGATTCTGTAAGAAGAGCCATGGCTATCCAATTGATAATTAATAAAGAATTAGGATTAACAAAAAATGAAAATCCAATTCAAGGGTCTTTTATCATTGAAGAGTTAACCGATTTAGTTGAAGAAGCAGTATTGATTGAATTTGATAGAATTACAGAAAGAGGTGGTGTTTTAGGTGCTATGGAAACCATGTATCAACGATCTAAAATACAGGAGGAAAGTTTGCATTATGAGACGTTAAAACACAATGGAGATTTTCCAATTATTGGTGTTAATACATTTTTGAGTTCAAAAGGCTCTCCAACAATTCTACCATCAGAGGTGATTAGAGCTACAGAAGAAGAAAAGCAATTTCAGATAGAAACTAAAAAATTATTACATAACGCTAACAAAAATGAGGCTACTACTCAATTAAAATCTTTACAACAGGCAGCTATGAATAATGAAAACTTATTTGAAAAAATTATGGATACTACCAAAGTATGTTCGCTAGGGCAAATAACAGCTGCACTTTTTGAAGTTGGTGGGCAATATAGACGAAATATGTAGATTTAAATGAATTTAGAAATTAAAATAGTAAATCAGATGAATAAAATTTTACTTATTCTATTAATTATTCTTATGGGTTGTAGTCCTAATCAAAAGGGAAATAATACAGGTGAAAAAGCTATCTATAATGATTATGTTATTACTCCAAAAAAAATTATAATTAATGACAATATTGAAAGACATCTTTTTGATTATTCTATTTCAAATGAAATTGGTTTAAATAAAATGCATGCTCCAGTGGGTTGGACTGAGCCAATAATTAAAGCTAAATTTGAAATAAGAGGTATTGTACTGAGTGGAGTACTTGGACTAGAATTTGAGGAAGGTGTAAAAAAAATACCTAGCAGTAATGGATTTTTAATACCTAATAACACAAAAGTTAGAATTTTTAATGCTGGTCTAGAAGAATTAGTTTTGATAGAAGTGTTAAGACCAAGCTATCAAAAAGAACTGGTTACGTTTTTTGAAGAATTTAATAACTAGTATTTTAATACTATAAAACAAGTAATCACTATTTTTTTTATATTTGATTATATAATTATTACAATAAAAAATATAATCTTATGAATAAAACAAGAGACATCGTAAAAGTAAGACTTCATGATGGTATTGTAGGACTCCTAAATATTGGATCTATAGTACTAGCAAGTGAATTAGGGTTTAACTGGATTTATATAGCTGTTGCTGTTGCCATTCTTCAAATTTTAAGCCCCATCACAAAATTTTGTCCTGTGTATACCATTTTAAATAAGCTAATGCCAGATACTACTCCTATGCAAAACGGGAAATAAAGGTTCTTATTTACCTTTTTATCCCTGGCTGCTTCAATATCCAGTTTTTCTCTTCTTTTTGAGTATCAACCATTTGCTTAACATCCAAAAGTAATTTTTTTGCATCATAAATTACACCATCTTTTATGGTGTGTTTTACTCCTCCTACCCTAACTACTTCATTTGATTCAGTTAATTTAATAGCTCCTGTTCCATAAAGAACTTTTAAATTTTGTAACGGATTCTCTTCTACAATAACAAAATCTGCTAATTTACCTATTTGAACAGAGCCAATTTTATCATCCCAACCTAAAGCTTCTGCTCCATTTAAAGTTGCTGAACGAATTACTTCTAGAGGATGAAACCCTGCCTCTCTTAACAATTCCAATTCTCTTATGTAAGCAAAACCATACAATTGGTATATAAATCCAGAATCTGATCCTGCAGTTACTCTACCTCCTCTATTTTTATATTCGTTGATAAAGGTCATCCATAACTGAAAATTATTTTTCCAAGCTACTTCTTGTTCTGTTCCCCAATAATGCCAATAAGAACCATGTGAAATTTTACTTGGTTCATAAAATTTCCATAATGAAGGTAAGGTATATGTTTCATGCCATTCTGCTCTTCTAGCTCTTTGCAAGTCTCTACTAGCCTCATAAATATTAAATGTAGGGTCTAAGGTAAAATCTAGCTCTAATAACTCATTCATTACATTGTTCCAATGAGTAGAATATGGCTTAGCAGCTTGCTCCCATAGTTTACCCGCTTCCTCAAAACGATGCTGTTCATTTTGATAATTGTAATCTAACGGATAATTTTGAACAGTTTTATCATCAAAAAGGGCTTCAGGTAACCCATACCAATGCTCCATAGAAGTTAGACCTGCTCTAGCAGAATGTAAAACGTTCCATCTAGCAACACTTAATTGAGCATGATGACATGCAGAGCCTAAACCTAATTTTTTATTTTCATCTAGAGCAGCAGTCATAATTTCAGGCTCTGATCCAAAGAATTTTATACCATCCGCACCATTTTTAGCATTATTTCTCACCCATTCTCTGGCCATTTCAGGAGTGCTAATGGGTTTTTTACTTCCAGATCCAAATCCAACATAATCAAAGATTCTTGGTGCTATAATTTTATTTTTAGAACTCAAAAGTTTTAATTCTTTTGCATTAATACCACTTGGTTGCCTTACTGTTGTGATACCATGAGCCATCCATAACTTAAAAACATATGACGGATTTGCTCCTTGTGATTTTCCTCCAATATGCCCATGCATGTCAATAAAACCTGGAAGTAAATACATCCCTGATGCATTTAATTCTTTACCACCCTTTTTTAATTTAGGCCTGTTTTTTTCTTCAATTTCTACTCCTGGATACCCCACAACTTGTATAGCAACAATGATGTTATTTTCAACAACTATGTCTACAGGTCCTCTTGGAGGTGAGCCATCTCCGTTAATTAAGGTAACTCCTCTAATAATTAATTGATCAAAAGGTCCTTCACCTAAGTAGTTTTCTTGAGAAAATCCTTTGTGAACTAGCAGCAGTAAAAATATAATAAGTAATTTTTTCATACGATACATTGTTAATTTCCTATTTGTGGAACTGATATATTATTTCCTAAAAATAAAGCATTTAAAAATAGTTTATTAGTACCATACCAAGCACCCCTAAAGTTTGGGTTATCTGCAAATAAAATAGCCCTTCCTTTTCCTATTGGACTTACTAATAACGACGCAGAGGGTTTTAAATAGGTATTTAAATTGACTGGAGAGATATACCCGTCTATATGAGGATCTGCTGAGTATTTTGCTACTGTAGCATACGGGTTTTTACTAGGTTTTAAAAATACAGTATTGTTTTTATAAACTGGTAATTTAATATCTCTAAACCCAAAACCTAGTGGATGTGTGAGATCTAATTCGATCTCAAAAATAGAACCACCTAATCTTTCTCTACCAATATTTTCTCTAGCATCTACATAAGGCAGTCTCTTTACAATTTTATTGGAGGAGTCTTTTTTATCTGTAGATTTTTTAGTGAGACTTTCTTTTACTAGTTTTTTTGAGATTAACCATTTTGAAGCACTACCAATAGTAATTATAGTATTACCTCTACTTGCCCAATCTTTAATTTTATTTCTTTGAATAGAGTCTAACTGACTATAATTCCCAGATACCATAACTAAGATATTATATTTATCT
>Ga0213868_10003991_pt1 | contig 13628 bp, 9 predicted proteins | sample PICome_9_FD_160087 | JGI IMG/M metagenome (GOLD analysis project Ga0213868, IMG submission 160087) | Coastal seawater microbial communities near Pivers Island, North Carolina, United States - PICO127 | ecosystem: Environmental > Aquatic > Marine > Coastal | place: USA: North Carolina | collected...
ATTATTCCCCCAAAAGAAACCCATCCGTCAGTGTTTTCCCCTGCATACACGCTTCAAGTCCGAGACTTCTTACCGAGAAAACGCCTATTTCTCTCTCTCTCACTTGCGCGGAGCGTTGTGTATCCTTTTCTCGTTTTTAGCGGAAGATATATATACTCTCACGTTCTTCTTCTTCTCTCGTTGTTTGGAGATCCAAGAGAGCGCGTACGAGTAAGAAAATCATCTCATCGGGGAGACGATCCGTTTTTTTAGATACTCTTTCCTTCGCGCGTTTCTCTTCTTCCGCGAAACGCTTCTTCAATTGGAGACGTCAGACGCAATATGAGCGGCACCAAGAGCAGCGCCAGCGCATCCTCCTCCTCGAAAGCAGCGTCCAAAGAAGAGAAGAAGGAAAAAGAGGAGGACGAGATGAAAGTCGTCGTCAGCGCGGCGGAAAAAGAGGAAAAAGAAGATTTAAAGACGACGACGGAAAATGTTGCGGACGAGGACGAGGACGAGGAGAAGAAAGCGTCGAACAAAAGCAAGACGAAGAGTACCTCTGATGTGCAAAGGCTCCCGAGACCGTCGCGAGAGAAACACGAAACCGCGATGAAAAGGTTGAACGAACAAATCGAGGAGAGGAAAAAAACGATCGAATCGGCCAAAAGCAAAATCAAAGTCTTGAGAGACGGACGAGAAAAAGAGCAAGCGAAATACGCACCGATTCGATCGAAATTAAACGAGTTAGCCGCGCAATGTCAAATTTTGATGCAAACGAGAGATGCGTGTAGGAAAGAAGTTCAAGCTTTGGATAACATGGGGAAAGGCGAGAGAGACGGCGGTTCCGGGAACCGAGGCGGAGGGAAGAGCGCGGAGCAAATCGACGCGGAGATGGCGAGAATCGAAGACCAACTTTCGCACGAAACGATGAGTTTGAAGGAAGAGAAAGTCTTGGTGGAGAAGATTAAGCAGTTGAATAAGATGAAGGATTCGGCGAGAGCGATGGCGGCGAAGCAGGCGCAGATTACCGGGACGGACGGGTCGAGGAAGGCTATGCAAGAAAAGGCGAAAGCGAAGGACGTGGAGATCAACGCGAACAAAGCGGAGCAGCAAAAACTGAAGAACGAAATCGATAAGATTCGCGGCGTAGAGGGAGGTGGCAACAACAAGAATAAGAAAGAAAATGGTAAAAGTGGTAATAGCGGCGGCGGCGATAACTTCAACAAGAACGTGAAAGCTTTAGAATCAGAAAGAGACGGCGCGTATAAGCAAATCTTGAAGATTCGGAAAGAAATGGACGATTTGCGAGACGATTTTAAGAAGAAAAACAACGAGTGGTTGAAGAGAGAGAAAGTCTTTCGCGCGGAGCGAGACGCGGAGTACGCGTCGGAGAAAAAAGCGTCGGAAGAGAGGAAAAAGCAGTGGGAAAGAGAAAACGCTCCGGAACCGTTCGAGGCGGAAATTTCTTCGTGCGACCAGTTGGTGAGTTTCTTGCAAAAGTTCTTACCGAAAAGTGCACCGGCGGAAGCGACGTCCTCGTCGTCTAAAAACGGAAGCGCGGAGGACTTGACCGCGAAGTTGTCCGGTCTGAAAATGGTCAACAAGAGAGACAAAGACGAAGAGATGGACGATTTGCTCTCCATGACTGGTACGCTCACGAAAGCGAAGAAGAACAAAGTCAACGCGATGAAAAACGCGGGACCTAAACCGCCAAAGGAAACCGACAAAGTGAACCTATCTTTAGACGCGTACGGTATGTTTGGTAAAGTTGGCATTTCCGCGCCGTTAATAGTTGGCGAGGTGCCCAGATGTGTAGAATTGCTCAACGAGAAGAAGGAAGAATTCTTGGAGAAGCGAAAGGTGAAGAAAGAGCGCATCGCCGCCGGATTAGAAGACCCCGTCGTCGAAGAGGAGTCCAAAGACGAAGAAAAGAAAGAAAAAAACGGCAAGAAGAACAAGAATAAAAAGAAAGGTGGTGGTGATGGTGGTGGAGGCAAGATGCTCGTGACGGTATCGTTCGAAGTCAAGGAGGACGAGAAGACGGTGGTTGTTTCGATTTCGCCGAAAAAAGAGGATTAGAAAGAAGAAAAACGTGTTCGAGTCTTCTGAGAGACGTGTAGTGCTCGACAAAAGTGTTATGATGATACTAAAACTAAATACTAAATTCTACTACAGTTCTACTTCTTCTCTTCCTCCGCCTCTTCCTTTTTCAATAAATAATACTCCGGATCGGTCTTCTTTAACAACGCTCTCGCGTGTTTCCTCCAAGCTTCGGAAACTCGCAATCGCATATCGAACGCGTTTCCCATACCTCTCAATAAAACAGACACTCTGGAGATCATGACCATTTGCCTCGGCGTGTCAATCATTGGATCCCTTCGCTCCATCTCGTCGATAAATTCTTGCAAATTTAAGCCTTCGGTGATATCTGGCGTGTCTCGATCGTTCCAAAAGGTTGCTAATTTGTACGCCGTATCGACGTCTCTCTTCTTCGTCTTTCCTCCGAACCCGTCCGGCGGCGAGGACCAGACCAGCCTCGCTACTTCTTCTTTATCTTCATGCAGTAACGCCAAGACGAGTTTGGCATACGCGCGTCGGGCGCATTCGTCGATGCGCACGGTTTGACCGTAGTCAATGAGACCGAGTCTTCCATCGGGCATTAAAAGAATGTTTCCCGGATGCGGGTCGCCGTTGAACGTGCCGCACTCAAAAATTTCGTGCGCGTGAACGTCCAACATGGTTCGCAACACGTCTCCGAGATTGACAAGCGTCGCGGACGGTTTCTTTTCTGACTTCCCAAACACGAGACGTAACGGTGAGAGATTATACGCCAACCGAATTGGTTCATCGATGAGAAGAAATTTCGCTCGAATCATCGCGTTCGCCTTCCTCGTCGCTCGCGCGGTTTCTTCCACGTCTTTAAAATTCGTTTCGTTTTTTGCCTCGTCGGCTAACAACGCATTCGCCGAATGACGCATCGCGTTCGCGTCCGCGCTCTTCCCAGTCGCCTTCAAAAATCTCTCGTACGACTCCTTCACACCTCTCACCAACGGCACTCCTTCGATCTCTTCCATAAACAACGCGTTCTTTGAACACATCTCCACTTTTGGTTCTGGTATTTTCACCCGATCTGAAAACTTCCCGTCCTCGATCAACCGTTTCATCTCTCGCAAATTCTCCGCCTCGATTCGATAATCAAACTCGTTCAAAAAGTTCCTCTGCACTTCCTTCAACGGCGGCACGTGTTGCGGTTGAAACAGTCTCAAAAAGAAAATCATCGTGTCCACGTCGTTCCTAAACCGACTCTCCACCTCCGGCGCTTGCACTTTGACCACGCACGTTTTCGATTCGCCTCGCAAGCGACATCGATGCACCGCTCCAATCGATGCCACGCCAATCGGCGTTTCCTCCCAATACTCGATCGCGTTTTCATACTTCGTCCCTCGTAAGCTTTCTTCCGCTATTTTCAGCGCCTCACCTTTCTCCAACTTCGTCGGCGCTTGATCTTGCACTTTCTTGCACCACTCGAGATATTTCTCCGGGACGAAGTCATCTCTCGTGCTTAAGAACTGCGCGTGTTTGATGTAAAATCCTCTCTGTTCCCAGACTTGTTTCTCAATTATTGGGCTGAAATAGTTATGTAATTTCTCGTACTCTGCGTTCGCGTCGGTATCCGAGAGGAGAAAGAAGGAGGAGAACATCGTCGAAAGAGGGAAAGAAGAGGACATCACGTCGTCGTCTTCGTCCCCGGGACGATTTTGTTTTTGATGAAACCGATGGAACAATTCGTTCCTCCGTTGCACGTACCGGTAACTCAAATACGCCGGCAACGCGTGGTACCAAAACGTCGTCGTACGCTTCGCGTTTTCGTAGTTAAAGTACTCCGACGATGATGTTTTTGTCGTCGTCGTCGTTGCGGTCACCCCGATTGCTGCTGCGAGTGCTGCTGTCCCACCACCGAAAACCAAACGTCGTCCGACATTCAACATCATCGAAGAGTTCTTCAAACGAAAGCGTTAGTATATCTCCTCGTTTTTCTCGAGCGACCCGAAAGAGAAAGAAAGGAAGGAAAAGAGTCGTTCTCTTCCGTTTTCGTTTCACCACCGATAAAACCGGGGGGCAAATCGTCGATCGAAGCGTGGAAAACAAACTGTTACTAATTTGTGTGTTCTTGATCTGAAAGATTTGATTGAGAAATAAATAAATCGAAAAGCGTTTTTATGAAGAGAAAATTTGTGTTTTGTTTGTTGTTGTGTCTTTTTTCACTTGCAATGTGAGTTAGGGAGGGTGAAATTTCAATTTGAAGCGCTTTGCACGTTGAGCACGCTGGAAGCACTTTGGCGAAACTTTTTAGGCTCGAAGCGCTTCGACACCGTCCTTATTGTGAGTTTTAAAACTCTCACCAGTTTTTTGTTATGTATCTTTGAAAGTCATGTGCTACGTGCTGCAATTCTTCGTCGGCCTGGTATTCTTCCCATTCGTCTAAATCTCCTTCTTCCTCTTCTTCTTCTTCTTCTTCTTCTTCTGTTATGTATAACTCTCCATCTTCGTAATACCAACCAAATGGGAGAGGACAGTCGTTGTCGAGGAGGTATTGTACACAGTCGCGGTGGTTGTACTTTTTCGCTTCGAAAACCGCCAAATCGTCCCACGGCCATTTGGCGGTTTCGTGTAAGTACTTCAAACAGTCTAATTGGCCTTCTCTGGCCGCAAACCTACACGCCAATACGTGATATGTGTTATATTTATCATATTTACGCTCGACAAGATATTCGAGTATATGAAGGTGACCATTTTTAGCCGCCAAATTGGCAGTTTCCCAATCCCAAGGCACTTTGACTTCTTCGTGTAAGTATTTGAGGCACTCGAGATGACCGTTTTCGGCAGCTTTTATACACGCCAGCATATCGATAGGACACTCATTTGCAACGCAATACTTTACCATTTCCAGATTACCTTGTTCTGCGGCCGCATTAATCGTCCATTCATCCCACTTACACTCTTTCTCCTCTCGCGCCCACTTGAGCAAGTCGAGTTTATTCGTTTGAGCAACTCTTACGCAGAAACATATTTCGCTTTTGCCCCAGTCACTCGGCCACAACCATCGATTCTCCCACATGAACTCCAAAGTCGATACCGATGACATCTCTTCGACCTTGAACTTCTTCTTCAAATCACTCGCGCGAGATGATCTCTTAATCAACTTTCTCGTTTCACTGTTCACTTCGCCCAAGAATTTCACATCCGTTCGATTCAATCTCGGCAGAATGTGTTTGAAACAAATATCGTCCCACTTCACGACCACGTCCCACAAAGAATCTCTCTCCCCCATCGTCGTCGAAAGCTTTTTCTGTAAAACTTGCGTCTTCATCGCTTTAGAAAGAAGACAAAATCATCTCTTGTCTGTTCTTTTTATGTTGCGTCGTTGCTCTCGGGAAACTGAAGAAAATTCGTCATTTTCAGTCACACACAAAACGGAGCTTTTATTCGTTGGAATACTCATACTACTGCTGTGAGAATACGAACAACAACTCTCTTTGAAGAAGGAGAAAATGTCCTCGATGACAACCTTACGCCTGTACCGTCAAATCCTCAAAGCGACGAAAACGTTCCCCTCGAAAAACAAAAACGGTTTGTACAAAGAAATCCAACTCGAGTTTCGGGAAAATTCAAAGTTGACGAAACAAGAAGAGGTGGAGAAGAAACGAGCGATCGCTTTGGACGGGTTAGACCGACTGAGAGCGTTCAGCCGGTTAGACGGGAAAAGCAGCGAATGGGAGGTACGGTTAAAAGGACCGAGCACGGAAGAGAGCCGGTAGTTTTTAGAGTAGATGTAGGAGTAGTAGTGGTTGTTTAAGAGTCTGTCTAACTTAAGTTTCTAGTTTCGCGTGCGTGTTGTCTGATGTTCCTTCTCCTTCTTCTTCTTCTGAAAACGGTTTGTGGCGACGGAATCGTAAGGTGACTTTTACGATACCGTTGTCGTTGTTGTTGTTCGAGGTATCGTCGATAAATCGAGGCGCCCACGTCCTGTGTTTTTTGCTCTTTTCTTTTTCGCTCTTGCCGCGGTGAGGCGGATGTCCGAGAGGGACAACAATCGGGAGGTGTTTACGAACGATGTTTTCGAGGTCGCAGGTCGGAGGAATGCGCCAATCGGTGTCGATGCGGAACGCTTTTTCGGTCGTGTTCATGTCGTACTCGTCGTTTGCGTCGTAACATCGCGCCGGCATATGATAGGAAATGTCGTTCTCGAGCGCGTCCCAAACGGAGAAACATTTCGGTCGCTCGAGTTCTTCGCGACTCGTTCTGTCCACCATTTCGAGCGTTATCGTCCACGGGCCACACGTTCGAGTTTGCGTTCTGTTGTTGTTGTTCAATATTTCCGAAGAAGGAACCGAGAAGTTTTCAAACGTCGCCACCGTCGCTTGGGAGAAAAAGCCTTCGGCGAACATGGCGAGCGTTTTCGAAGCGTCCGTGGTTAAAAACACTTTCGTTTCTCGTTTCACCGGAAGCCACGAGATGATATTGTCTGGATCGCTTCCGCGCTGTTTCGATGGTTCCGCCTTCGTCGTTATCTTCTTCACGATTTGTCCAACTGATTCATCTTTAAAACCGTTCGTGCCTAACTTGTGGCAAAATTCTCTCAGCGTTTCTTTCCAGAAAAACAACGGCTGCGCGGTAAAGGCTTCGCACGGAACGTATATGCCCGCATCTGAGACTCTAAACTTCGAGTAAAACGGATTGAATATCGAGTTCTTCACCATTTCGTCCAACATTTCGCTATTGCGACCAATTTGCGTCACGTTTCGTAAAAATCCTTCGCCAAACATATCCGCCAACAACGGCACCAGTTGGTTCCGTAGCTTGCCTCTCGTGCTCCACGTCGGCGTCGAATCGAGAAAGTACGGAACACCGAACGTGTGCGCGAAATCCAGCACGTCCGATTTCGGTCTCGATAACATCGGTCGCCAGATTCGAACGTTTTCAATGATACCTTCGTCGGACATGCCGTTGACGTTTAACACGTTCGCGCCGCGAAACATGTTCGTGATGACGTTTTCTTGCACGTCGCCATCGTGGTGGCCTAGAAGGACCGCGGGGTACTCATATTTCTGTCGCATGAGCTTGTAGAAATCAAAGCGAATTTTCCTGGCTTCAATCTCGTACGTCTCCCGTGGCGTCACGCCTCGTTTCAAGCCTTCGTTGTTCATGTTTTTAATCTCGCACGCAATGTCGTGTTTTCGACACCACGCCTCTAAGAAACTCGCCTCGGCGTTTGCCTCTGGACGATTGCCGTAGTTGATGTGTAAAGCTATTACCACATAGCCTAACTGTTTCAAAATCATCGCTAAAACCATCGAGTCGACGCCACCAGACAAGGATACCGCGATGATCATTTTTTTATTGTTATTATTGTCTTCTTTAATGTCGTCAAACCAAAAGTCTTGTTTCGATACCATGAACTTTCTCACGGCGTCGACGATTGGCATGCGCGTCGCTTTTTCTATTTGCTCCGCGGTCGGATCGAACTCAAAAAACTCCAAGATCTCGCCGTTCGTTTCTGGATGCCACTGTTTTCCTTCTAGATCTTGGTAACATCGCAAAGTAGTCTTCTTGAACTTTTTCAGCAATTCGAGACTGGCCGAATCCGAATCTACGCGTTTGTCCAAACACTCTATGATTTTCTTCAATTTCGGTAACGTTTTCTGCGTGTGTCTGTACGGCATGAGGAGGAAAACCAAATGCTTCGCATCGATTGAATGCGACGACGTGACATCAATCTTCTCTAAACACCTATCTACGATTGTAACGCACACTTCATCTAAAAGCGCTATGTTTGTCTCGGCTTCATTTACTAAAGAGCGACGACGAAAGTAGTGTCTCGAGAACTGGTCGAGCGTGACGACCGTCGCGATCGTTATTTCCGGGAAAAGAGTTCCTCCCACTCTCGCGTTTTCCTCGATGGCATCTAAGCACTCTTGGACGAACTCGTGATGATGACTATGATTATGGTAATAAAAACTCTGCAACTCATCCAGTAACTGTCCAAATTGACTCGAAATCTTCGCGTCCAAATCTGTTCTCTTCTGCACGTCTGAATGCTTGATAAACCATCGGTTCTCGTACAACTTGTCTATCAACAGCTTTTCTTCGTTAACTTCTTTTACTTTTTCTTCTTCTTCTTCAAAACGAAACCACAGCTCTAAAGCTTTTGCTCTCAGACTGTTGAATTTGCTTTTCGGTTGTTGTTGAATTTGCTTTTTGTGCTCCTCTTCTTCATTTGTCGTCGTCGACGCAACGACAAAGTCATTCTTCTCCTTCGCCGAAACAGACGACGACGACGATAAGAATTCACCACCAAAGCTATTACTCTTTTCGCTCAAACTCGCCGTCGTCAAGATATGGTTTCCCATATTAAAGTGTGGCCTTTAGGAAAAATGAAGGGAGGAGAAAGAAAAAAAACAAAAGAAATTTGTTATATATTTATTAAACTAAACCCTAATTAACATTCACAAGGTAGAAAAATATGGCTCAGTGGTCTAGTGGTATGATTCTCGCTTTGGGTAGCAAAGCGCTGCGCAAACAGCAGTTACATTAATCTCTAACGTGCGAGAGGCCCCGATTTCGATTATCGGCTGAGCCCATTACCGTGTTATTTTTTGCCGTTTTGTTTTCTCTTCGATGGAATCTACGTATGTTGGTATCATCGTATCGTGGTTCTTTATGGGGAGAAAGGCGAGTTCGACGACGCGAATATGACGAATACGTTTTTTGCGCATGAAACTAACTATTACTACACTACTGAACGACATCATCATCTTCGAATCTTTCGATCATCTCAACGATTTCCATCTTATTCAGCTTCGAGTACCCTTTGATGCCGTTCTGTTTACACGTCTCGATCAACTCGGGCTTTCTCATCCTTCGCAACATCCACTTTCGATCCCACTTTTCGATTTCGTCCGAGGCTATAGATTTTTCCTTCTCCAACATTTGTTCCGTGGCTTCGATTTCTCGTTCGATTTGCGCGCGAATGCGACCTTCTTGAACGTCCGTGGGTAGGTTTTGTAGTTGCACCTGAAGTTCGCCGATGTATTCTCCGAGGTGTTTCGCGAACGAAGATTTTACCGCCGCGGCGCCGCCGCTCTCTTCTATTTTCCGTCCCTTCTCTTCCGCTTTTACTATTCCTTTACTACTGTTACTAGTACCTAACAAACTCGCTTTCAAACTCGCCGCGATTTCCTCGATCACAATCCTATTCTCGTTGATGTCCTCCTCCTCATCACCATCAAAACCTTTCATCAAAACTTTGCGTTCGGGCTTCAACAACCCAAACGGCGACTCGATTTGCGTGTGCGCGAAGCACGTCGCCGCGACGAACCACGTCTCTTTCCTCGTCAAATCAAACCCGCCAAATCTCGCGTAACTGATGAAATACACCAGCGCGTACACGCTGAACCTCTTTTGCCGTTTCAATTCTCCCTCTGACTTCGCCTCTGCTTCCCACGAGCCGAACGAAAGTTGCGGTAAAAACCAACTCATGGAGCCGAAAATAGGGAGGAAAGAGAGGAAAGAAGCGACGGTCCATCTCGTGCGTAAATCATCACCATCATCATCATCATCATCATCATCCACGTTTGAAGACGAGGAAATATGATAATAGCTATACAAGACAGAAAGTGCGATCGCACTCGTCAAAGTCGCATCCAACGCGCTTTCCACGAACATGAATCCATTCTCGTTAAAAGATACGACTTTGACACATTCGTGTCTTCTTTTGCTTCTTAAACTCTTGCTTAAACTCTTCCTCTTTTTCGACGATTTTAAAAGCGACGAAGGTGGTACCACCAGCGCTATTCTTATTCTCGTTGTTGCCATTCTTCTTTCAAGAGGAGAGAGAGAGAGAGACAACAACGCGCGAGGAGGAAGTTTGAGATGTTTTGAAGAATTTCGAAAGTTGTTTTTCCCCAGATATAAATTCTTGTATCTCGCGCGGGAAGTAGAGAGAGAGAGAGAGAGAGAGAGAGAGAGAGAGAGAGAGAGAGAGAGAGAGAGAGAGAGAGAGAGAGAGAGAGAGAGAGAGAGAGAGAGAGAGAGAGTAAGAGAGTATAACAGAAGAGAAGACGTGCAAATGTCGTACCAGTACCGGAAGAAGAACAGTTCTGAAGCTTCTGTTCCTTCGTCGTCGTCGTCGTCTAAATCGACTTCAACAAAGTTTACGAATTCCATAACGAAATACGCGTCTCAGGCATTGAAAGGCTCGGAATCGAAGCGCGTGGATGCAAACTTGTTAGATTCAGTCGCCGAAATAGTGTCCGGAAACGCGGTGTACATCGAACGGTTTCACTGCGAAGAGAGTGATTACGAAACTTTGGAACGGTTGGCGAATGATTTAGACGAGTGTTCTAAAGAAGAAACAGAGGAAGGAATGATAAACTGGTCGAAACACTTGAAACGGGAAAATCCGGAGTTTTCGGAGACGTTTCGAACAGTCGTGGAACGGATGGCGGAGTACTTCGACGTGGACGTGTTCGCGACGCGTCTTAACTTTTACCGGGACGGGTCGGATTGGAAACCGTACCACCACGACTCGCACGCGTTTGGCGCGAACGGACACAAGGAAGATTTTACCATGGGCGCTTCTTTCGGCGCGCCGAGAGCGCTGAGCTTTCTTCACGAATCGAGCGCGAGTTCGTTCGAGTTTCCTCAGAAGAACGGGGATGTTTTTGCGTTTTCGTCTGAAGTGAACGCGGCGATGAAACACGGCGTGCCACAACTGAGCGGCCAAGAGCAGTTTAAGGCCAATCCACGATTTTCAATCATCGCGTGGGGGAGAAGGAGGAGTTTAAACGCGAGAAACTCCTCCGTATCATCGTCTTCCGACGAGAAAACAACCATAGCTGTCGACGAATCGCGAATGCCGTGGCATCATAACACGAAAAACAACGAAGGAAACGAGCAAGGAGGAAGCTACGAAGTCTCGTTAGAGAGCGGAGCTAAGAACGCGAACGAAAGAGTCATGTCCAACAACGAAGTCTCGGAACTCGTGCAAAAATTTATCAAACGTAAACGAAACGAGACGAGGAAAACCAGCAAAGCGTTAGTCGAGCATTTGAAAGAGAACAACGGAATAGATGATTTTGATTTCGTTCGAATGAAAAAACAAGCTCGCAAATATCAACGCGACGACACGATTTCGGCGAAGGAGTTCGTCGAATCCGCGTTAGACAGTCGCGTTTCAGTGGACGATTTAAGGAATCTCGCGTCGTACTTACCGAACGAACAAAAGAAGATTGAGTTGACGAATGAGCTTCAAAACTATTCCAGCGCGCTTCCTTTCTTGTCATAGTGTCATAGTGAGTAGTAATAGTTTCAATAATAGTATTAGTAGAAGGTATTAAAAGATAAAGCAACGGCGCTCTTCACGCTCCGCGGCACATACTGGATAGTAGTAGTTACTTCTTCTTCTCAGTCGCTTTCGTGTACAAGTACGCGCCTAACAAGGCCAAACCGCTCCCGGCGGCGTTCAACGGACTCACCGGGTTGCGAAAGTAAATCACGCTCGCGACAATCACGGCGACTCTCTTCAACGAGTTTCCGACAGAAAACGTCACCGGAGAAATACCCGTCAACGCTTGGTAAGATACCTGGTTATACAAGTGATAAAACACACCGGATAAGAACAACATCTGGCACAACTTCTCGGCGCCGACTTTCGCAACCGCGGCGGACCATCCCGCCGCCCACTGGCTCCCTTCCATATACACCGCCGCCGGCGCCAAGTAAAAGAGACCGACGATACCAAGAATGCCGTACAAGTTAATACCATCGACTGCTTTGAAATCGTTCAACTGTTTCTTACTCGTGATGTTTCTCAACACCATCGCGACGTTCGAAATCATCGCGCCGTTAAATCCGGAAATTGAAAACGACACCTCCTTCATCGCCGCCATCGAGCAACCTAACACGATTGGAATCAAACTCGCCCACACGGCTGGAGAATACGTCGCGCCCAACAACGGTCCACTCAAAATTACCGAAAATACCGGCTCCGCCGCTTTAATCACGTGCGTAAACGATACCGCCATTTTAGAGAACGACACGCACGCCGAGACGTGGCCAACCATGTGAAAAAATGCCACCGGTAACACCGCGACCAGAAACGCCTTGGACACTTTCGGCTTCTCTTGAATCCCAGTCGCCCAAACGACGAGCATCCATATCGACGTCGCGGCTAACTGCAAGGTGGAAATCAACCACGGGTACGGGAACACGTTCAGCGTGCTCTTGTTGTACACGTTGAACACGATGTTGAAAAAGTACCACAGGGAGAAGAGCACCGCGGTTCTCGGCCCAGCAGCTAAGGTGGAAAACCCAGTTTTTAAGCTGAAACCATTTCCATCACCCGTGGATGCTGCCGCTGCTTTTGCGGAAGACGACGACGACGTGGACGACGCGTTCGTCTTCAGAGAAACCATTCCTCGAGATTTCTTTTTCTGATAATACTGCGTACTTCTGGACATCAACACCCCTCCTGATGATACTATTCCTTTCGTTGATTTTCCCCAAAACCCGTTAACCACCACCAAAGAAGCATCATCATCTTTCGCTAAAACTCCTCCTCCTTTCGAAGAAGAAACGCGGGGCAAAAATCTTCTCGTCGTCCTGTTGTTCGTGTTGGTGTTGTTCCCGTGTCCTCGTGTGGTAATAAGTCGCGCGTTCAACGCGGTTGCCATCGTCGTGAGCATCTAGTCTTTCTCTCTCTCTGAAGGTGGTGTTAAATTTCAAATCTTTCCCACTAAGCAGCAGTTTTGTGGAGATATTCCCTTACTATTACTCTAGCGGATGTAACATCAAACGTTCTTCGATTTGAAGACGAGGATACCGATTTCGACGACGATGAGTAGTAACGCTCACACTCGGTCGGGGTTGAGAAAGAAGACCGGGAGGAAGAAACGAGCGATAGTATTACTCCTCCTCTTACTCATCGTCGTTTTGGTCGTCGCGTTCCAATGCGTCCGGATAGAAGTCGTCTCGTCGGACGAGGACGAAGAGAAGGCAGAAGGAGCAGGCGCGAGAGTTGCGCTGCCCTGCGATCCGAGCTCGAGCGAAGAATTAAAGCATCAACAACAACAGTCGTCGTCATCATCTCGAATGAGAGAGAACGACGACGTAAACGACGGGAAAGCGAGACGAACGAAAAGTAGTGCGAAAGAACGTTCATGCGAAGATCCGGAGCGAGTGGACAGTTTAATCCGCTCGCACGCGTGCGAAACCGGCGCGAGTGGAGAGCACGCGCAGGCGCAGCTGAGAGCGATGCCGAGGAAACCAAGCGAGATGTCGGATGCGCGGGAGGAGGAAGAGGAGACGAAGAAGAGTCACAACGACGACAATAAGAACAACAACATCGAAAGGAGGAGGATCCGAAAGAAGAGGAGAATACTTCTAAACAACGTGGAAGACGCGGACCCGGAGATGGAAAACCAGGAGATGAACCGAGTTTTAGAACGGTTTCGTTCGGGGCGGATGAGAGTCGACGGGACGAGGAACATTTTTCACGACCCCGAAGACGGGAAGGCGGCTTCGACGTTACTGAAAACGTATAAAACGTGCGCGGTGGTCGGGAATTCAGGGACGTTGCAAAAGACCGC
>Ga0213868_10003992_pt1 | contig 13625 bp, 7 predicted proteins | sample PICome_9_FD_160087 | JGI IMG/M metagenome (GOLD analysis project Ga0213868, IMG submission 160087) | Coastal seawater microbial communities near Pivers Island, North Carolina, United States - PICO127 | ecosystem: Environmental > Aquatic > Marine > Coastal | place: USA: North Carolina | collected...
ATGCGCCCCCCGCCGAGATTAAAGCCCCTGCGCTCGACGATTCCTTCGTAGCCGAAGTTCCCCAGTCGTCGTATGCGCCCCCCGCCGAGATTAAAGCCCCTGCGCTCGACGATTCCTTTGTAGACGAAGTTCCCCAGTCGTCGTATGCGCCCCCCGCCGAGATTAAAGCCCCTGCGCTCGACGATTCCTTCGTAGACGAAGCTCCCCAGTCGCCATATTCCCCTCCCGTTGAGGGAGTCGAGGGTGCCTCATATACCCCGGGACCTTCTTTACCAGTCACTAACGGTCTCGCCATTGCGAGTATGATTTGTGGTATTCTTTCCCTGGTCTTCTTTTGTTTTTGCGGGGGACTTTTTCTTGGGATTCCTGCGGTAATTTGTGGGCACTTGAGCTTGAATCAGCTGAATTCTCTTGGGAACTCACAACAAGGTCGAGGGATGGCGATTGCCGGATTGATTTGTGGTTACCTAGGCATCGCCATTTTGATTATCATGATGCTGGGAGGTAATGGGAGTAGTTATCAGGAGATTTAGCGCTGGATGAGTCCTCCACGGGTTAAAGGGAAGTGGCCGTGCTGGGTATTGTTGATCCCGCTTTCAATCATGCTTTTGGCGATCGCTCCTTGGCTGAGTGAAAGAATGCCCAGCTGCCTGTTTCACGAAAAAACCGGACTCTTTTGCCCTGGTTGTGGTGCGACGAGGTCGGCGCTTGATCTCAGCAATGGAGATTGGTTTGGAGCGATGAGAAATAATGTCCTCTTTGTAAGCAGCCTTGGTTTGAGTGGAGTCTGGATTGTGGTGTCAGCAGTGAGTGAAAAATTTCCAGAGGTGGAAATATTGCGAGTTTTTCGATTCCGACTTCGGTTTCTTTGGTGGATTCTAGCGACGTTGATCGCTTTCACGCTCCTCAGAAATATCCCGGCAATGGATTTTCTTCGGCCCATTTCCCAATAGTGGTTAGCGATTGGACCGGTAAACTGGTGGAGCCAACTTTAGGCTGCGCTCTTTGACTTCTTTTTTTAGAACTTCAATGGCTTTTTCTAACTGAGGGTCCTTGCCCGAGCTCAGGTCTCCCGGTGTCACGTCGACAATAAAATGGGGGACTGCGCCATAGAGCTCCATATCTTCGCCATTATGAGGGAGGAACCAGCCACGGCCTGGTAGGCGCATACGACCGAGTTCGAGAATGGTTGCAGAGCCAGTAGAGATGACACCTCCTGCGGTCGGGATTCCAACGATTTTCCCCCGGTCGACAGTCTTGATGGCGTGGGAAAAGATTTCGGCATTTGAAAAAGAATTCTGATTGCAAATGACAACGATAGGCTTGTTCCAGCTTGCGTAGACGTGGCGATCCTGCGGGTAGCCGATCGCGCCGTTGCGGCCCACGGTATAAGCGTGCAGGGGTTGGGTTAATACGGTGAGCAGGTGATCACAGGTAAAGCCGCCTCCGTTGTCGCGAACATCGATAATAAGGCCGTTTTTCCCTGCCCCTCTTTCGTAAATATGGTGTTCAAATTTCTCGAATTCATCCCACATCATACGAGCAACGTGAAGGTAGCCCAGTTTGTTCTTTGAGGCATTTTTCACGCGGGTATTTCGTTCGTCAAGGTGGGCCGATTGGGCAAGCGCTCGGGCTTGTGAGTAGCTAATCGGGCGGATGATTAACTCACGTGGTGCTTCATCGTTCTCTCCTTTGACACTTAGGTGAATGTCACGATCAAGTCGTCCGTTGAGGGTTCGGGTGAGTGAAACATCAGAACGGATTACTTGGTCATTAACCTTTAAGATCCGGTCACCGATGTGAAGTCGGCTGCCCGGTCGGTCAGTTGGACCGTTGGGGTGCACGAAGATTACTTGATTTTTTTTGTCGAGGCGCACGCCAAGGTGCGGGGTGAAATTGCGCCCTGCTTCGTTGAACTTCCATTGTTTTGGGAAGTCGTTGGGATTGAAACCCATGTGAGAGGCATTGAGTTCGCCTAAAAGAAGAGCCATGACACGAGCGTATTCGTTCGCAGTCGGCGCGTTTGCGGCCGCCAGTTCGTATTTTGTTCTGATCTTATCCCAGTCTCGATTATTGAGGCTTGCATCATAGAAACGATCTCGCAAAACCCGCCAAGCTATTTTGAAGCCCATCCGCTGGTATTGCGCTCGGTCTCGATCCATCGGGATGGTGAAAGAGTAGCTGGAAAGACGACCTTTAGTGAAGAAGGACGGAACCCCATTGGCGACTAAATAGATTTTGTCGTTGTCGCGGTAGCGGATGATTGGTCCGCTTGCCTTTGCCATAACTGTGGGCTTGGCGCCGGCTTTCGCTTCAACGCGGTGAATACTGCCACCACTCTGGAAGGTTAGATTTTTGGAATCAGGCATCCAATGAAGCCGGGAGAGGCTCATTCCGTTGAGGGGAATCCGTTGGATCCTTTTGTGTAAATCCTCAAAATCGATGGAATCTTTCTCTTCCTGATCTTCTTTTTGGGGCTTTTTCGTTTCGGCTTCCGTAGTTTCTTCCTTCTTTTCCTCTTTATACTGAGGATCCTTTGACATGGCCTGACGGGCCGATTCGATCTTTGCGTCGCGATCGCTGCGGAAGTGAGTTTCACGCCTCAGATGAACGAAGAACAAATCAGTTTGGGTGGAATGACGGCGGCCGGCAAAGGCTAAGATCTTGCCATCCGGAGACCAGACAGGTGAGTAGTCACTGTCAGGATGTCGCGAGACGTTGATTGGCTCGCTGTCACCATCGGTAGCGGCAATGTAGATGTCACTATTGTAGTTATAATCTTCGACAGCGTACGCGATATGTTTGCCATCGGGTGACCAGACGTAGGAAGGAGAGTCCCACCCCTCGATGAGCTTTCGGGCCTCCGAGCCATCCGGCTTTGCAAGGAAAAGGGTCCCTGGGTATTCCACGTAAGCGATCTGTTCTTCGTTGGGACTTAGTGAGAAGCTAGATTTTGGCTTGGCCCCCTTTGTAATGGGTTCATGCTCGAACGATTCGGCATTCCACCAGAACTCCTTAGAGTTGGTTTTAGACATGCGCCAGTAGTTGATGATGACGCCATTGTCTTTCTTGTAATAGATATACTTTCCGTTTTTGGCGAAGTAGATGTCAGATTCAAGAGCCGGAGAATTAGTCAATTGATTGGGTTCCTTGAGCACGGTGTCCATAGCCCAAATTTCACCACCTGCTTCAAAGGCCCATTCAAGACCGGTCGGGGTGACTGTGGCGTCACGAGTGGAGCGAAAAGTGAGGGTCTCGCTCTTGGGATGTTCAAGAGTCGTGCGGTGATAAAGATTGATTTTCTCTGGGTTGGCTTTTCCTTGGGTTGAGATTGTATGGAGATCGAGAAGGTGGCGATAAACGATGGTTTTTCCATCAGCTGAAATAGCTGGGGCGAAGACACTGTCGTCCGGATACTGCGTGAGTTGACGATCACTCTCTTTGTCGAACTGGTGTTGCCAAATATTATGTGCACCGGAGCGGCTGGTGACATAGTAAAAGGATTTTCCGTCCGGCGCCCAGATTGGGTAGCGGCAGCCAGTCTTGTCTTTGACGGGTTCGGTGAAGGTCTTCTTTGTCAAATCGTAAAGCCAAAGTCGAGAAGCCTGCGCTCCCTCGTATCCCTTTCGGTAGGTGGTTGCTCCATCGCGAACGATGAGGAGTTTTTTTCCGTCAGGGGAGTAGCGGCCATATCTAGCATTTGCATTAAAGATGATCTCTTCGTCTTTGTTTGGATTGAGGTTTGTTTCGATAAGGCGGTAAGGTCTTCGGCCGCTGTGATCGCGGTATCCGCGGACAAGAATTACTGGTTTGGTTGGGTGGAGATCCTCCAGAGAGCTTCCTTCCGAGTGGAAGGTGATTTGCTCTGGGATCCCACCTTGAATGGGGATTCGGAAGACCTGTTCTGAGCCTGTTCGATCGGAGTTAAAAAAGACAAACTTTCCATCCCGAGAGACCTTTGGTGTGTCGTCTGGTGCGGGGTGGTAGGTGAGCCGGCTCGCTTCGCCTCCCTGAGGGGAGCTGGTCCAAATATCACCGGCCCAAGCGAAGACCAGTTTCTTGGAATCAGGAGTAATGGTTGCGGTGGATTGGAGTTGGATTTGACCCATCCCGTTCGATAGTCCTCCAGCAAGTAGGGAGGTTAGGAAAATTGAGGTTGCATTCATGCGGAGTCCAAAAGAAAGGATCCATGAAGGAGCAGACCATGTCGTTAGAAGCATGAACAAACCGTGCTTCGTTTTTTCAAAAAGCCAAGAGTGAAAGGTATTTCAGTTACGGTGTGTTCAAAAATTAAAATCGTTCGATCTCCTGAAACCGGTTTGATCAATGTTCGGATAGTCTAAAGGGGAGTTAGATTAGAGATGAGTTATGGTTTTCAGGAGGATGATTCTAGGCACAGAAAAACCGGGTCTCGAGAAAGCCCGGTTTTTTGAGATCTCAGAAGAGATCAGCTTTGAGATGCCAGTAGCTCTCTATGACACTGAGTCGCGCGCGCTGGCGGACAAGTAGTCGCGGTTCAGCTTTGCGATATGACTAGCGCTGATTTCCTTTGGGCAAACCGCTTCGCACTCGAATTGGTTCGTGCAATTTCCAAACCCTTCCTCGTCCATTTGGCGAACCATGCCAAGGACGCGTTGATCCTTCTCAGACTGGCCTTGCGGGAGATGGTTGAGGTGCGAGGCCTTTGCAGAAACGAAGAGCATAGCTGAGGCGTTTTTACAAGCGGCGACACATGCTCCGCAGCCGATGCAGGCGGCAGCGTCAAAGGCAGTATCAGCATCAGCCTTAGGGATTTGAATAGCGTGTGCATCTGGCGCCGAGCCAGTACGGACGCTAATGTAACCGCCGGAAGCAATGATTCGGTCGAAAGCGCTCCGGTTAGTGACTAGGTCCTTTACAACGGGGAAGGCATTTGCACGAAAGGGTTCGATACAGATGGTTTCACCATCTTCAAACTTCCGCATGTGAAGCTGACAAGTCGTGGTGCCGCGCTCCTTGGAATGGGGGACGCCATTGATGGTCATGGAGCACATGCCACAAATTCCTTCGCGGCAGTCGTGGTCGAAGTGGATAGGTTCCTCTCCATCTTGGATTAGGCGTTCGTTAACAATGTCGATCATCTCGAGGAACGAAGCCGAGGTGGGGATCTCTTTGGCTTCGTAGGTCTCAATGCGGCCTTCGGATTTGGCGTTTTCCTGACGCCAGACTTTCAGAGTGAGGTTAAGGAGTGGCATGACTTACTTGTAGGAGCGGATGGAGGGTTTGACTTCTTCGAAGATGAGTTCTTCCTTATGAAGGTTAGGTGGCTGGCCAGGTTCGGTATGCTCCCAAGCAGCAACATACTGGTAATGATCGTCGTGACGCTTGGCTTCCCCTGTCTGAGTGGTTCCGTCCTGAACTTCCTCATCAGCCTCGGTGAATTGGTGCTCAGTGCGGAAATGGCCGCCGCAGGACTCTTCGCGGGCAAGGGCGTCGTGGCAGAGGACTTCAGCGAACTCGATGAAGTCGGCCACCCGCCCGGCTTTTTCGAGTTCGGAATTGAGGCCGCTAGCTGATCCGGGGATGCGAACGTTAGTCCAAAATTCGTGACGAATTTCGGGGATTCTTTCGAGAGCCTCTTCGAGGCCGGCTCGATCTCGAGCCATGCCACATTTGTCCCACACAAGGAGACCAAGTTCGCGGTGAAAGGAATCAACTGATTTAGTTCCTTTGATATCCATGAGGGACTTCAGACGATCTTTTACTTCGTTCTCGACCTTTTTGAACTCGGGGTGGCTTGTGGTGACAGCACCCGGTTTTTGTTCGGCGAGGTAGACTGCGATTGTTGAAGGGATGACGAAGTAACCATCTGCGAGGCCTTGCATAAGAGCAGAAGCTCCTAAACGGTTCGCTCCATGGTCGGAGAAGTTAGCTTCGCCTAAGACGTGAAGGCCGGGGAGATTGGACATGAGGTTGTAGTCCACCCAGAGCCCACCCATGGTGTAGTGGACGGCAGGATAAATCTGCATCGGCTGCTTGTACGGGTTATCGCCGGAGATTTTCTCATACATCTGGAAGAGGTTTCCGTAGCGAGCTCGGATAGCGTCTTCGCCGTCTCGCTTGATAGCGTCCTCGAAGTCGAGGAAGACGCCGAGTCCAGTAGTCGCTACCCCGCGTCCTTCGTCGCAGCATTCCTTGGCCGCTCGGGAAGCAATATCGCGGGGGCAGAGGTTTCCAAACGATGGATACTTCCGCTCGAGATAGTAATCACGCTCATCCTCAGGTATATCGGCACCCGTCTTTTTGCCTTCGCGGATGGCTTGGGCATCTTCCGCTGATTTAGGAACCCAAATGCGACCATCATTTCGAAGTGACTCTGACATAAGGGTGAGCTTTGATTGGTAGTCGCCGCTGACGGGGATGCAAGTTGGATGGATTTGGGTGTAACATGGGTTTGCCATGAAGGCCCCCCGTTTATGGGCTCGGAAGGCGGCCATGACATTACACCCCATGGCATTGGTGGAGAGGTAGAAGACGTTTCCGTAGCCACCAGTTGCTAGGATGACAGCGTCTGCTGCATGGGTGGTGATTTCCCCTGTGGAAAGATTGCGAACGACGACACCCTTGGCATGGCCTTCAACGACGACAAGGTCGAGCATCTCGGTGCGAGGATGCATGGTGACGCCTCCGCTGTTGATTTCCTTTTCGAGCGCTTGGTAGCAGCCAATAAGAAGCTGCTGGCCAGTCTGGCCCCGGGCGTAAAATGTCCGCTTCACCTGAGCTCCGCCGAACGAACGGTTGTCGAGGAGTCCACCGTATTCGCGGGCGAAGGGAACACCCTGAGCAACGCATTGGTCGATAATCTCAGTCGAAACTTCAGCTAGACGGTGAACGTTTGCTTCGCGAGATCGGAAGTCGCCACCTTTGATTGTGTCATAAAAAAGCCGGTGAACTGAGTCGCCATCATTCTGGTAGTTCTTGGCTGCGTTGATACCACCTTGGGCTGCGATGGAGTGAGCTCGGCGAGGGCTGTCTTGGTAGCAAAAACAATCTACTTTATACCCAAGCTCGGAGAGAGTCGCCGCGGCAGAACCACCCGCGAGGCCCGAGCCAACGACGATGATTTTGAACTTCCGCTTGTTGGCGGGATTGATCAACTTGGAGTCCATTTTGTGGGAACTCCATTTTTCGGCAAGCGGGCCTGAGGGAACTTTGGAATTTAAGCTCATGGGTGAAACAGTTGGTCGTGGTTAGGTACAAGCTTCACAGCCGAAGCCGAAAAGAAGGATGGCGAGAGGAATAGAGATGAAGCCAAGGTAGATGACGACGGCGTAAGCCTTGGAAAGTAGGGTGATGGGCCCCGCGGTTTTCTTGGTGCGTAGACCAAGAGTTTGGAAGATCGAGGCGACCCCGTGGCTGAGGTGCGAGCACAGTAGGGTCATGGCAATCACATAGAAAATCACAACGAAAGGATTACTGAAACCAACGATGACCATTTTCCAGGCGTCGTGTCGCTCGGATCCATCTGGCATGACCTGCATCAATGAAGCGTAGTCTGTGCCAGCCTTGACGGTGAAGTGAAGGAGGTGAAAAATAATGAAGGCTAAGATTGTCAAACCACTCCAGATCATGATCAGCGATGACTTCGGAGCTTGGACGGTCGCCTGGTGAGAGTATTTTTTGCGGGCAGATTTATTTTCCTTCGTGAGAAGAATCGTGAACCAAAGATGAGCGGTAAAGCAGGCTAGCAGCCCAACTCGTGCAATCCACACTCCCGCGCCATGGAAAACTTCGTGGAGAAATTGGGCATAGTCATTGAAGGCGTCTCTCCCCGCAAAAATAAGCAAATTACCGGTGAGGTGACCGGCCAGAAATAAAACGAGGGCAAGTCCGGTTACCGCCACGATGATTTTGCGGCCGATGGAGGATTTTACGAAGGCACACAGGGAGCAGGAAGGAGCACTCATGGTTCACTTAAGCACCCGGCGGGCGCTGGGAACAGGCTATGGCTCAACCGCGAAATGACAAGTGGTAAGGAGTGGATTTTCCCGATTCCATGGCTTTAACAGTTTGTTGATTAGAGAAAGCCTGAGGGATGGGTCTCAATCCCAGACTTTTTGACGAATTCAGCTAATCAATTCCTTAATGATAGCTCCGCCAAATTGGGAGAGCTGTTTATAGCGGCCGGCGTGGAAATAGGTGAGTTTGTTGTCGTCTAGCCCAAGAAGGTGAAGGAGGGTGACATGAAAGTCCCGAATGGGGCGGGCCAGGTCGACGGCTTGGGCTCCGATCTCATCTGTTGCTCCGACGACCGCACCTTTTTTTACACCTCCACCAGCCATCATGATAGTCATGGCGTCGGCGTTGTGGCCGCGGCCAATAGAGTAGACGCCCCCTCGCATATTGTTGTCGGGGGTGCGGCCAAATTCGCCATTCCAAATGACGAGAGTGTCGTCGAGCATACCCCGTTGCTTTAAATCTTTAATGAGCGCGGCCCATGGTTTGTCGACAGCGGAAATTCTCGAGGAATGACCGCGCTCAAGGTAGTCGTGGCTGTCCCAACCACCCGCAAAGATTTGCACAAAGCGTGTGCCTTTCTCGACGAGCCGCCGAGCCATGAGGCATTGGCGGCCAAAGTCATGAGTGACCTTGTTGTCCATTCCATACATTTCCCGGATGTATTCAGGTTCTCCTTCAAGGTCGACAACTTCGGGAACTTCCATCTGCATGCGATAGGCGAGTTCGTAAGATTCCATGCGCGCGGTAAGGTCGGCGTGCTCAGGATGTCGCTTGGCGTGTTGATCGTTAAGAAAGGCAAGTTGATCCAAAGCGGCGCGTTGGTGAGCGCGGGATTTGAAAGGCTGTGATTCTAGATTTAAAAGAGGGGAGCCTTTTGGTCTGAGAGCTGTTCCCTGAAAGTGAGCTGGGAGAAAGCCGTTGGACCAGTTTTTTGAACCACCTTGCGGCAGGGCCATCTCGGTCATGACGACGTATCCTGGGAGGTTTTGGTTTTCTGATCCAAGGCCATAGGTGGCCCAGGCGCCAAGGCTAGGGTCAGCCCCAAGGCGGCTGCCGGTGTTCATGTGGAAGAGAGCCTCGGGGTGGTTCAGAGACTCGGCTTGGCACCCACGGTAGTTGCAGAGTTCATCAGCCACTTCGGGATCAGACATGTATTTCCATTGATCACACATATCCATTCCGGATTGCCCGGCTTTTTTGAATTTGAAAGGAGAGCCGACGTAGAATTGGTAGTTTCCAGCAGCGAGGCCACGATCGTTTTTGGATTCGGTTTTGTGGAGCTGGGTAAGTTTGGGTTTAGGGTCGAATGTGTCCATGTGCCCGGGTCCTCCTTCCATGAAAAGCATGATGACATTTTTGGCCTTGGCCGGAGTCATGGGCTTCTTGGGGGCCATGGGGCTGGCAGTTACCTCTTCGGCGAGAAGGGATGAAAAGGCAACGGAGCCCATTGATGATCCAAGGCCGTAGAGAAATTCACGACGGGAATGTGCATCGGACAAGGGGCGGGAACAGAGGGGGGATTTCATAAGAAGATCGAGCTTTCGATTGATTGGCCAATACCAATCTTAGTAACTATAAACGAATTCGTGTGAATTGAAGAGAATGAGGCAGAGGTCGGCAAGTGCCCGTATCTTGGGGCTAACGTCGGAGGCCTGTGCGTCGCGTTCGTAGTTGCTGAAGACTGGAAGAATTTCCTGATAATCAAAAGTTTGCCCAGAGAATTCCTCGACAAGCGAGCGAGTGATTTCGGTCGGGTATTTGCGAGGTTTCGGGGTGTGTTCTGCGTGATAGATACGCATCTCCCTGACATAGGGATCAAGCTTAGCTTCTTCTTCTTCGCTGGCGTTCCGATTAAAGACGAGCTGGAAAGCCCGTTGGATTTGTTTGGGAAGCGTCTCCATTTCCTTTTCCAGGCGAAGAGCTAGTGCGATAGAGCGGTCTGTGAGGAGATCGCTGTTCATCAGGGTGAAGGCCTGTGGGGAGACGGAGGCGGAGTCCCGAATCTCACAAGAGTCGTTTGGGTTGGGTTGGTTAAATGTCTCAAGGAAGGGATCGGCGAGCCCACGTATCCGATAAATGTAAATCGAGCGCCGATTTCGTTGTTCCGGGTTTTTGTTTGGTAAATAGGTCGGGGCGATTGAGAATTGAATCATGCGTGGTTGCAGGGCAACCTCCATATTCATTTCGGGACGAATGGGGAGGCCCCCGGCCAGTGGGTTGAGTTCCCCGGTGATGTGAAGCATTGAGTCGCGAAGTTCTTCGGCGGTAAGACGCCGGTTAGGAAAGAAAGCGAAGAGATGGTTGTGGGGGTCTTCCTGAGCGAGCTTGTATTGTTGAGGATGGCGTCCTGATTGCTGGTAGGTTTGTGAGGTGAGAATGAGGCGATGAAGGCGTTTGATACTCCAGCCATTTTCTACGAAATCGGCAGCGAGCCAGTCGATAAGTTCCGGGTGTGTAGGAGGTGATCCCTTTACTCCAAAATTATTGGGATTTCCGGCAATGGGTTTATCAAAATGATACTGCCAAATTCTATTGACGATAGAACGAGCGGTAAGTGGATTCTTGGGGTGAGTCATCCATTTAGCGAGTGCGAGGCGGCGCCCATCTAAGCTCTCCGGAGTGGCAAAAGGGTCGTCTTTCGAGCTTCCGTTGACAGGAATACCTAGAGCGGAAAGAACGCCTGGGGTAATCTCTTCACCTGGCGCCTCAAGGGAACCTCCGGTGAGAACATGTGAGTCGGGCCTCCATTTTGAATCGACTTTTATGGGCATGCGAAGTTTCCGAGCATTAAGGAAATTTGGGACTGGTCCGTTATACACCGATTGCACCATAGGAAGGAATCGTTCACGCCGTCGATTCCAGATCCATTCGTCCTGTTCACGGACTTTCAGTTGTCCTTTTTCTGTTTCGTTGAGACCGACGTGGCGGGGAGGTTTTTGGTCGACTGGGTCATTTTTTCGGTCTTTGAGGTTCTTGTAGGGCAAGTTGTGATTTGCATACCATTCTTTGGCTTTTCCCTCTACTTTTTGCTGGAGGCGTTTGGCTTCAGAGTCAGCGAAATTATGAAGGACCTCAACCTGTGTCTTTTCCTCTTCAAAGCCAATCTGGTTATCATTCTTTTGCCATGAAACGTAGCGTTCGGCGAGTTGGGTTCCTTCGAAAATGGAATAGATACGATAGTAGTCTTTGGTCGGAAGGGGGTCGAACTTGTGATCATGACACTTGAAGCAGCGCATCGTGGTGGAAAGGAAAGTTTGTCCCACAGCATTGACGACATCGTCAATATACTGCTGACGGGCTTCGGGAACCTTTACCATAGCGGGATCCCAAGGGCCCATACGAAGGAAGGAAGAAGCGATCATTTGTTCGGCCTCTTTTACCGAGTAGTGACCTTTTCTGCGAAGGTCTCTATATTTGACGCTATTACCTAGGCGTTTGCGAAGGGACTTGTCGGCCATTTCATCCCCGGCGATTTGCTCCATGACGAACTCGTTGTAGGGTTTGTCTTCGTTAAAGGCGCGAATGACGTAGTCGCGATAGCGCCATGCATTTGAGCGCTCGTAGTCGTTAGAGAGCCCTCCGGTGTCGGCGTAGCGAGTGACATCAAGCCAGTGCTGAGCCCAACGCTCCCCGTGTTGAGGTGAGGCAAGGAGTCGTTCAATTAAAGCGAGGTAGGCTTTGTCGAAATCCTGGTTGGCGGCCGATCGGAATTTAGCGACTTCGGCTGGAGTTGGTGGGAGGCCGATAAGGTCATAGGAAACACGCCGAATGAGAGTGCGAAGGTCGGCTCGTGGGGCTGGTTCGTATTTTGAGGTCTTGATTTTCGCGTGAACAAAAGCGTCGATTGGATTCCCTCCTTTTATCGGAGGGATCGGTTTTTTGATTGGAAGAAATGCCCAGACAGATTCGGGCTTGTAGCGCCGGTAGGTCCAATCGTCCGCAAGGCCACCGGAAGTTTCGATCATGATACCTTCGCTGGTTACACGTTTGTTTTTTTCGTCCGCGAGGATCTTTTTCTGGGTCGCTTGATCAGGCCAAGGAGCACCATTTTCAATCCAGGTTTTAATGTGAAGGATCTGGTCGAGCGTTAGGCGATCATTCTCCTTGGGAGGCATTTCAAAGTCAGGGTCCTTCCATTTGATGACGGTCATAAGAAACGATTTCTCGGGATCACCAGGAACAAGGAGGTCCTTGATGAATTCTCCTCCTCTGAGGAATCCTTCACGAGTGAGAAGATTAAGTTCGCCTTCGATATCATCCGGGTCCTCACCGTGGCAGGCTGCGCATTTGGATAAGAGGATGGGGAGTGCCTTGAGCGTGGCATGTTCCGCTGGTGAAGTGGCCCAAGCGAAATGGGTGATAAGAATGAAGGTGATCAGTGACTTCATGGTGCAGAAGAATGGGTCACGAGGTTAACGGCCTTCCAGCTTATCAAAAGCTCGTAAGATTTTTAATAATGAAACACATATACCCTATTTCAAATCGTGAATTACAAAGAAGACGAAGTTTTTTCGCTTTCGTAAGCTAGACCGCCTCCTATCAAAATACCAATAGTCGGCGTGATTTTCTCTTTAGGACCCCATTCTTTCGGCCAACTTTGGAGGGAGCTGGTCGGAACAGGACGAAAAGTAGGCCTAATTTTAGTTAGGCGAATTGGCTGAGAAAACGAGTATCGTTCTCGATCAGCAAGCGAATGTCTTTAATGCCATATTGAATCATAGCGAGACGGTCTAGGCCCATGCCGAAGGCGTATCCAGTAAGCTTACTGGGATCAAAGGCATCGTCACCTCGGCTTTCATTAATTGCGCTGAAAACAGCGGGGTCAACCATACCACAGCCTGCGACTTCGATCCATTTTGGTTTTTCGCCTCTGACTTGGAGTTTCACGTCAATTTCGAAGGAAGGTTCGGTGAAGGGAAAAAAGTGGGGCCGGAATCGAACTTCGGTTTTGTCGCCAAACATAGCGCGGTAGAAGAATTCTAAAGTGCCCTTAAGATCAGAGAGGCGGACGTCGGAATCAACATAAAGGCCTTCAAGTTGGTTGAAGACTGAGAGGTGAGTTGAGTCGATTTCGTCCCGACGATAGGCGGAGCCAGGAGCGATTATTTTGATAGGCGGAGCCTGCTTTTCCATGGTGCGGACTTGCACCGAGGAGGTGTGGGTGCGGAGGAGTTTGCCTGAATCAAAATAAAAGGTGTCGGAGTCGTTTCTGGCGGGGTGGTCAAATGGAGTATTGAGGGCGTCGAAGCAGTGGAATTCAGTTTCGATCTCCGGTCCATCTGCGAGTGCGAAGCCGAGGCGGCGGAGGATTTGAATGGCGCGGTCCTTGACGATCGTGAGGGGGTGGAGGGATCCCGTTGGGAGTTCGCGAGGCGGCATGGTGACATCTAGTCCTTCGACGGAGGTGGCGTCAGCTGCGTCCTGGAGTTTTTGTTTGCTGGTTTCGAGAGCGTTACTAATGGCTTGGCGGGCCATGTTTAGAGCAGCCCCGAGTTTTGGTTTGTCTTCGTTGGGTAAGTTGCGCATTTCAGCGGCGAGTGCGTTGAGGGGGGATTTTTTACCGAGGAATTTGACGCGGGCTTCTTCGAGAGCAGCTTCGTGAGAGGCGGCGTCGATTGCGGCGAGGG
>Ga0213868_10003994_pt1 | contig 13617 bp, 9 predicted proteins | sample PICome_9_FD_160087 | JGI IMG/M metagenome (GOLD analysis project Ga0213868, IMG submission 160087) | Coastal seawater microbial communities near Pivers Island, North Carolina, United States - PICO127 | ecosystem: Environmental > Aquatic > Marine > Coastal | place: USA: North Carolina | collected...
GTGGTAGATTTGGTGGTAGTAGTAGTAGAAGTAGCAATAGGAGCAGCAATAGGAGTAGTAGTAGTAGCAGCAGCAGTAGTAGTAGTAGCAGTGGTAGCGGTGAGAGTGAGGAGAGAAGGCGAAGATACGAACGCGGCGAATGATTTTTAATGCAAGTTTACGCTAGTACATTTCCCTTTCCCCACTACCCATTCTTATTACCGTCTTCATCGAGACTCTGTAACTTCCTCGCCATCGCCACGTCCGCCTCTATCTTCTTCCTCCTCTCCTCTTCCGTCATCGGTTTCACTCCGTTTTCAATCCAAGGAACCATCGATCCATCTTCTCGTTTACAGACCACTTTATTCGTCTGCTCTTTCTCCCCGCAGTTTGCGCACTCCATCCCAACGTCGCCACCTTTAGGCAAAGCGACACATCCACAGTTGAAACACACGATGGCTGCTTGTCCCATGCGATTATTCTGTTTCCCATCCGGTCCTTCTTTCAAGATTGTCTTAAACCGTTCGACGCATCGGTGTAAGTTGGTTACGTTTTTCAACATGTGTAAATGACCGAATAACTCGGCGACGTTGTGTAAGTTCGAGGGAAAGTTCGCGTCTCCAATTTCGTCCGCTTTTCGTTCGACTTTGAAATTCGCGTAGCTGGTATCGAATTCGAGTTGGACTTTTGCCCCTTCCGGCATTTGTTCGAACGATACCACATTCGGTGCTGTTGGTGGCGATGCCATCGAAAACTCTGTTGCACTACTCATGTCAAACGTGCAAACCCCCCACGTTTTTACGAGCTCTATTTTTGCGCAGAGCAAAAAAAAAACAAAAATCATCTCTCACTCACTTCCTCTTCATTTCGAAGAATATTTAACACACAACACGAAAGAAAGAAAATAATATATGATGAACATCACGCTGAACACGGTGTTGAAAATCAACACGATCGTAGGCGCGGCGTACGCGTCCAACGTCATTCTCATGCCGGCGAAATAGTACGTTTGCTTTTAATATATATATACATAGATCTTCTTCTTCTTCTTCTCGTATCGTCGTGCGAAAATGAATTTGAATTTGCACATTTACCTTTTTCGTTCAATTCTCGTTGACGATCGAATTTTGTTTTGTTGTTCCCGGTCTCGTTATGATGAGTACGCACTAACGCATCATCATCATCATCATCATCATCATCATCATCATCATCATCAAAATACTAATATATAAACAACAGTCTTAAAGATCACGGCGTTGGATACACGAAGAATACGACGTACGTCGCGCACGGGTTAGTCGGCGGTGTTCTCGGTTTAACCGCCATGACGTACCAAGCTGCATTTAAAGGTGGAGACGAAATGTCCGCGGCGTACGCCTCGGTCGCGGCGTTTGCTTGGTGGAACATAACCGCCGCGAGACGCGTGTTTATCGAAAAGGCGAAAGTTATCGGACCGAAAATTAACTTTTGCATCAGCGGGGCGATGCTTGGGTTGTTTACGTACGCCTTGGCGAACTAAAAAATTCTTTGTACAAATAAATACAACACAAGACAGATTCAATTACCATTATCATTTCAAAGCTACGACCATTACGCCGTCGCTTGTTTGGCTAAATCTCAATATGCGCTCGATCGTTTGCTTCAGTTGCGCTTTTCCCGCATCCGAACTTACCAATCCAGCCTTTCTGCACGCTTTGGTGATGTCTTTCATCGTCGTGCGACCGGGATTTTTCTTTAACAGTTCGCGAATAATCTTCTCGACTGGATTTGTGGCCGATTCGTCTTTGATTTTGTCTCCGCCAACCCCCAGAGCGCTCGCTCCTCGAGACAACGGACGCTGCGCTGATTTCCGAGCAGAGTTTTCTTGACTCGTCATGCCAGCCTGCGATGCCGTTCTTTTCACACCTTGGGAAGCTGCGGTGGCTTGTTGCTGTAACTGTTCTTGCTGCAATTGTTGTTGCTGCGCTAACGCTCTTCGCTGTTGCTCGGCAGTCGCTTCCTTAGCCGCCGCCGCCGCTTCCTTAGCCGCTTGTTTATCTCTAACTTCTTTTTGCTTCACTTTATCGATCAGGGATCGCGTTTTCCCGATGTTCACTTCTTCCTTATCGGGATCGAAATCTTCCGGAATATCGTCGTCGTCATCATCGTCGTCGTCGTCCGAGAATATCGCCGCCGCCGTGATGTTATTTTCAATCGCGTTTTGCCTCGTTAACAACGTTTTGATTTTCTGCGCGTTTTCATCGAGCTCATCGTCGGAATCCGCCGTCGGAGGTTTTGGTGCGTTTTGCTTATCTATTTCTTGTTGTTCCGGGTCCGCAGTTGCCATGACTTCTCCGCCTTCGTCGTCGGAATACGTTTGATCGTGTTCCCATCCTTCGCCGATGCCGTCTTCGTTCTTCTCTTTCGTTTCGTCCTCGTCATCGCCTTTCTTCTTCCCGCCGCCGCCGCCTCGCTTTCTTCCTCTCTTCTTCCCACCGTTCTCTTCGTCTTCGTCGTCCGTGTCGTCTCCCCTTTTTTTGTTTCGTCTGGACTTTGGATTGACGATATCGTCCTCTGAATCCGAATCCGAAAACCGGTCTAAATCGGCGTTGTTCGCCCCGCTTCCGACAAACTTCGCCGACGTCTCGTACAACCTATCTTGCTTATTCTTCATCAATTCTTCCGCTTCTTCTAAATTTAGCACTTTTCTCGACATCAACTGTCTGAAATTATACCAAGTCTCCATCGGCAACGCGCAGAAATCGTTCGTGTTTTGCGCTTTCAAAATGTAAAACTTTGCGCTTTGTCCTTTCTCTTTCGCGCCGACAAACGCTTGTCTTTTTCCTCCAACTAAAGATAATCCAGAGGCTACCGTCGGGTTCGCCTCGTCGATCGTCCTTCGCATTTGCCATTCTACCGCAGCTTGTTTCCCGCTTTTAAATTTCGGTAAATTCGTCCCGTGGAAAGAACCAACCGTATATTTCCTCACCGGATTCAAACTCTTCAAGTTATATTCTTTCGTCAACGCCATGGTGACCCGATCGTTGTTTTGTAACACTTTCGCATCGTCTAAGACAGTCGACGCTTCGCTGACGGATAACCCGTTGATGGTGGACTGATTTCTTTCCTCTTCGTCTTCTTCCTTCTTTGTTTTTATTGTTGTTGTTGTCGTCGTCGTTAATGTCGCTTCTTCTTTCCTCGGTAAAGCGCAGACGTTAAATCCTTCAAACGTGCCTCCTTTCTTTTGTATCAACTGTTGAACGTCCGCGCGCTCGGATAAGAATTGCTCGCACACTTTTCGAACCGTCGCGGGGACAGAGGGAGGTAACGATATCGAAATCGTCTTCGACTCGTCCTCGGAGGCGAATTTACAGTGGACGACGACGACAGAAGTGTCCGTCGTCGGCGACATTTTGGTTTTTGTTTTTGTTTTGCGATGTGTGTGTTTTGTAACGAAAGTCTTTCTTTATTTTGCATCTATAGTTTTGGTTTGTTACAACAAGTTTTATCAGCATAACTCTGTCTCTCTGCTCTCTCTCTCTCTCTCTCTCTCTCTGCACCCTATCTTTCTCTCTCCTTCTCTCTCTCCTTTTCTCTCTCTTTCTCTCTCTCTTTTTCTATGTGTGTATAAATTTACGCCAAGTTGATCGGGAGGTTCATGACGTTCGTCGCTAAGTTGTTACCAAACGGGTTCGCGACGTGGTCTTGCAACGCAGCCAACGGACCCTCTCTCAACACCAACGCTTGGACGCAGATGCCAACGAACGCAATCATCGCCGCGCGACCGTTCTTGATCTCCTTCAACTTCATCGAATCACTGTCAGCGCCCATTCCTAACGGGTCAAACGGAAACGTTTCATTGATGCCAGACTTGCCCGTCGCCAACCAGCCGGTGATTCTCTTCGTTTCCAAGAAACCCATGGTCGGAAACAAAACAGCCAACTGCGCGTTGATCGGGAAACCGTAGTCTTCTTGGCCAGCCATGTACCACTTAGATTGGATGCCCAAAGCTTCGGTCGTGCAGATGCCGGCAACCGCCATCATCGCCCATCGAGCGTTCATCAATTCCGCCTCTTGGTAGTATTTTAAGCGTTCCGGATCGGAGCCTAAACCGAGCGGGTCGAAACCGTAGTCACCCGCGATGGTACCATCGAGGTAGTCCGGAGTCTTGATGTTCGGCAACCTGTGATGATTATGTGAATGAAGAGGAGATTTCGTTATTGTCAGCAAATGATGACGATCAAAGGAACAACAGCCAGCGCGCGCGAGAAAAGGAAAAAATCGTATTCTTTGGGAAAAGCGTTCGACAGCCTTTCTTTAGTTGAAAGATACTCTCGCGTCTCCGTATCTTCTCCGCTTCGAGATGGTTCTTGCAAAAAATAATGTTCAATCGCGCGAAAAGAGGCGAGATGCGACATCCACTCGTTCAATCCGATACTGTGAAAACGCTCGTCGAATACTACGGCATTCAATTCCGTCGACAGATCGAGTGAAATCTAGGTGAAATCGCACTACTCTCAACCGCGCGCGCGCTCGAAAAGCGCAGATTTACAAAAAAAAAAATTGAGAACGAGAACTCGTACCAAAGTTTTCTTTCGGCGAAGACTTGCACCGACGCTCTTCTCGAGGAAGCAGAGGCGCGGACGTTCGTCTTGGCGACGACTCTGGTGCCAACAAAGGAGGAAACTGCGAAAGACATTTTTATTATCTGTGTTGCGTGTGCGTGTATGAGGTTTTCTCGCTTCGGGTGTGAACTTTAAAGCGCGCTTTCCGAAAAAGATTAAAAACTCTCTTTCCCTTCTTCGCGATGATGAAAAAGTCGGTTGTTGCTCTTGGTTTCTTCTTTCTTGCGTGTTTTTGGATGGATTTTTGTCGTAAAAAAAATGCCTTTGGGACGAGAAGAGGATAGAGGACTAATTGCCAAAAACGCCCTCGGAAATCTTCCGTCAAAAAAAAGAACGCGGTAACATCACATATCACACACCACGCGAAATTCACGCGCGCGTTAAGATAATATAATCGAGTCAATTAAGAAATTTATTAGAGAAAACAAACAATAATGTCTGCTTTTACTTTATCTGCTACTAGTTGCGTGACCGCGGCGATGACGAGAATGAGCTTGAAATCCTCCACCTCAAAAACCTCAACGTCAGCCGCATCCACGTCTTTGTCCGCGAAGAAAACGGTTGGGAACGCGTCCGTTTTTGCGTTCAACAAACGAGTCACCCCGTCGGCGAGTAACGGACGCGGTGCTTTAGTCATTACGGCCGGTGGCCGATCCATTGGTTGCACTTTGGGTGGTACCAGAAGAAAGACGGCGAGAAAATCTGGGTTTTTTGCGAGAAAAGCGACGCCAAACGGAAGAAGAGTTTTGAAGGCAAGAATGAAGAAAGGACGTAAGGTTTTGGCCCCGGCGGGTAAAACGCACTCGACGTGGAACAGAATGAAGAAGTAAATGATGGATCATCGTATTTTCTTTGTTGTAGTCGGTGTGCGCGGAAAGAAGATTACAAATGCAATGTTGGATTTCTTCTTATCTTTTCGTTATACGAGGGCAAAAGAAGACACCACCACCCTTGTACTTTGGAATTCCTTGGATCCGCGCGCACATAAATTTTTATAGCTCTTGAGGATTGTCTATTCTATTATATACTTGTATACACCTAATTATCTAATATCTACTTACTATAAGTCGTCGTCCACGTACCGCTTTGCATCTGTTCTGATGCGCTCGACAACCTCGCACGTTTCGTCAAAGTCGTATCCCCACGACGAAAGCATAGTTTTCCCGCCAGAGTTGCGAGACGCTCGCTCAAAGTTGTTTGCTTTTTCCGAAAGCATCTTCTCCTGGGTTCTCGTTTGTCTCGTCATCGCGTGAACGCTGAGTAGAGGAGATTTACTCGTGACGTTATCGTCAGTAGGATACGTCATTGGAAGTGGTAAAGACGCACCAGCAACACATCTCCCGATTGGTATTCCGGCCACGCGTTGGCCGGAACGCAGGCGTTCCTCGAGTTGTTCGCACACGCGGCGAGACTGGCCAAACGGAGCTCCACGAATGACGTGCGATTCTGCCAAAGCTTCTTCTGCGTCTTCATCTTCTCCATCGCTTTCGTTTGAAGCTTTTCTTCTTCGTTGTGAAGAAGAAGAAGAAGAAGAAGAAGAAGTAAAAAGCGGCTCCATTAATGATATTTTGTCTTCTTCAAACGCAAAGTCGCCTCTTCGCGTAAACATGGACGTCTGGAGGAAGGGTGCGTTGGCTTGCGATTGCATGCGGCCGATAAACGTTGCCACAGTTTCTGCTCCGACGAAAGATTCAAATCCATCCGTGGATTTAAGTCGCCACGGCGTCGTGATAGTATCGAGAGCAGTTGCAATTCTCGCAGACGTTTGATACGCGCTGTGCCGTTGCCCGTTCGGTTGCGAACCGTACAGAGGAATGTACGCGTCCGTGAGAGGCGAGATTCGCGCGAGCGATAATCCGTCGTTTAACATGAGGCGTCGCTCATCGTTTCGTTTCTGCGTGATTTCTAAAAATTCGTTATTGTCGTCGTCCCCGTCGTTGTTTATTTTGATTTCTTCATGGTTTCTCCTTCCTTCATCGTTGCGCGGTCTGCGGCAACAAAACGTGAGAATGGAAACGCCTTGACCGTGCGCATCTCTCACCTCTTCGAGCACTTTTTCGCATAAACCTCCGAATCCTGAATGATCGTCCACAAAAACATGAAACCCGCGCAAATAATCGCACTCTTCGACCCACTTTCTGATGTCTTCTCTGAGATTTTCTCTTCGATCGAGTTCCATCGCCCAACTGGCGCCTTCGCCAAATCCAGCGAAGCTTTTCACTCCCTCCGACGACGTTTCAAAGATTCCATCCAAAACTTGTACCGTCCTCGGATGAAAGAACGCTTTCGAAAAATCCGTCCAGTGCATTGCGTCGTGTTTGAGCTTCTTCGCCGCTTCAACGAGCCGGTCGATATCTGACCCGTCGTTTTCAACGTCATCCGCCGCGACTACAGCCACGCGACCGTTCTTCTCCTTCCTCTTTTCTCGATCATCATCCTCTTCTATTTCTTTCTCTTCTTCAGCACCTCTTTCCTCTCCTCTTACTTCTTTTTCTTCTTCCTCCTCTTCTTCTTCTAATCGTCTCAGATATTCCGACTTCTTCGCTCGCGGTTGTTCGTGCACTCGCATCTCGCCCGTCCACGTTTTCAGCGCAATTTGAGAAGAAGACAAAGAAGAAACAGTTGAAGAAAAAAAATCATCTCCTTCGTCGCAGAGATACCCCAACTGCTTGACGCCGCCTAAACTCGACCTCAAGTCGTACGCGACGACTCTCGGCGTTTGTATTCTTTCCCCTCGTCTCGTCTCCCCTTGGCGGTATAAGCACTCGTGGTCGATCGCGTTGAACCGGTTTTGGTTCACTAACTTTTTCTCCTCGTCGTCTGAATCGTCGTCTGAATCGTCTTCGTCTCGTTCGGAAATGGACGACGCTAATCCAATCAGCTCGTCTTGGAAGTTCCAAAAGTGCGCGCCGACGTGATTGGCGTATTCGCCAAACTGTAAGGTGACTATTTCTGATTTTCTTCTCGAAGAAGACATGACCTCTTCGAACGTCGTCTCAAAAAGACCCGCCCGCCCGCTCGTTCTCGTCTGTCGTCGTTTGGATGAAAAGAAAGAAAAAAGTGATGTTTGTCTGTTGTTGTTGTTGACTGAAAAATCTTCTAAAATCCATCCACAGTGTGTGCCTCCTCTTTTTTTAGTTGTAGTAGGAGTAGGAGTAGTAGGAGTAGCATTAGAGCATGAATTATATAGGCACAGTGCATCGAAAGATGAAGAAGTACTTGCTCTCGCGCTTGTACTCTGTGCCTCCCAAAGAGCCTGAATGCGTGCGCGTCGAGGCAACTTCGACAACGTTAAAAGTATCTTGGGAATGCGGAGAAGAGACGTCGGAGTATAACTACTGTGATTATTATCAGTTGGAGATAGAACCGCAAAGGAAAGAGATTAAAGAAGCGCTCGGAGCTCTGTCGTGGATGCCAATATACGAAGGGACGGAGAGGAGCTTTTTCATCGAAAAGTTACAACCGAACATGCGGTTCCACGTGCGAGTGAAAACGATAAACTCCGCGGGGGAGTCGCAATGGGTGCTTACCAAGACGCAAACGAAGGAGGAGAAGTGGGGGGACGCCTTTCGAGGTCGCGCAAATAGTTAGTGAGTAGTGAGTGAAATGATATGTATAGATATAGTAGAATTACATGGTGATTAAGTATTTTGTGTGTTTGTTTGTTTCTGTTTCTCTCTCTCTCTCTCTCACACAGTCTCTTGTCCTCGCCGCTCCGAGAAGCTTTCGCTTCGTTCCTCTCGCAGCACTCTATTGAAAAACTTTATTTCCTTCCGCTGGACCACATTCCAGCAAAGAGCGGATCCCAAATCGCGTCTGCGGCGCACTCGTACTGCAAACAGTTCATTCGGAACTTTCCGAGCGATTGCTTTTGATTTGGGCTCATCTTGAACTCTTTCTTCGTCAAGAGCGTGTCTGCTAAATAGTGCAACCAAAAGGCGTTGGTTTGCGGGCAACTGGCGCCCCACTGGTTGTTCAACGCTTTCCGCATTCTGCGGTACGTTTCGCTTTGCGCGTCGTCCTCCGGACCTTCAAACAACTCCGGATCTAAACTCAAATCGCAAAAGACGACATCAGACTCGTCTTTGATTTCAACTCTCGAAAGCGTGAAATCGATAATCGAGGCAGTCACGCCGTACGTGTCTAAAGTCACGTCGACGCCGTTTAATCGCGCTTTTCTCGTGCTGTCGTTCTCCAAATCAACCTTATCACGTTTGCAGAGCACATTACCCCAGTGCAAATCTCTGTGTTCGAAGCCGCAAGCCTCTTCGGCGACGGCTAAAGCCACGGTGATTTGCAAAAGTACTGAAAACGCTTCTTTGCAATCATGAAGGTTAAAATTTTCCAAGTCGATGCCACCGTTTCTGGTGCTAAAGACGACGTAGAGCTGATCTTTTGGCCACATGGACGGGTTTTCGTTTTCGGAAACTTTGCGGAAATCGAAGGATTCCCACGCTTTGAGGAGTAATTTATCGTATGGCCCCTTGCAAATGGCGACGCGGTCGAGCGGGACGAAGCCGTCCGTGACGTTTTTCGCCTTTGGCGCGACGAGGTGCGGCTGTAACTTCGTCAAGCGTTTTGCGACTGCAACTTCCGCTCTGATCTCCGAAGCGACCATTTGGGGGTATTCCTCTTCTCCTTCTTTCTCTTCTGCGCCGTTTTCGACGTTTTCTTTACCTCTTTTCGTGTTTGCACTGGTCTCCTTCTTCTCGTCGCTAATGGGCACAACTTTCAAAACGACATTGTCGCACATGTATGCCTCGCCGTACGTTCCTTCTCCAATTTTCTCGATCGTGAGCGAATTTTTCTTCGAGTTTGGATCTTTCGCTTTCTTAACTTCATCTGAGACGGTCTTGACGTTTTCTGGCGATTGCTCGCATTCCTTGAGAAGCGCCTCGAGTGGTCCGAGCTCACTCGATTCCTCTTTCGTGAGGAATTTTTCCTCAGTCTCTTCAACTGCAGCCTCTTCTTTCTCCTCTTCTTCTTCTTCTTCTTCTTCTTCGTTCTCGATTTCGACGAGTGGTGACTGTATATCTGCATTCGCGACCGTAGCTTGGAGACCAACTATAGATTTTCGTATCATGCCGCCAAGCGATGAGCGTCTTTGTTCCTTTGGCAAACTTCCTTCGCTCACGCGATGCGCGTTCTTCGTCGCCAAGACTGGTTTATAGTCGTGAATCGAATGGTACGAGTGCACCGAGGACGTTCTTCGTCGCGACGAACGAGTTGATTTGTTAAACGGAGACTTGTACGACTGCGATTTTGTTTGCGCGATGGATTCTGTCTCCCTTATCGAAGATGGCGACGAGGAAGACGACGGCGCTTCCTTTTCGTCTTCGCATTCTTCGTCGATCTTCTCCTCTAAAGTTAAGTTTCTCACGCTTTCTAAAAGCGCGTGTTCCGAGACTGCCGGTAATTGCGAGGAAGCTAACCACTCTGCCGTTCGTCTGTCTTGCGAAGCCGGCGATGGCGTCGCGTTGTTTCCGAGCAAAAAGTGCGGTTGTTGCTGCGGCGTCGGGAACGAAAACTCTTCTTCCTGCTCTTCTTCTTTTTCTTCGTCTTTCGCTTGTTGTTGTTGTTGTTGTTGTTCCATGCGCGTTTCTTTTATCGCCTTCTTTGCATCCACGCCGTCAAACTCTAATCCACCAACTGCTTTAATCACGCCGAGCGGTGACAGCTCCATGTTTCGTCCCGCGTTATTTTGCATCGTCCCGCGGTGCGCCGGCAGAGGCGAACACTCGCTCTCGCTTTGCAAACTCGACATTTTATCGATTTTGTCAAAGTAATCTCTCTGTTCTCGCAAACGTGCGTTCGCGGCGTTCTCTTCCTTTGACTTTTGGACGTTGTCCTTCAACTTTTGCGCGCGCTTTTGTTGCATCGGTTTCTTGACCGCTTCCTGCTGCTGCTCTGTGGATTGCGTCGTCGTTTTTGTTCTTTCTTTCTCGTTTATGAGACTCCTACCAACCCCGTCGTTCTCTTTGTCGTTGTTCCCCCTGTTCCCCCCCCGAGTTGTTTTTCCATCAGTATCATCTTTCTCGTTCTTCTTCGGAGGAACCGTCGTCGTAGTTTTCTTCTTCCGTCGACCGAAAAACGTCATCAACCGCGCCTTGTACGTCACCGCGTTGTTGTTGTTGTTCGTGTTGTTCGTGTTGTTACTCTCTTCAAACAACTTCTCCCCGTCTTTTCTCATCTCTGAGTCCTCCTGCTGCGTGCGTTGTCGATTCCACGACTTGAATGGGGAACTGAACATTTTATGTATTCCCCGTTTCGTTGTTTTGTGCGCGCGCGCGTCGTGTGCTTTTATTAATACCTGTTGTCCTCTCGACAAATATCAATCTCTCTCTCTCTCTCTCTTCCTTTTGAAAAGTGAAGAAAAACGTCGTGAATGATGAAGAGAGCGCAATGAAGAGAGCGACTTTTTTCCTCGTAAAAAATCGCCCTTGAAAAAACAGAGATGTGTGCACACGGCACAACGCTTTTTCATACATTTTTTCGCTTTTTTCGCACGAACACCACCACCTCAAAAACACACACCAACACGCGATGATGGATGCAACAGAACACACCACGCTTTCTTCTTCGCAAAATATCAAAGAAGAATACGTATAATAAAAATAACAACGTGAAAAAATGGCGACGAGAGCAAAGAGTGAAGCGCAAGGTTGAAGCGTCGAGAGATGGCGAGTGGAACGAGCGTTGAAACGACGACGACGCGAAATGAACGAAACTGGGAACCCTTGGGAGGAGGAGGAGAGGACGATGATGATGAACAACGCGACGATGGTGCCAATACTACGAAGCAAAGGAAAACCTCGCTGCTATTCTCGGATGATAACGATTCCGAACAAGAAGAAAAGAGGCGCAGGGACAGTCGGAGACGACACGCGAGGAAAATAGCCCCGGACGACGAGAGCGAGCTGAAGTTGAAAGAGAATGTGAAAAAGACACCAAACTGGTCAAAGATACAAAGCGTGAGGTTTATCGGAGAGAAAATGTCGCACAAAGGCGTCGGAGTTATCGCAAAAACGACCGTGCCAGCGATTACAGAGCTCGTGAGAGAATACGTGAAAGTAGAGGTGAGTGGAGAGTACGAGAGTTTGAAGGCGGCGAAAGCGAGTCTGACGGAAAAAGCGTTGGAGGTTGAGGCGCGAAACGCGTTTTTGCGCAAAGAAGAAGAGGAAAACAGAAGGAATAAACTTCTGAAGCAAGCCAAGGCAAAAAATGGTGATAATAATAATATTAGTAGTAAAGCAAAAGAAGGTGAACTCGAAGACGAGGATGAGTACTCGATATCGAGCGAAACGTGGGAGAGAGTAGAAAAGCAAATCGAAAAGACCGCAATTGGCCAAGTTCGAAATATTTTGAAACCTACGCAATTCGGTGGCGTCGAAAAGCGAAACTCTTACGTGCATTACAAACTTTTGAGCACGCATACGGTTTCTCAGCATTTTAATCACTCCTGTCATCCGAATTGCGCGGTATCAAACACGGTCGACGAGGCATGTTCGATTTATACTTTGCGCGATATTCGCGCCGGGGAAGAGTTGACTATTAACTACGCGGGGCCGATTTTAACTTGGGTGCCCGTAGATATTCGACGAGGTATTCTTAGGAAACAGTTTGGTTTCGAATGCCACTGCTTGCGATGCGAAGACGAGGCGAAAGTATCGCTGACGGCGAAAATATCCACCGTGGCGAAACCACCGACGGATCCGAGGTGGTTTTACATGCCGTGTTCTAACGAAACTGGATTCGAAAAGCTCTTCGATTTAAATACCGGCGAGCTAAGCATAGATGCCTCGCTCTTGATGATACAGAATGGCCACAGGAAAAACCGTAGACACCGTCGTCGAAATCACCACAAGAGTGACCAAGACGAAGAGGAAGGAGAGAGTAGTTCATCCTCTTCCTCGATGTACGAAGAAGACGACGACTTTTCTTCCGACGACGACGAGTATTCACATGATAGCGATGAAAGCGATACGAGCGCGTCCGAAGACGACGAGTTGTTGCGATGGAACGAATCGCGTCGAACGAAATATTCGCGGAGATATAAGTTTGCCAAAGCTGCGTTATCGCAAAAACTGCTGACGCCTATTCAAGTGTATAGATTCATGCGAAAAGCGTTGATGCGAGACGATCATTGGCAGGCATTCGTCACCAGAGAGGCTGTTTTAGACTACGTTAAAGATTGCGACGATGAGAGCTCGGACGGCGTCGAATTATTCAAACTTTTACTGATGCATTGCAGGAGTTCAATGCGTATTTTCCCAAACTCGCCGCACTTTGCGCAAACGTTCGCGACGTTGGAAAGCATGTACCAGCTGAATAAAAAGACTTTGAATGCAAATCTGAGTAAACGATGGAAATTTCGATTGGAGGTTGTCCGAGAGAGCGTACATCCGGACGTCTTGAGTTGGAACAATCCAAAGTTTCTGAACCGCTGATTTTGTTATTGTTGGTTATTCTTAGAAATTAAAAACTTGTATTAGAAGAATAGTATACGCGTAATATTAAAAGGTTGTTTTGTATAATAATTACGCGATGAAGATGAAAGAAAACAAAGAAAGCGCGTACGTCATGTGCGTGTGTGTTTAGAGAGTATCTTATACGAGATGTATGGATGGTGAAGATAAGAATCTTCAATTTTTGTTTTTCGTTGTTTGAACTGTTCCCGAATTTTAGAGCGGAAAGAATACAAATGACAACGCTTAACCGCCGAAGCCGTACAAGGTCTTGCCTTGTCTCTTCAACGCGTAGACGACATCCATGGCGGTGACCGTCTTTCTTCTGGCGTGTTCGGTGTACGTAACCGCATCACGGATAACGTTTTCCAAGAACACCTTCAAGACACCTCTGGTTTCTTCGTAGATTAAACCAGAGATTCTCTTGACGCCACCACGTCTTGCCAAACGACGGATCGCCGGCTTCGTGATGCCTTGGATGTTGTCTCTCAACACCTTGCGGTGTCTTTTGGCGCCACCTTTACCTAAACCTTTACCACCTTTACCTCTGCCGGACATTGTGAATATGT
>Ga0213868_10003997_pt1 | contig 13612 bp, 12 predicted proteins | sample PICome_9_FD_160087 | JGI IMG/M metagenome (GOLD analysis project Ga0213868, IMG submission 160087) | Coastal seawater microbial communities near Pivers Island, North Carolina, United States - PICO127 | ecosystem: Environmental > Aquatic > Marine > Coastal | place: USA: North Carolina...
ATGTGGTTCGCGTGGTTGATGTTCCCGGCGTGTCGATGGAGCTTTGTGGTGGCACCCATGTGAGCAACACGGCCGAGATTGGTTTGTTCAAGATCGTGAGTGAGAGCGGTGTTGCTGCTGGGATCCGCAGGATTGAAGCGGTGGCCGGTGCGTCCGTGTTGGCCTATCTCAATGAGCGTGAGGCCGTGGTGAAGCAGCTTGGTGACCGCTTCAAGGCGCAGCCTGGCGAGATTGTTGAGCGCGTTGTGGCGTTGCAAGAGGAACTGAAGAGCAGCCAAAAGGCGTTGACTGCGGCCCGGGCTGAATTAGCTGTCGCGAAGTCGGCGGCCATGGCTACCCAAGCTGTAGCGGTTGGTGACTATCAGCTGTTGGTGGCTCGCCTTGATGGTGTGGATGGTGATGGATTGCAAGGCGCCGCTTTGGGATTGCTCGACCAGTTGGGCGATGCCTCGGCTGTTGTGCTGGGAGGTTTGCCTGACCCGAGTGACCAAGGCAAAGTGATTTTGGTGGCAGCTTTTGGCAAAGCCGTCATCGCTAGTGGTCAGCAGGCGGGCAAGTTCATTGGCTCGATTGCCAAGCTTTGCGGTGGTGGCGGAGGTGGCCGCCCGAATCTGGCTCAGGCGGGTGGCCGTAATGGTGGTGCCCTCGATGGAGCCTTAGAGGCGGCTAGTGCGGACTTAAAACAATATTTGGGATGATTTTCTGAGGCTTTCTCTTGAGAATCGTTCAAGGTGCTGTTTGTCGTCAGCGGGATCTCATTGCTTTGCAGGATGGTGAGAGGTGACTTGTCTCGGAATCAATTGAGCAAGTCGAAGAGGATCTATCAGTTGGGCTTATTTGTGGCGTTCAATCATTGACTCCCTAAGGACAGCTTCAACTCGACGCGCCAATCTCTAAGTGGTCGTCCGCCATCTGGATCTCCAGACAAAATCACATCCCCCTCCTCGGGGATTGTTTCGCGGTGATGGGGGATGAAAGCGTAATACTCATCGCTTAGTCTCATCATCTATTCTATCTGTTATGAGAAGTATTGCTCTAATATCCCAATGCTGTCTTCCGTTTAATCAGCCATATCGCAATCATCTACCTGCTGCAATGATCTCTTGCTTCCATGATTTAGAATATGAATTAGTTTTTCTGTATTGTGATCCTGACTTCTTGCGGATTGCCAGTATTTTCACCTAATTCAATTCTGGATGAGTTTAGGCTTTATAGTTGAAACTGTCTGGTTCTCTGTCGTTATTTCTCGTTTCGCAACAGGTTTTGCCTTCACTAGTGATGCATATATCCATCTATTGCGTGCTGTTGTATCTTTCTGGATTTTCTATGGTTGCTTCTTTCAGTGCGAGAAGTTTTAATGAGCGCTTCCCTTCATTCTCTGATGAATACGGAGATCCTTGCTTTGGGGCAAATGCGTACTGGATGTAGATTAATATTTTCAGTGATTCTTTTTCAGCCAGTTGCTGCAGTCCCAATTTAGTAAAGCTTCTAATTGGCTGATTTCATGCAAATAGGTTTTGCGCAGCCTTTGGTGCGCTTTTGTGCTCATCGGTTCCTCGTAATTGCCTGTGTGTATCTCCAGAGGCTTGATATTTTGCGCATGATTCAATCCAAGATGATCCCATATTCTCTTTAGGCATATGTCTGGCGTTAATCTTAGAACTTCATGCCTCAACACAAGAACTTGATCTTTGCCAAAAAAGCGCCATAAGCGCTTTATTTGTGAGCTGTAAAAGCCTCGGTCTGTGTATGAGAACACACGGTGTTGTGTTGGAAGCCCTTCACGGCTGCGTTCCTCTTCGCGTTGTAGCGCTTCTTCAAAGCTCAATGGTTCAGCATTTCGGTTTTTCTCCATTGTCCAGTGTGAATATGCGCGTTCTATTGGATTCCGTAATACAACAATCAGTCGTATTTTTGGGTTGTACGACCAAATACGTTCTGGTGCAGCGTCCCAATACATGCTGATTGGTGTTGCCTCACCCCATTGTTGGTTTGGTAGCGCATTCGCGAACTGTGAGTGAAGCTCATCCCAATTAGCGTTTGGCCACGATTGCGTCTCATCATCAAAGAAATGAAGCTCTTTTTCTTCCGGCAGGAATATTTCTGGGTGTTGGCGCAGATAGGCTGCTAGTGCCGTAGTGCCACTTTTTTGAGCACCGCACACCAGAAAAGCTAGCTTTTTTTCCACGACGTGATTCAAATCCGAACTATCTTAACTGCTTTTCCGGTATATAGCTCTAGTTGATTTATGCTCCTTATGTCTTGGCTGTTTGTTTGGTGTTTGTCACTGGTTGCCACCGCTCAGGAACTTCCTTAGTGGCTTCGCTGATGCATGATCTTGTCGTGGACGAGTCATCCATGGCACGTTCCGGTGATATTGACATACAACTTGATAACCCTATGGGTTTTTTTGAGACTAAGAGGCTTGTAGACACGAACAAAGAAATTTTTGAGCGGCTTGGTGGTAGTTGGGAGTTGCCTCCCTTACTCCCTACGCGATGGGAGCAAAAACCGTTGCTTCATTGGCTGCATCAATTTAGAAGCCGATTTTCTTCTTATGCCCTCTCCACTGCTTGGGTCGATAAGGATCCGCGTTTGTGTTTGACCTATCCCGCCTATCTTCATATTCTTCTCAAGAGAATCCCCCTTGTGGCTGCTTTCAGGCAGCCACTGCAGGTTGCGATGTCTTTGTACACTCGCGATGGATTAAGTATTAATCATGGTTTGGTTCTTTGGATAATTTATAATTTTCATTTGGCAGCTGAACTTTCTAGCGACGATCTTTTTCTGCCTTATGATATTTTGCTGCAAGCTCCTGAAGTTTGTTCCGGCAGCTTAATTCAAAAGAATGTCTATCAATTTCTTGAGCGTTGCTATCATCCAAGGCCTGCTGATCAAGACTGGCAACGGCTGATTGATTCTTCTATAAAGTCTGAGTTGAATCGATCGAACGCTGTCTTGATGTCTGAGTCTCGGCTTCGCGTAAATACATCATTGCTTAATTGCTGCCAGCAGCGCTATGACCGCACCTTGGCAGCAACTGATTGGTTGAACGAATTTGTCAATCAATTCTCTAATCTCCCTCGTCCTGTGCTGGATGAGGTTGTTTACGAACAGATTGTTTTGGAAGCAAAGTCAGTTGAATTTAAGTCTGTGTGCGATCAGCTAGAGATTGATTTGCTGGCTTTGCAAGAGGATTACTCCCTGCTTAACCATAAGTATCTTGATATTCAAGCTTCAACAAGCTGGAGGATGATGGCTCCTGTTCGCTCCTTGATGGATCGTTTTAGGTTCTTGCGATGATTCAGCTTCTGCGCGAGTATCCGCCTGGCCATGGTGGAGTTGAGCGAATTGCTCATAATCTTGCTGTGGCTCGTGGTGGCATTGTTTTTAGTCTTTGTCGTAACCATTCGCTTGGTAGAGACCCTTTACTAATGTCCTATCAACTGGAGCGTCTCGATGGCGTGGACGGCGCAGGCCTGCAGGGGGCGGCGCAGAGCCTGGCTGATCAGTTGGGGGATGGCGCTGCGGTGGTGATCGGTGGACTGCCGGATCCAGCCGATCAGGGCAAGGTGATTCTGGTGGCGGCTTTCGGCAAGCAGGTGATTGCGGCCAAGCTCCAGGCTGGCAAGTTTATCGGTGGGATCGCCAAGCTCTGCGGTGGCGGTGGTGGAGGTCGTCCGAACTTGGCACAGGCGGGTGGACGCGATGGCTCAGCGCTTCAAACAGCGTTGGAGGTAGCTCGGGAGCAGCTTTCTTTGGCGTTAGCTGAAGAGTCTTGATCGATTAAGTGCCTAGAGTCAGGATTACAATTTGAGGGGAAAGCATGGGCGTCCAATTCTTTAAATTTAAATTGTGCGCATAATATTTTTAGTCATTGAAAATGTAAGTTTAAATTGCTCTAGTAAGCAAGCTTTGTTTTGCTAAATCAAGCCCAATCTTCTTCTGTATGATTTTCTGGAAAGAGGCGTGAGTTCTTGATACGTTTCTGGTTTTTAGTCAAAAGCTCTGTGGATGTATCGTCTGTCTATGGAGATTTGAAGTGAGGTTTAGGATCATTTTTGTTGACGAGCGCTTGTGTATCCCGTCATAGTTCATGGATTAGTGCTGGAAGAGAGGCTTGGCTTGTTGCCGAGAACTATTTTTGATTATATGCACTAGTGTTCCCTTCATGCACTAATCAATAGGCACTAGATAAAAAATAATAAATCGGTTTAGATGCTAGGTTTGTCATTGTAGGTTGCGAAGAAGGTTGCAACATCTCCAAGGCTTTTGATTGGGATAATACCCCTTGATTCTAAAGTGAAATTATCATCGAGAAGTTCAGATGTTTGACTTGAGATATGGACTCTTCCAGGGCTGCCGCTTGATTCCATTCGGCTTGCAATGTTGACGCTATTGCCCCAAAGATCATAAGTGAATTTATGTTTGCCGATGACTCCGGCAACAACAGGTCCACTATGAACTCCTATGCGCATTGAAAGATCTGTATTGTTTAATGCGTTGAATTTTTGCATGACGTCCAACATGTGAAGCCCCATTGTGACGACTGCAGTTGCATGGTCTTCCCGAGGATTGGGAAGACCTCCAACAAGCATGTAACAATCGCCAATTGTTTTAATCTTTTCAAGCCCAAGCTGATTTACTTTTTCGTCGAAATCAGAAAAGAGACCATGCAGCATATCAACCAGCTGACTTGCTGTCATGCCTTGTGAAAGCTTGGTGAATCCAACAAGATCCGCGAATAAAATACTTACGCTTGCATGCCGATCTGCACATCGATCCTCTCCGCTCTTTAAGCGATCTGAGATTTGAGCAGGGAGGATATTGAGAAGTAATAACTCGGCCTTTTCTTGCTCTTGAATTAGCTTTATGTGTTGTGATTCGAGTTGCTTGCGCTGACTTATCTCGATGTCCCGCAAACGTTTTTTTTCTAAGGATGAAGCAAGTCTTGCCCTTAATAGAACGTTGCTAAATGGTTTTGGGAGATAATCTTCTGCACCCATTTCGATACAGGCAACAATTTCATCCATTGACTCCCCGCCCGAAATAACAATGACGGGTAAGGATTTAAGCTCTGTATTATTTTGCATTTCCGAGAGAACTGCTAGTCCATTAAGTTTTGGCATCTCCATGTCAAGCAACATGAGGTCGAATGTTTCCGTATTGAGTCGCTCAAGGGCATCAACTCCATCGACGGCTTCTTGAATATTCTTAATGCCTAGCTTTCGGAGTGCTCTGGTTATACCCATTCTAAGCATTTTGCTGTCGTCAACAACTAATATATGCGCATTCATTAGTAGGTTGTATCCAGCTTCGCTGGGCATTAATGAAGGCTTGTTTTGATCAATCATGCGTGCTTAGTGAGTTAGTATTTAAGATGGAATCCTTTGTAATGTATTAATAATTGCCTTCGGGATGGCCTGTAGATCAATACTTTGGTCAACAACACCCAGCTCTGTAGCAACCCGTGGCATACCGTACACGATACAGCTTGCTTCGTTCTGGGCTAGTGAATAACCTCCTGCTTGTTTAATAGCTTGTAATCCTCTCGCCCCGTCACTACCCATTCCGGTGAGCAGCACTCCAAGTGTATGAGCGCCTGCTGCAGTCGATGCAGAGCGAAATAAAATATCAACAGCTGGTCTGCAATGGTGGACAGGTGGGGTTTTTAATAGCCGAACTTGATAGATGTCTCCCTTTCTAATCAGCATCATGTGGCTATCACCTGGGGCAATAAGACAGTTCCCAGAAGACAACACTTCGTTATCCTGGGCTTCTCGCACGTTGATTTCACTTATATCATTGATTCTTGATGCAACAGCTTTTGAGAAGTATTGGGGAATGTGTTGAACAACTGCAATTGGAGGAAGATTTGCAGGTAAAGAAGGTAAGATATAGCGAAGGGCCTCAACTCCTCCTGTTGAAGCACCGATCACGATGATTCTGTGGTCTATTTTGGAGGAATGAATGGATTGGTAAGAATGCAGGGTGGCTTTTTGATGAGTAATAGGCTTTAGATTCCTTTTCGCCTTTGCAGCAGCTTTAATGTGATAAGCCAATTTTCCGGCGAGTGCTCCGATCGAGCTCATGCCGTCTGGCTTTGCTAGGACGTCACAAGCACCAGCTTCCATCGCTTCTAAGGCAATCTTTGATCCTTGTTGAGTGAGGGAACTGATGACGACTACTGGAATCGTTGATCCTTCTGCTTTGAGTTTTTTTAGGTATGTCAACCCGTCCATGCGGGGCATCTCCATATCTAATGTCAAAACATCTGGATTTAATTTTGGTATCTTAGTGATCGCAATAAGGGGATCATTCGCTACACCAACAACTTCGATTTCAGGATCCATGTCGAGAGTTTCGCTGATGACTTTGCGTACGATGGCTGAATCATCAATTACAAGAACTTTGATTTTTCTTTGTGTGTAATTTAGCATTAGCTTTCCGCCTCAGCTTTTTGGAAAAATCCACCCCCAATTGATTTAAATTGATGCTTTATCAATGCAAGGCTGTCAGAATAGCCTACAACTAAATACCCTCCTGGATCAAGTTGATTGTATAGCTTAGAAACAAGCAATTCTTGCGATTTTCGATCAAAGTATATAAGTGTATTCCTGCATAGAATAATATGATATTTGTGTGGAAGTGGGTAAATGGGTTGAAACAGATTGATGCGTTTGAGGCGAACCTTATCTTTGATGCTTTTTTTGATTCGACACTTTCCAGTATATGATTTCAGTCCTCGACTAAAGTAACGCTCCAGCAATTCCGGATCAGGTAGGTTTAATTTGGTTTCGTTGTAAATTGCCTTCTCAGCTATTTTCAATGCTTTTTGCGAAATATCACTCGCATAGACGGACCAATTGGTTTTTAAATTCTGGTTCTTCCTGAAAAATTCACTGACCGTAATTGCTAATGAATAGGGCTCCTCACCAGAGGAACATGCTGCTGACCATAGTTTTAATTCTTTTAGTCGGTTTCTATCGATGTCAACTAAAGTTGGAATGATTTCCTCTTCGACCCGTTTGAGTTGCTGGTTTTCTCGAAAAAAACTTGTGTGATTCGTCGCGATGAGATCAATAAGAATATCGATTTCAGTTTCTACTGCTGTCGACTTGAGAAATTGGCAATAACTTTTCCAGGAATCTATATGAAGACTATTTCTTCTTCCTAGTAACCTGCTGGAAAGAAATGATTTCTTTTTGTCTCCAAGATTAATCCGACTTTGTTTGTAGACAATTGAACAAAGGAATTGGTAGTCTTCAGTGGAAAGAGCATCTTCTTGTAAAACTTTATCTTGAAATGTGCTTGTCATTTTCAATAATCTCCAAACTGATCGTCAAGATTTTCGGCTTCTTTGGATATCACTTGACTGGAAGGATTTAACCTTTTAGTTTTATAGTTTTTGTCGGCGATTTCAGATCCATCAATGATATTTCTAAGATCCGATGTGATACCCAGTTGCCGGGAGGATTGCTTTCTTAATTCTGATGCAGCACTAGCAATTTTTTCTGAACTCATTGCACTTGTTTGAGCTACTTTGCTCATCTCATGAATGGCGATAGTGACATGTTCAATTCCCTGAGCTTGCTCTTGTGACGCCAGAGCGATTTCCGATATTAGTTTTTTTGTTTCCTGTACCTTTTGACTAATACTTGTAAATGAGCTTTCAACAGTATGCAGACACTCTGTCCCTTGTCGACTGCTCAATATGGAAGCTTCGATTTTACTAGCTGATTCGTTTGCAGCTGCAGCACTGCGCTGAGCTAGGGATCGAACTTCTTCTGCGACAACTGCAAATCCTGCTCCGGATTCACCTGCTCTTGCAGCTTCAACAGCAGCATTGAGAGCCAAAATATTTGTTTGAAATGCAATTTCGTCGATGTTTTTTACTATCTTAACCACTTCGTTGCTTGAGTGTTCAATTTCTTCCATTGCTTTTGTCATTTTCTCCATGCTTAGGATTCCTTCATTTGCACATCCTTGAGAGTCGCTTGCCAGTGTCTTTGCATGGTCAGCGTTGTTGGCCGTAGTATGAATCATGCTAGACATCTGTTCAAGCGATGCACTTGTTTCTTCGATAGCAGCCGCTTGCTCACTAGCTCCTTCTGCTAGTTGATTGCTAGAATCTGCAACTTGATTTGAAAATTGAAAAACATTATTAGATCTGTTTCCTAAATTATTGGCAATCTGTTCGAGGGGCTTTGCGAAGTCTCTTTGCATCATATATAAAAGAATATAGGCAGTTCCTAGTAAGGCAGCTGTAATGACGATCAAAATATTTCTCTGGTGCTCAGCTGTTATATTGGCATCGTTCTCGTTATTAATGATTTCTTCTTTAGCTATTTCGACGAGCTGGTCAACTTTGCTTCTGTGAGTGTAGTAATTTTGATCTAGTTCATTATAAACAGAAAGGGCTTTAGAGGCTTTGTTTTCACTCAAAGCAGGAAGTAGTTCAGTTTCAACGATTTTAATATATTTGCTTGCATACTCGTTTGAACCTTCTGTTAACAACTCCCGCTCGTTTTCAGTAATGCTTGAATCTGTTTCCCAATAGTCAATCTTTTGCTCGTAATTTTGTTTCAACATAGGAAAAATACTAATAAGCTTGTCCACGTTTTCAGATTTCGTAGCATTCTTGTTTCGCTTCCCGCTTTGCTCAACATCAAGCATTGCGCGAGTAACGTAGAAATGCAGTTCAATAATATAGTTTGGGGGTGGAAGAATATCTGCTATGAGATCTTTACTGGCAATGATCTTTTCATAGGATGGCCCATTAATGGCTGTTGCTCTGCCTAATAAAGTACTCGCTGTTAGCGCTCCAATAAGTGCAATACTTACTAATGCTGCAGTGGCGCGGATTAGCAATTTGACAGTAAGTTTCATGAAAGAGTCTTAGAAAATGGAATCGTTTGACAATGGAAAGCAATTAAATAGCATAAGTTTCTTGATGAGGTTCCTCCTCTTTATGTTCTAGATCTTTTGTGTTAGATAAAATGTCTTCAATATCTAAAATGGTCACTACAGCATCTTTCACCTTCGCCATTGCTTGAATAAAGTGCCCACTAATGCTGTCATAGAAATCAGGAGGAGCTTCCATTGAATCTTCATTAATGGCTACTACCTCGTCGACCTTATCAACTTGTAATCCAACCAGTTGGTTCTCTTGCTCATTATTTTGAGCATTCACAACAATGATGCAAGCTCGTTCTAGATCTTCCTCTTTGGATAGGTCTAATCTTTTAGCAAGGTCGATCACTGGAATGATTTTACCGCGGAGATTGATAACACCCAGAAAATATTGGGGCATTTTGGGCATTTCAGTGATTGGGCAGAGTCTGATTATTTCACTGATATCAGTCACTGAGATACCATAACACTCACTTCCGAGATGAAAGTTGAGATATTTTCCTGCCCTTGCTCGTCGTTCTGTTTTTCTCTTGTTGCTCATCAGTTGCTCATTGAGATGGGTGCTTAGTTTCTGAAAGAAGTTAAATTTAATCTTGCTGCGCAAGATATAAACAGTCTGCTTCTTTGTTGATGCTTGGGACAGGTGCTGACATAAGGTACTCTTTACAAGCTTATATCAATTCTATAAACTTCGGAAGGTGTGTTAACTAATTTTTTGCATTATTTAAGCATAAGCTCCTTATCATATTTTCTTGAGTATTGTTGTATCGAATGCATCTTTTTTGCTTACTACACGAGGCCTTCGTTGCGTGTTCTTTTTTATCAATTAATTGAACGGCTTTGCTTGGTATGGATCACTTTTGAGCTTTAATTCCGGTTTTCCCAATTGATCTGGATCCAGAATTAAGGCTGCTCTGCCATCACCTAAAATTGCTGCACCAGAATATAGAGGCTGTTGCTTTAATGTGTCACCAACAGCTTTAATAACGACTTCTTGCTTATTAATCAATCTATCGACAAGCAAGCCTTTTTCCTGACCGCTAGAGTTAATAATTAGAACGATTCCGTCCTCGGTTTTTTCAATGCCTCCTTGGATTCCTAGTTTTTCGCTGAGTTTGATGATAGGAATAAGTTTTCCTCTCAGGTTTGCGAGCAGCTTTTTACCTTTAACTGTAGTGAGTATTCCAGGTATTGGCTTGAAGGATTCTTTGATGCTAAGTGTTGGCATGATAAATCTTTGTTTCCCAACGCCTATTAGTAGCCCATCAATGATTGCTAGGGTGAGTGGTAAATAGATACAAAATGTTGTTCCTTTGCCCACTGTGGATTTAATACTCAGCCTTCCGCGAAGTTTTGCGATATTTTCCCGTACGACGTCCATCCCAACACCTCGACCTGAGATATCTGTAACGGATTGAGCTGTTGAAAAACCTGGTACAAAAATGAGCTCGAGGGCATCTGTCTGCCCCCCATTAAAATCATCTGTAACGATCCCATTTTCTCTTGCTTTGCTTAATACTTTTTCCGAATCAATTCCGCGTCCATCGTCTTCAACTTTAATCAGTATTCCTCCACCTTGATGACATGCCTCAAGTGTAATGGTTCCACAACTTTCCTTTCCTGCAGATTCTCTTTCTTCCGCTAATTCCAATCCGTGATCAATGGAGTTACGAAGCATATGAATAAGGGGATCTACTAAAGCCTCTACAATATTTCGATCTAATTCTGTTTCCTCGCCTTTAAGCACTAATTGCACTTGTTTGTTCTGAGTTGATGATAAATCTCGGACAAGCCTATTCATTTTGCGGAATGTATTGCGTATTGGTACCATCCTCAGGGACATCGCTGTTCTTTGTAGCTCAGTAGAGATTCTTGAGAGCTGACGTAATTGAAGGCTAAAGTCACCGCTGTTCATATTTGCCACTGAGGGGTGTTCTTCTACCATTGACTTTGCAATCACTAATTCCCCTACAAGGTCAATCAATTCATCTAATTTTTCTGTTTTGATTTTTACAAAGCTTTTTAGCTCTCTTGCTTTTGGCTCTTTTAATTGTTGCTTCTCTTGGTGTTTTGGTGCTACTAATGGTTCTTGATCTTGCTCTGTGGTAACTGTTATTACGTCTTGATCTGGGATGTTTGTAACGGATGTTTCCTCTTCTTTTAATGGACCTTCCTCTTCGATTTGAGCTGGTTCTGGATGCCTTTCTGGATCATCAACATCTATTCCCTCCAATAGATTGCTAACCTTTTCAATGAGCTGAATTGTTTTGGTTTTAAATGTTATTGAATTATCTTTTCTTTTTAGGCTGGATTCAATATTGGCAATCAACTGTTGCAGTTTGTCGCTTCCGGATAAAATTGAGTTGATCAATGCATGGTTAATCGTTAGTCCACCTTGCCTGCATTTGTCTAAGAGGGATTCCATGATATGAGCCAAGTCTTTGATGTTGCCCAATCCTAGAAAGCCTGCCCCACCTTTGAACGTGTGGAAGGCTCTGAAGATTACATTGAGGGTTTCTTTGTGATTTGGATTTTCTTCGAGTACGAGAATCCCTTGCTCGATTTCTGCAAGCAAATCTCGTCCCTCAGTGCAGAATTCTGTTAATAAGTCAATGTCGTCGCTATCTTCGATCTTGAGCACAAATATTTCATCTTCCTCATCTTTCTCTATGCTCTCAATCTCTTCGTGTACTGGTTTGATTGATGTTTTCGACGATTGCTCAGTATTCAGCTCTTCATAAATCTTCTTCTCTAGTTGTAGGTAGAAATTTGACAACATATCCGAGTTCACGGGTTTATTCTTTTGGTTTGTATGTTGGACCTCATTCTGCATATCACGGGCTACTTTTATGCTCTTGCTTGCCTTTGCCTCATCTAGCGATTTGATTAGTTGCTCTAGTCCATTGTTGAGGGTTAAGCTAGTCTCTTCACTACCATTTTCTATAAATGCGATCTCAAGGGATATCTCTTGAAGCGAATTCTGTATTGCTTCACTTATCATGTGCATTGTTTCGACCTTGCCAATTGGCTGTGTGTTTTGAGTTTCCTAAATATAATACAAATTTTTTGAGTTTGCCATGACCCGCATTATTATTTCTAGGGCCTGTCAAGCTATTCATCTTTATGGGTAGCTTGTTTGTTCGTGTTCAACATAATCAAATCACAGGCACCCATTGCAAGTGTAGTGAGAATCCAGTCAGCACCTTTTTGAAACGATATGCAAGAAGCCATGCGATTCCTGCAAATTTGTTTTTTTAGAATCTCTTGAGTTGCTCGATCTAGTCCGTTTTTATTGGTCTGAATCTTCGATGTGGTTGCCAATGCCATCATTTTGATTTTCCAGCCTGGTCTAAAACTGTGAATAGTGTTTGCGATGGTTGTATGATTATTTGTACTTTTAGTGGTAAGTGCTTCAGTAATCAGCAGGGCTCCATGGAGTGAGTGGATTATTAGCGTGTCTATGATTTTGATAGAGGTTGGTTTTTAATTTTATTTTGGGAAGCTTTTTGTATCAAGGAGGATCGCATTAAAATGCTCCATATCATCCTTGTGTCTTTAGGGAGGATTTGATTGTAGACGAACTTTACTATGTTCTTTTTCTTCAGTTGATCAATGGCGCAATGTGTAAGCAACCCTACGCTTCTTGCTTGCGCCTGCTTGTAACTAGGCTTGTTATAATAATATGAATTGAGAAATAGTCGGTTATCCAATGGCGTTAAAGGCCTACAAGTCTGCCTAAGTTGGAATACTGCTGGATTACTATTTTATTGATCTTTTGCAGAATGTTGTGCGATAGGAACGCGAATGCTAAGGTTGAATCTTGTATAGAACTGTGATTCTCACTCGTATGCTCTTTTGTAGATCCATGGATTGCGCCTTTTTCCTTTTTTGGATCGTTAAAGTGTCAGAATGCTTATTGGCTTTGCATTTTGATTGACTTTAATCTTCAGTTTCCGTTGGAAGCTTTAATTCTTTGCGTTAATCTTTGAGTGGTCGATCCCAGTCTTCTTCGAGTTTTCTGCTGACAACGAGTTCTGCGTCCAGTCCCATTTGATAGCCATGGGCCAGCGCGCGCAGCAGCGGTTCAAGGGGCTCGTCGTTTTTCAGACTGCTGAGCATGGAGCCAAAAATCAGCATTACCGCTAGCGGCGACCGGTTTTGAGCCAGGTTGAAGCCTTGCAGGCCGATTTTGCTGATGCCATCAATGCCAAACCCTGTGAGTACATGAACAATGTCGTGGGTCTCCTTGAGTCGGTGAATTACGAACTCGTTTGCATGGTTAACCGGAGAGGGGTCGATTAGGGAGTAGGGCGTGATGCCCAAGCGGATCAACTGATTGGCATAGCAGTATCCAAGGCTGCCTTCCGGCAGCGTTTGCAGTTGTTGCAGGTCAATGTGATCGGCTCTCCCGCCTTCAATGCTCAGGTTGTAGCTGTTGCACCCACGAACGCCGTTCTTCCCGTATCCGTTGCTTTTGATTCAATCCGTGTTGAGTTGTTTGCATCCTCAGATGCTCAGCCCCAATGCTGTCAACCGGGCCCGCTCAGATGGTGTTGTCTGCAGATGAGGCCAGTCTGAAATTTTAATGATCCGACGTTCAGGCCACGCTTCGAGCCGTGGAAGCCTTGGGATTGTATGAAACCCTTGATGGTTCTGTTCTGGCTTCTCCATCTGTTTCGCAGATCCAGCAGTCGTTATT
>Ga0213868_10003998_pt1 | contig 13610 bp, 9 predicted proteins | sample PICome_9_FD_160087 | JGI IMG/M metagenome (GOLD analysis project Ga0213868, IMG submission 160087) | Coastal seawater microbial communities near Pivers Island, North Carolina, United States - PICO127 | ecosystem: Environmental > Aquatic > Marine > Coastal | place: USA: North Carolina | collected...
ACCAAAGAGAATGACAAGGAAAAGATATCCCATCGTATTCCTTACAATAGTTGTAATCTTATTCCTTCAAGCGACTCCTTCCATCAGCATCCACAGCCATGACCAAGACGTTGAAACCACCACCACCACCACCACTACCAGCAGCAGCCATACATCCAATGTCGCCATCATACTATCTTCCTCCACCTTCTACCATAACTACCGTCACACTGCCAACGCATTGGCAATATACCAATCACTGAAACATCACGGGGGATTCACAGATGATAATATTATACTCATGATTGCAGATGATGTAGCATGTGATGCAAGGAATGTATATAAGGATCATATCTATGCCAAGGGGGAACACGATGTAGATTTAAATGAGAATGTACAGATTGATTATATAGGAGGTGATGTCACGATAGATAACTTCTTTCGAGTATTGTTGGGGAGACATGATCCAGATACACCCTCCTATCAAAGATTACCACCCACAGTAGATGAACATACCAATGTGTTTATATATATTACGGGACATGGAGGTGACTCCTTTTTCAAATTTCGTGATTTAGAAGATTTTACAACCAAGGATTGGCGTGGTGTCTTGGAACAAATGCAGATTATGAAACGGTTTAAATCGTTGCTCTTCCTTGCTGATACCTGTCAAGCATTTAGTTTAGCTCCAAATACAAAGATTGAAGATGAGGATAGTCATGGCTTTCCTTTGAGAAATGTTTATACTGTGGCGAGTTCTTTGAAGGGTGAAAATAGTTATGCACATCATATGGATGAAAATATAGGACATTCAGTGATGGATCGATATGTGTATACATTCACCGAATTCATGGGAGGATTCAATTTTGAAAGTAGGGGATACTGGAACGTGATGCATAAATTGACATTGTACAGTGCTCTTGTTGGATCTATGTACACATACGATGGGAAGCCAAAACTTGGGGCGAATATTGGTTGGACAGATTGGGGATGTGATCGACGGATCAAAGATGTACCTCTCAGTGATTTCTTTGTCATGAAACAAGGTCAAGAAAAAGCAAAGTTATTTACAGATGCTGTGGAATTTTGGTCATGAAGGACCATTCCTATGTTGGAATTCAAAATAGTAGGATACTATCATTCTCAAGAGTTGTAGTCAAAGAAAAGTTCTGTGCCTGCTTCTATATCTGTGATTGCAAATATGCCTGCCCTTGGCACTCCTTCGACTTTCCAACGATACACAGCACAATTAGGTTCACTTGAATGATTAATGTGTCTTGCAATGCTTCCTTTCCTTGTTGCATCAATATATGTATTCTTATCCAATGCCATTACATTTATCATGCACCCCACCCCATATTTTTGAAATAAACCATCCACATACTTTTTGTTTATGGCCACTCCTGTGTACTCAATGAGGAAGTCCCCATCCTTGATATCCTCAAGGGTGATGACGCCCTTTCGATTCGACTCTGCTTTTACAACTTGTAGCTTTCTCCATTGCTTCTTAGAGATTCGCTTGTTTCCACACAAGTCTCCAGCTTTGCAGTTAGATAGACATTCTTCCATACAAGCGAAGAGAACACAAGAATTGTCGATGCAGAGCATAGTGGGCGAGTCACTTGTACCTTTACGTTTACTACGTTTCGATATGCAGCCACAGGGATCTTCTATTTTGCAAGATTTGGGTTTATATGCATATTCAGGAGGGCTAGGGTGTGTGGGATCTTCTGATGCCCATTCCACTTCATCCATGTTTATTTCAGTCATTTGACTTAACTTTGATGCTGCTGCTTGTTTGTTTGGTTTCTGTACTTCCGTGTCAGATATAGCATCTGGTATATGAATTTCATCTCTTAGAACAGGTACCCCACGTATGACTGATTGAGCCTCTCTCATGGCTTTTGTGTCCACTTCGATTCCAACAACCTCAATGAATTGCCTATTAATCTGCCAAGGAGTATCATTTTTGCAATGAAACGATTGGTTACAATGCATACACTTTATCTTCTTTCGATTACGCGGAAGGTTTGCAATCTTAAGAACCTTGTCCTTCTCTGCACAGTCGAAACATGCATGATTTCCACAACACATCATTAGGATTGGGACTATTGTGCCGCCGTAATTCTCAGTACAAATTCCACACATTAGTGCGCTCATTTTTGACAAAGTCGAACTGTTTGATCTTAAGACGATTACAACTAATTGTTAGCTGTAGCGGCTTTGATTATACATATGAAACTTCTTGCCAATGATGTGGAACCTCGATACATATTCCGTGCGCGGCATAAAGATTGAAGCATGAAGCTTCTTGCCACCACAAAAACAGACACAAAAAAATGAACCACCGAACAACCCCGTATCTGGATAACCGTTGTTTACCGTCCCAAAAACTAGTCACAAACACAGAGGATCCTAACACTGTTTAATATATTCGTTAATCTATCATTTCAAACTTCTCTCCAACCTTAGGAACAATAGCCTTATTCACAATGATAAAGTAGGAATTAAAGGAATCTTTTCCATATTCATAAGCTGCTATCGCTCTATTTAAATCCTTTGCCATCAACGCGTCAGCCATTTCAGATGTTGAGAAGGCAAACTCATTGACGTAATACCGAGCAATCAATAAATCAAATGGAGGTCCAGAATAATTTGGAGATGTTAATAATGCTGTCGCCAACAGAACCATCTTTAGTTGAGAGTCGATCACAACCGGAGGATATATATTGATGCTATCTTTAGAAACGAACTTCAACAGTCGTGATGTTTGCTGGTCATCATTCAAATTATTGGAACGTTTCAGTTCATCACCTAGCTTCTTAAATTCCTTACTCGCAAGAGATATCGTAAACGCATAGTTGGAATATGCTGGTATCTTTTGTTTAATCGAAACATATGTACAAGAATTGCCAGTCGATGAATCATTAGAACAAGTCCCCCAAGCATTCCACTTTGGTCCTGGAGGAAGATTATTCAAATCAATTTTCCGCGGCGGAATTTGTCCAGAGAAGTAGAAAATGTCATCTCGAATCAATGCATTTTTGTTCCTGTTTCGATTTCTTGTCTCAAAAGAGTACACCTTTTCATTGCTTTCATCGGCAGATGAAACACTTGCACTTGAGAATGTTGATACAAAGACAGTTCCAAATGTTTGTAAGCAAAATCTTCTATCATATCCATTTTCACTCTTCCATGGAGATTTCACATGAATCGTACTACTGGGAGGTGAAAGACCATATATTTCTATTGTACGAAGACTCAAGGCTGAAATTAGGAATTTGACGTAAAGATTGAGGTGCATTTTTTATTCAGACAATCTCTCTATTGTGCCTCTTATACAGACTACGAATACCCCCTGTCTCTACTCGTTCTATCTCTCGTTCTATGAATATGTTGAATGTTGAACATGAAAATATCAAGATTTTTTCAAAAAAACGTTTCAGCCCCTATCACGAAGCCAACTGAAAACCCCAGTAATTCGCTACGAAAAGATGAAAGATTGAAAATAAATGCATTCCGCTTGAGGCATATATTGAAACATACAAAGCAGCAGTCATGGGGATCTTTGGACTATTTTATTGCAAACAATCAATATTACAGTCAACGAGGAAACACGACTGGTCGAAGTTCATTGACCAACGGAAATGAATATGATTCATTTCATTAAACGAGCTTTTAAGGCCAAGATATTCATTTCTTTCCAGCTAATCTTATCCCCGACGATGATATCCATAGCTCTCGACGCCAGTAAATGTCTCGTTGAAGATTTTGAGTCAATATTGATATTTCTAGACTCTTCTAGCTCAATGATAGACCCGTTAAAATCAATTTTTAAGCTAATGATTTCCTGGGCCTTTGATTCATTGGCAAGAGAATAGTTCCATGACATTTGAAATAATTTTGCATCTCTCAGATGGTGCAAGTATTGAATGGCATTTAATGATCTTGCTTTAGGAGAATGATATGACTTTAATTCTTTTGTAGTCATTAGCTGCCACTGTTCAGACCCCTTGAAAACAATACTCATCGCTTGATCAGCGAGTAGATGTTTGATAGTCTTACGTGACAGGAGGCCGACATTTCTGTCTTGACCAATAAGTAAAGGTACATCAGAATAATTCAATTTGATTTTCAATCCGATATATTCATATAGGTTTGGGTCGATTTCTGCATAAGTTGAATGGGATGGATAATTGTACTCCCAATCTATGGATTTGACCAACGCCCCACCAACTAGTTGTTGAAGGCATTGAACGGCACTATGATCATCCTTGTTGCGTGGAATTTCATCGGGTGGGATTTTAAGATCAAATTTTCTCATTCGTTTCAATTCTTCACTGCTGGAAAGGGCTGAAGGATCTTTCAATACAATGGCTTTTTTATTCTCTCTTGTTCTATTTGACTCTAAACCCTGGTAGGCAGTTTTGAAACCTACATCAACAAGATTTTGATTGTCTCCCAGTGTAGTCACTAGTAATTTTCCCATATCAATATGCTTATGATCATCTAGTTTGGTAATGTTGTCTGGTGTATCATTGTCACGTAACCAACGAGGCTTTTGAGATGTTACAATATGGCTAACGTGAATATGTGGGTTGGGTCGAAGCCGCGATAGTCTCTCACTGAATGGGACCGGTGGTTCAAATTGGTGTACTAAAGGAGTTCTAGTTCGTCGTAAACACGTCCAAAAAGAGCCGCCAACTCGAACTCTGCGCCCACTTTGTACCTGTTTTGTCTGTTGAATATATTTAGTCTGATAGTCCCATGCAGCATTGCCAATTTTTTCCTCCACACGTTCACGAAATGATTCTAAATCAAATACATTTGCTTCAGGAGACATACATGTTCCATAAATATCATCAATAGAGCTATCTAGTGACAACGTGCGATATGGCTGTGGAATCAAATGGCTAACTTGGGAAGGAAGCGCAGCCAAGCAAGACATCCCTGCATTCAATGGACTAATAAATGATTCTCCCAATAAAGAACTTCGATCTATAATCCGTCCTTCATTTTCGGCCTGTTCTAGGTAACTAACCATTTCTTCAGCTGTTGGGCTCATTCTTCTCCCATAATTATAACCATAATCACTGCAAACGCCATCTTGATAAGAGGCAAGATTCCAAATCATGCCTTTCAAGTATTCTTCGACGCTGCCTGGGGCAGGAACAGAAATTTCCCATGAATACCTCGGACCCGATTGGTCATAATCAGATTTCTCATCGTCAAACTCGTCATCGTCCTTTGATTCGTTTCCAATCATGCAATCATTCCATTCCATATAATCAGCACCTAATATTTCTTCAAGAGCCATGTTAGCGAGAACTTGTTTTGATTGTTTCAGAGAAGTAGAAGACGATGTATGTTGGAGTTCAAAAGTGTATGCTTTATCGGTGCCACTTTTACCGATGGACAATCGCATTATATCTTTTCCATCAGCCTTTGCATTTGGAACTTTTTCAAAAATTGCGGGTTGTGGTAGGAAACCTGAATCAACCATACTGTACAAGTTACTTAATGGGGTGATACTTTGTTGATACGGAACCATCTCTTCCGATGGAGCTAAATTTTGGGGCGCGATGTCAGCTAATACCTGGAAAAACGTTTTACAAAATGATAAATTGTATTGCAACGTCACTGGATCGATAAGATACGGACTTGGTTCTCCCTTTTCCAAAGAATTCTTCAACAGACGTAGATACGTATGGAATAGTTTGTTGAACCCACTCGATCCACGAAGCTTGGGAAGATAATCATTCCCATTCATGATCAATAATAGAACTAAATCGGTACGAACCCTCATGATTGAATTCTGATCGAAATTATCACCTAGAAACTGTGCCAAAGTCAAGGTTGTCTGCCACAAGCTAACGACGTAGTTTGATTTCTTCCCAGACGGAAGGATAACAAATACATTATGTGTGATTGTAGGAGGGATTACTAATCCCTCAAGTACAAGATCTGAATCTCCACCGTAAATTGCAACGCTTTCACCTTGCAATATAATTTTCCCTCCACCTATACTTTTTCGCCTTTCGTTTCTCTTTTTCAAATGCTGCAGTCCATCTCCACCTGCTTGTAGGAGCCAATCTAAGAGTTTCACCTCTCCCTCCCCTGGAACTGTCGATGGGCTGATATATATTTTCACATTTGCCAACTTACTTTTTGATCTGTCCAATCGTTGCCAAGCCCAATAGAGTACGGCTTCATGAGCCTTGTCCATAAATTCAGTACCTGGTGTAATCTTGAGCGTTTCTTCTTCTTTCTCAGCTTTACGATTCCTAAATTGCTTATACGTATCATGTATGATCCCCCGTTGCATTAGCATTTCATACCGCATCTTTTTTCGTTCCGATCGTAATACCGTCGCATATCGTCTTCTTCTCTGAGTTGCTAATTTAGCAGCAGCAGGCGGCCCATCAAACGCCAGAACCACCGATTTTTTCGGTGTTGCCAGCTCGATGCATTTATCCAATTCTTGAATCAACATAGTTAACGCATGTCCTTCTGATCGTGCCCTACGAAGGGTTACATGCAACAATTGATTTACATCGATGAGTAAATGGTGAAACGATTCCGATTGTCGTGAAGACTTATCATGACTTATTTCCATCATTGCATCTGGAAATTGAGATTCAAACCAAGCTCTAAAACCTCTTATACCAGATAAAACTGTCTTTGATTGTTTGATATTGTATGATTGACGAAGGGACGAGGACGAGAGTACAAATTGATTTGGTAGGAGAAATCCGACGACAACATGATTCAATGTGACAATCACTAGAAACCCAAGGCAAAGGAACCTCATAGTTACTTGATTGTAATTCAATTCACTTGGAGGGATATGTATTCAATAAATAGTATATAGTGTTTGTTGTGATTCTTTTCCTATCAATACTACTGACTACTACTGGCTTCTGGCTTGCTCGGACTGACTGTTTACCTAATTAGCAAACTGATCACTGAACACAAACACAAAACGAATGAATGAAGAATGAATCAATCAATCTACACTCTACACCACACAGTCAGTGCAACGATAAACTTCATCATCATGGCATCATCTTCGATCCAAGACAGTTCATCTAATCAAGAGATGGATAAGAGTACAATGCCACTGATGAACCCCACTCAGACGTCAGCTGTTGAATACGTCGTACACGTGAAAAGTAGAAAAGAAATGAGAGCCGAACGAAAGGCTCAAAAGAAACAGGAAAACATCAACAATGCAGCAAACGAAACTGATAAAGAAGTGAAACCACTGACAAAGGAAGAAAAGAAAGCATTAAGAAAAGAACAGAAGAAATTGCAGCTGAAGGAAGAAAGACTGCGATTGATGAAAGAACAACGAGAGGCTAAAAAGAAGCGGAAACAGAAACGAATGCATAGAGAAATGAACGCTCCTGGTGGTATCGAATGTGCAACAGAGAAAAAAGCCAAAAGACAAAAAATCAAGGAAAATACATCAAGTGTAACAGAAAATGAAGAGGAGTCGGCTATGAACGTGTATCGTTCACTATTCAATGGATCCCAGGATGATGCTACCGGAATGACTACGATGAGAATGGGTGTCCAGTACAAAGATATTGTTATGGGAAAAGGGCCTGCAGTTGAAGATTTGGCATTGCTCACAGTGAGCTACAAGTTAAAAGGTGGAAAATTCGGTGCAGTCATTGACAGTTCTAAAAAGTTTACTTTTCGAGTTGGAAAAGGAGAGGTTATCAAAGGTTGGGATATTGGTTTGATTGGAATGCAGGTTGGCGGGAAAAGAGAATTGATCGTTCCTCCAAAGGCAGGCTACGGATCACAAGATATAGGTGCTGGACCCGGTGCAATGCTCTTTTTTGAAATTACTTTACTAAGCATACGATGACCTGACTTTATTTTAATTGTATTCATCATAGTCGTCATCATCATCATAATCTTTATCTTCTTCTTCGTCGTCACCTTCTTCTTCGTATTCATCGTCTTCGTCGTCGTATTCATCATATTCATCAGCATCAATTGGTTTACTAAGTCTTCTTCTCGCTACAAAACTCCCAACCTCCTCTCCACGAACTGACTTTCCAAATCTTTTACGAATCTCATATATTTTACCCACAATTTTAATGACACTTTTATCTGCAAGTTTCCTCCTAAAATATCCCTTGTACATAAATTTAACTGGTTTCTCATCTCCAGGACCTTGAAATGCCTCAGCTTCAAACTCAATGGTACAACTTCGGGGCCATGATCTAGATTGAAAAAGATATCCATTCACAACTTCTTCTCCAAGATAACGTGTAATTACGTCCGTTGGTGTAAACTCAATATTTGCAGCACAAGGAGTTGACCCTACAGTTTGATCAAGTCTCCAAACACCATATATTTCAGGTTTTGATACAAATTTAGGAGCTGTTAGATAATATGCTGCTTTTCCAGACGTTTTTATGGTTCCAACTGCAGTGTTAGATGCAATAGATAGTGTTTTCTTTGCAAGATCTTGTGCTTGTTGTAATACGTCGAACGATGCAGATGGTTGTTTGTACCTGTTTGGTGGTCGACGACGATGCTTGGATGGAGTTTGACGATGAGGAGGAGACCTTGGGCGAGGACGACGAGGCGGGGAACGATCGTAAACATCATATTCATCGTAATCATCTTGATGATAGCCACCCCTCATGGATACAACGAAGGAAGGTTTGATCAGTTCCATATTTGTTTCTATATGGGCGATACATTGAGAACAATTTAGAAGTGCTAAAATGAATAGGTTCAAACGTCTCGTTGAAATCATTATATAATTCGTAGTTTGGTGAGTTGTGAGTTGTGACTTGTTGTGTCAACGCTCCACACTGACTGATGCTAAATGCTAAAGTAACTACTACGAGCTACGAGCTACTTTTAGCTCCCACGGACGCGAAAACAGAGTATTTTGCGCGAAACATAAATGATCCTGAAGGCTGAAGGCCAACCAAAACACGAAAACTCAAAATTGGAACCAAGCACGTAATCAATATCCATCTTATTCATTCATCAGTCAAACAAAATAAAGATTCAATTAACTAATTGACTCTATCATTAAAGTATGAGCGAAGACGATGAAAGCAATCGATCTGAAAAGGATTTGAAAGAGGAAGAACAGAATGAAGAAAATGAGGATGACAATGAACCTGGTGGGAAGCGCAAACGTAAACGAAAGCGAAAGAAAAAGGATACAACATCTACTTCTGTCACTCAAGGAAACGAGAATTCCAAAGAAGATGTTAATAAGTTGGATAGTCTTGAGCATACTGTATATGTAGAAGGTATTCCTTTCAACTGTTCAGATCAGGAAGTAAAAGATTTTTTCTTACAAAATGATATAGAAGATATTATTCAAATGAGATTACCAACATGGCAGGATTCAGGAAGATTGCGAGGATTCGGTCACATTGTATTCAATACAATTGACTCTCGAAATAAGGCTATTGCATGCTCAGGTAAAAACCTTCAAAATCGGTATCTGACCATTCAGGCACCAAAGGTTGCTCGGACAAACATTCCTCAAGAAGCACGTGAACAGCCCGAAGGATGTAATAAGGTCTTTGTGAAAAATCTACCATATGATATAACAGAAGAAGACGTTGAAAATACATTTAGGTCATGTGGAAAAATTCTTCAAGGAGGTATTCGATTGGCTCGAAACTATCAAACGAAACAATGTAAAGGGTTTGGATATGTCGAATTTAAGAACCCCGAGGGAGCTTACGCAGCTGTACAGAGATCTAGCAAAGGAACCTTGGTTATGAATGGAAGAGCATGCTTCGTGGATTATGATGAAGGCACTATGAAGGGTAGTTTTCGCGATGAGAAGGGAAAATTATGGTCCAAAGAGCACGGATTCCGAAGGTCTTAAGACTCAATCTACTCAGTTATTAACAATGTGTACAGTGTAAACACTAAAGTTTTAATGACTACTCATAAAACAGCATGTTACCTTTATTTTCTTGAAAAATTATGAGTTTGATATATAGTTTGTAGAGTCACACTTGAAGTCCTTGAAGTAGGACATTTTTATTATTGTACATTATATACAGTCCGAGTTGAGCATATAGTACGGTCGCTCAATCTCGAAGAGAAATAGAATTGATTGCAAGGTTGAGATCATCGGATAGAATCTGTTTCGATTCAGGTACGCGGTAAGGCACAAATCTCGAAGAGTTGAGGTGCTCACTACAAACTCTTTTGGTCGGTTTGTAAGGAGTATTATCAGCCACATCTACAAAATGACCCCAATGGAATGATTTATCAGGGGGCGTTGAAGAGAGCGACGTATTGTTTCTCAAAAGAAAACTCGTGTCAGGACACGCATCGTTTGACGAACTCATAGTGAGATCATCTTCAGATACGCTGGCCACTCGACGTTCTGTGTCAAGAGACATGAGACAGGAAGACCTTGATTGCCGGCATATAGAGGTTCTTTTTGTGTTGATTTGTAGTTCCTCGTATTGATCATGACAGATGTCAGGTGAGGCTTCCTTACGTTGAGGTGTCAATGCATATTCGGAATTAAGAAACGAACTTGTCACGTCCATGTCCAAAGACGAATCAGATGCAGAGTGATGCTCATCAAAGGATACCTTTCTTCGGTACTGTATCTGTTTACTAGAGATATCAAGCTCGTCAATTTGGTGATTGAGAGGTTTGACATCTCGAAATTGAACTTGAAATTGCCGTTTTCGTGAGGATAGTTTTGGCATTTGATGACGAATTAGAATGTCTTTAGCAATGTTGAAGCATATAGGATCTAGTTGATCATATGTTGTATGATGATAATAGACAATGTATGGTTGTAGCGATTTGAATGGAGAGATTCGGTGTTGTGGAGTAGAGAATGATTGAAAAGAAATCAAGCTAAGAAAACGAATGAGCCGTGACGCGCTTTTGATGGAAAAGAAATCAAGAAAAACGAATTGGGTGTGACGCCTATTAGGTTTAATTAAGCCCCTTTCAAAAATTGAATATTTAGAATTCTTCCTCACATTTCCATCCATCTGATTTTGAAAAAAAAATGTTTCTGATACGTTGGATTGTCCGTTGCTTACTTTCTATTTCCTTCATACGTGAAATAATTCTGTATGAATCGAATGAGATGGATTTATTCAAACAGAAAGTTGGATCAGAAATAAACCTTCGATTGGTAATCGAAGAGATCAAATTGCTGCGAGTCGAAATATCCCAAAAAATGGACGTTTTGAAATCAGAGATGGAATCCTTGAAAAAAGATGATTGTACCAAATCAAATTATTATAATATGATGAGTCCACCACAAGATTCTATGGAAAGAAGTGACAGTACTCAAAAGCTGAAAAATATAATCAACGAATCATCGGTAGAGCAAAACGAATCGGATGAGCAGATGACAAGTTCTAATCCAGCACATGACACCGATTCATTTCAAAATCAACAGGAAAATATTCCTTCGAGATTACATCCTGATCAAGATGAAATCATGTCTAAGATGAATCCAAATCGGCTCGATAGTAAACATTATTATGATCTGAGAAAACAAGATAGTGTCGAAGCATCATCAAAGTCTATAGAAGACGACCAGCAGGAAAACTTCCCTCGAGTCAGCAAACAAGCAAAAGAATCACAGTTGGATGTTGCCATGTCAGACATATCGGGAAAATGTATGCTCGGAATATGCGCAGAGAAAACTGTTGATTTATACGTTCAAGATTCCCAATTTCATTTGTATACCAACTATTTTAAACCCACTTTTCCTGTTCTACCAACTTGCAAACGTGCATTCATATTTACTTCCATGCCATACACCGGAACAAAAATTCAAATGATAATAGTCCGTAAACTGATGGAACATTTTCAGTCAAACTTTCGATCGTATGTATTTTGGAATTGGCATGCGCATACTAAAATAAATCATAATGATGCGAGGGATTGGAGTGAGCGCATGTCTGAATTTCTCCAAACAACATCAGCTACAGATGAGTTCATCATATTCGCACCATATAAGGATGACAGAGTTACTAAAGAACTTTGTGAAACTCCTGTAGTTCTTCATGAAATTCGTCCTTTGGAAGATATAGCTCTTTTAAGATATCATAGATATCGCCATCCTAGCCCACTTGAAATGGATGAAGATGATACTCTCTTACAGATTTCTGTTGCAGGCGCTGTCAATTATATCCGATCTATGCTCTTACATCAACGATATTGGGAAAAAGAGGCAGATATTATACTTTCCCATCGAAAATTCATCGAAGACAATGGGTTGGGATTTGCTAGATTAATATGTCTTGATTATATTACTGAACAAAGGAGTGACTTGTGCACAGACGAATTTCTCTCCACAATTTTATCCAGTAATGAAGTAGAAGAAATGTTCATTGCAATAGATAGACAAAACCGATATCTTTCAGATATGTACAAACAAATCGAAACACAAAATGATGTACATGACAACTCTACTCAAATAATGAATCAAATCCAAACCTTTTTTAGCCCATGGTTACAGTCGAAACTTGAAGCTGGTTTACTATGATATAAATAGAATCTCAGTACAAAAAGGTATTACTTACTTAGATAATTATTCCTTAGGCACATACGTCATTTTCTCCACAATTTTTTCGACTACATCACTGGGTCTCATACTCTGAGTGAAACAATCAGAGAGTTCTCCTTGGTCATCATGGAAGTATATTACGATAGAATGATCTACTAAGTAATCCCCGTCTTCTGTTTCATCTGCCTTTGATACATATACTCTGTACTTTTTTGCCATTTGCTGGACTTGATCAGGTGAACCTGTCAAGAAAATATAATCAGGATGAAAATCTTTCGCATACTCTTTTAATGCTTTTAAAGAATCTCTTGCGGGGTCAACGGATACAAAAATTGGCTTGACTTGCGAGGCTAGTTGAGGATAATCCTTTTTAAGTGTATCTAGAACAAGTCCTACTTTTACCATCTCACTAGGACAAATGTCAGGACATCGAGCGAAACCGAAGTATAACAACGTCCATTTTCCTTCAAAAGATTTGTTTGTGACCAAGTTACCTTCCAGATCTATTAAACTCCATTCTCCTCCTATTGCAGGTTTACCGGCTGTTGTCAATAAAGAGTAAAGTGAAAAATGAGACAAACGGAAAAAAGGAGGTTGACACACAAAAATGAACCCGAAATACCATATAGCCAATACATTTGACATAAGGAGAAGGTACGGCGGCTACGCACCTCCACCGAATGAATCTTCGACGGGGAACCAACCATATTTGGTTTTCTTAAACTTTCGTTTGGCAAAAAATTCAGGATTGGGTGACCATCCAGACTCACTTGATACCTTGATTTGTTTATAAAATGCGATGACGGTTCTTCAAGGGTTAGTAAAAAAGTGCACTACTTAGTATTCAAAAATGACTTATTGCATGATCCAACATACGAGTACACGTACAATTTTACCCATGGCATTTTCAAGCCTTCTTTCTCTTTCAATCTGATAATAACTAGCTGCACTCGCAGCAGCAACAGCGACAAGACCTAAGCTCACCCAACTGACTGGTCCTCGTGGGATCATACTCGACGATGCTTGATCCGCGCCAATGGTTCCACTTCCTGCAAAAGTTTTGGCATACTTTTTAGTCGAT
>Ga0213868_10004000_pt1 | contig 13607 bp, 8 predicted proteins | sample PICome_9_FD_160087 | JGI IMG/M metagenome (GOLD analysis project Ga0213868, IMG submission 160087) | Coastal seawater microbial communities near Pivers Island, North Carolina, United States - PICO127 | ecosystem: Environmental > Aquatic > Marine > Coastal | place: USA: North Carolina | collected...
GTAGCACAAAAAAAGAAAGCCCTCCAAAAATTAAAGTTATAATCGCTTGACAAGACCAAGCCATCCATCCATATGTTAATCCAATTTCAGTGTTTATACCAAAATTGACCAAAAACAAAGAAATAGCTAGCGGATATACACCAAGTCCATGGTTTGATAAAGAGATACTATAGACTCCAACAATAAATGCAGGAAAAATTAAGCTGTTATCTATAAGGTTTAGTTCAGCAACCGAAAACTTAATAACAAAGAAGGCTAAAATATAACAAGTCCATATTAAAGTTGAAAACAGTATGAAAGGAAATAGCTTTTTTTGGAGCTTAGTTAGAGATAGAAACCCCTCAAGAATGCCTTTAAAAAAAATTCTGATTTTATTAATTCGTGAGAGAATAAAAACTATTATTGCGGTAATAATAATTACTAGTGAAACTATAACTAGTATATTATCATTTATAGAATTAAGAAAGTCATCTTCAAAGAAAGAGTTTAAAATGACATTATATTGAAGTAGCCAGACTGAGACAAGAATTAAAATAGAAATAGACACATCAATAACCCTTTCTGCTGCTATTGTGCCAAGAGTTTTGCTAATGGGTATTTTATTATACTCACTTAATACAGTTGCTCTTACCACTTCCCCTGATCTTGGAATAGCCATATTAGAAGTATAACACATAAAAACGCTAGCAATGCTAATAATACTACTAGATTTATGACCAATAGCTTTTGATAAAAGCTGCCACCTAAGCCCACGAATTATATCTGCAGAGGCTCCCAACACCATTGCAGCTAAAACATATTCTATTTTAGCTGATTTAATATAGCCCCAGATTAAATCTCTTTCTGCTTCTGATGTAATTTGGAAGGTTAGGTATATAAAAAATATTCCTAATGCAATCGGGAATAATATTTTTAATTGTTTTTTCAACTCTATTAAAGTTTTATATTATCAATCAGTCTAATGTTTCCAATTCTGCATGCCATAAAGGCTCTTGTTTCATTATTTTTTTTTGAAATACTTGAAAATTCTTCAAGATTCATTATTTCAAAATACTCAAGTTTAAAACTATCAATTAATTTGGACCTGTTTTCTATTTCATCTTTGATTTGAATAAAATCAAACTTAGAGTAAACTTCTTTAGCCCATAAAAGAAGCTTAATGATTTCCTTAGCGCTTTTTCTCTCTTTGTCACTCATAAGCTTATTTCTTGAGCTCATAGCTAACCCGTCAGCCTCTCTAATTGTTTCACATCCGACCACATTTGTTTTTATATCAAGCTGCTCGGTTAGTGTTTTTATTAAAAGTAGTTGTTGAAAATCTTTTTCTCCAAAATATGCATTATCTGGATTAAAAATTTTGAATAGTTTTTCAATGATTGTTGCCACTCCATCAAAGTGACCAGGTCTATGTTTTCCTTCCATGAGATTTGTGAAACTTCCAAAATCGTATTGTTTTGAACTTTCATTTTTTTGGTATAGGTCGTTATTTTCAGGTGTATAGACTATGATGTTCTCAAACCTATTAAGCTTCCGTAGATCCTCCTTAATATTTCTTGGGTATTTCTTTAAATCCTCCTTATCATTAAATTGAGTTGGATTAACATAAATCGAAACTATAACTTCATCATTTTCACTGTAAGCTTTTTCTATAAGTGATAGGTGTCCCTCGTGAAGAGAGCCCATGGTTGGAACCAGTCCAAGAGATAGCTTGTGCTTTATAGACTTTAAAAGTTCTTTATGGGAAGTGTAAACTCTCAATTATGAGAAATAAATAATCTTAAAGATAATGTTTTTATATTCTTACTCATAATTTTCGTAATTTTGCCAGTCTATAGCCAATATATAGATTTTGAAATTATTGAAAGACAAAAAAATATTAGTTATCTCTTCTGAGGTAGTCCCTTATCTTCCTCAAACTGAAAAGGCTGTAAATTCATTTTCAGTATCAAAAAAAATTAATCAAAATGGTGGTATGACCAGAATTTTTATGCCTAAATATGGCATGATAAATGAAAGGAGACATCAGCTGCACGAAGTTATTAGACTTTCAGGCATGAATATGATAATTAATGACTTATACTTGCCATTGATAATTAAGGTTGCCTCTATACCGAAAGAAAGAATGCAGGTTTATTTTATTGACAACGAAGAATATTTTAAAAGAAAAGACTTGCTTTTTGACAAAGAAGAAAAGCTTTTAAAAGATAATGATGAAAGAATGATTTTTTTTACTAAAGGGGTTATAGAAACTGTAAAAAAACTTAATTGGGTTCCAGACATAATTCATCTTCATGGATGGTTTGCATCACTATTCCCACTTTACTTGAAAAAGTTATACTCTGATGATCCCATTTTCGATAAAAGTAAAATAGTTTCATCTCTTTATGGAAAGTCATTTGATGGCAGTTTATCAAAAAAATTAAGTGAAAAAATTCAATTTGACGGAGTTGAAGGAGATCTTGATTTAATCTCAGAACCCAATTTTGAGTCTCTTACAGATTTAATGATAAAGTTTTCAGATTCAGTAATTCTATCCTCTGAAAATATTGATAAATCAACAACTTCTTCAATAAAAAATTATTCTAAAGATGTCCTTAATTTCAAAGATTCGTTAGATAATGAAAAGTTAATGGAGTTCATGTTAAAAAATATTGATTAATGCATAATAGATTTTCAGGAGTTCTTTTAACATTGTTTTGTTTATCCATGTTTATTTCATGTAATAAAGATTATTATTCAGTAGGCATTGATTTATTTGAGCAGGAATTTCAGAATTTAAAATCTGAAACATTCCCAATATTTTCTTACCAAGAATCCTTAGAAAAAGTTCAAACAAATAATCTTTCAAATGTTCATTTAGGCTCTTTTAATGATGACTTTTTTGGCAACACAAACTCAAGTTTTATTTCACAGTTAGACGTTTCGTTGCTTCAAACTTTTGGAAATTACAATCAAGTTCAAGAAAATAAAGGAAGTCTTGATGATATAAGAGTAATAAATGAAGAAGAAAAGTTAACTGCGGTGTATCTTGATTTACCCTTTTTCAATAACACTAATGACTCAGATGGTGATGGTGTGATAGACCTTTATGACTCTGATCCACAAAACATTCAAAGTGATTCAGATGGTGATGGTCTGTCTGATATTATTGAGTTTGAGGCTGGAACAAATCCTCTTAGTAATGATTCAGATGGTGATGGTATTTTAGATCCAAATGACACAGATAGTTCTTCATATAATGTTGAACAACAAGTTTATGAAATAGATTCAGTTTTTGGAAATAGAAGTGCAGAATTTGATTTAAAGGTTTATGAGTTAACTTATTATTTAAGTACTCTTGATCCTGCCAATAATTTCGAATCTTCTAAAGCGTATTTTTCAGATGATGATTTTTACGAACAAGGTTTTTATGGTAAAACATTACATGATGATAGCGTTAATCTTAATTTTGATGAAATACCAGTGTTTTATACAGAAGATGACCCTGCTACAGAAGAAGATGAATTAACTCAGGTAAATTTTTATGAAACACCAAGACTAAGAGTTCCTCTTGATGTTAATTTTTTTCAAAGAACTATTATTAATTTAGAAGGTTCTGAGAATATTGTTAATCAGGCTAATTTTAATAACTTCCTCAAGGGACTTATTGTTAGGGCTGAAAATTTCACAGATGATCTCTACATGATGCTAGACATTTCAAATTCTAGGATTGTTTTAGAATATGACTATAATTCCTATAACATTAATGGTACTTATGATGACGTTTCAGATGATACTATTGAAATAAAAAAAGGATCTAGCGTTATTCCTTTAGGAGGGGTCACCATAAACATCTATGATCATGAAAATTTTGACCCAAAAATATTAGCTGAAGTAAACACATCTGCTGAGAATATTCCTTCCGAAAAAATATACTTAAATGGATCTAAATTCATTTCTAAATTAAAACTGTTCTCTAATGATAACTCTGTGTCAGATGAATTAAAATCATTTATGTCTAGAGATGTTTTGATAAATGAAGCCAACATCGTTCTTCATTTAGATGAAGAAATGAGTAAATCAAGCTCTAAGACTTTACCAGAAAGATTATATATTTATTCTTATGACAATGGTAGTCCAATTGAGGATTATAATAAAGATTTTTCAATTGATTATACAACAACCTCTCTAAATATGAATAAGTTCACTTTTGGAGGACTTCTTCAATATGACTCTAACAATAATCCTACTAGTTATAAGTTTAATATAACAAACCATGTGTCTAATATTGTTAGGAATGACTCCCTGAACATTGACTTAGGATTAACTACTATGTCAAATATTGATGATGTCTTTACATTGAAGAATGGCTATCTCCCTAATATGAAAAAGATTTTATTGCCTAGTTCATCGCTTTCTTTCCCTTTTCCGGTTTCTCTATTTGGCTCTTCTCCAGATGAATCTAATCTTTCTAAGAGGTTAAAGCTAGAGATTCTTTATACTGAGTATTAGAATATCTAATGGCAACTCATTTTTATATAATTAATACTTATACAAACTAGTTATCAACTGAAATTTTAAAATAAACATTAAGATTATTTTAATAATATAACAAAATACTATTGATTTAATTTATGATATAAGAAATTCTTATTTTCTAGCTTTAAGCTTATCAATTAAGGCTGGAACTATCTCAAAGGCATCGCCAACTATTCCATAATCAGCTGCTTTGAAGAAAGGAGCTTCAGGATCATTATTAATAACAACTTTTACTTTAGAGGAATTTATCCCGGCCAGATGTTGAATAGCACCTGATATACCGATCGCAATATAGAGATTAGAAGAAACTGGCTTTCCTGTTTGACCTACATGTTCACTATGAGGTCTCCATCCCATATCGGAAACAGGTTTAGAGCAAGCCGTTGCAGCACCAAGGGTATCAGCTAATGTTTCAATCATTCCCCAGTTTTCAGGCCCTTTTAGACCTCTTCCAGCAGAAACTACAATATCAGCATCAGCAATAGTTACACTCCCTGTTTCTTTTTCTATGTTAATTATTTCTTGATTTGATTCAACTTTTTCTGGATTAAAGCTTTCAACTGTTGAATCATTAAAATTTTCAACCATCCCAAATGAGTTAGAAGAAACACTTATAATTCTTAATCCATCACTCATCTCCGTTGAAGAGAATGCTTTATTGGTAAAGCATGTTCTTTTTATAACAAAGGGAGATATACTTTCAGGTATTTCAACAACATTAGAAACATATGAAGCATCAGTAATACCAGATAAGTGAGCTCCTAAAAATTTTGAGTTAGCAGATGAAGATAATATAACAACTGAAGAATTCTCAGATTTTATAACCTCTGCTAATGCATGTGAATATTTTTTTGATGAAAATTTTTGAAAATCAGGGTTATCAATAGTGATAATTTTATCTGCTCCATATTTTTTCAAACTATCTGTATCAGAACAATTAACAATTAGCCCAGATACTTTAACGCCCATTTTATCAGCTAGTGCTTTTCCATAAGAAAGAGCTTCATAGGCTGTCTTTTTAAATTTATTTTCTTCTGATTCTAGGTATACCAGTACTCCCATATTAAATAACTTTTGCTTCGTTTTCTAAAAGATCTATTAATTTGTCTAATTCGTCGGGCTTAACAAGCTTTACTTCACTTTTTTCTTCAGGTTTATGAAATCTTTTATCACTTGTTTTGGCATTAATATTCATAGCCTCTATAACCTCAAGAGGTTTTTGCCTTGACATCATAATCCCTCTCATATTAGGAATAATTAAATCACTTTCCTCTACTAGCCCTTTCTGAGATCCAATTACAAGGGGCAATTCACATTGACTTATTTCTGTACCTCCTGAAATTTCTCGAGCACACTTTGCCTTTAAATCACTAATCTCAAGACTTACACAATTTGTTATAAAATTATAATCTAGAAATCCTGCAAGAAGTCCAGGAACTAGCCCTCCGTTATAATCAATTGATTCTCTACCACAGATTATTAAATCATATTTAATGGTTTGGCAATGAGCTTCAATTTCCTTAGCCACAGAGTATGCATCAACTGCTTCACAGTTTATTCTTATCGCTTTATCCGCTCCAATTGCTAAACATTTTCTTAAAATCGTTTCGGAAGATGGGTCTCCCACTGTAAGAGCTGTAACATTAGCTCCATTAGATTCCTTCATCCAAACAGCCTTAGTTAGACCAAACTCATCATTTGGGTTAATAATAAATTGAACACCATTAGTGTCAAATTTAGAATCATTTTCTACAAAATTTATCTTTGATGTAGTATCTGGGACATTACTTATACAGACTAAAATATTCATTGTAACTATTAATGTTTTATATAATTTCTAAGACCTTCTGTAAACTCACCATCTGAAATTTTAGTGAGCTTTATAATTCCGTCATTGTTATTAATATTAGATGTAATTTTTCTGTTGTGAAGATTTTCGTAGACATCTATACTAATTTTTTTCCTTTTGTTTAAAATTTCAAACAAATTGATTTCTTTAATTTTTTCTACCCAATTTTCCTGGACTGTTCCTTCAAAAATTTTTGCTTTTGATCCACTCCCATAGCTAATAAATCCAATCTTTTTATCTTTATAATCTTTGTTATTATTAACTCCTTCAACAAGTGTGCTTATTAATGACATAAAAATAGAAGCTGTATACATATTCCCTATTTCAGAGGAAGCCTTTTCACCTGGAGCTATTTTGTCTTCTATAAATTTTCTGTAGAGATTAGATTTAGATACTTTTTTCACCCAATCAACATCATCAATAGATTTAGGTTCTCCAATTTCGGAATAAACATCTTTAATAATTTCATTTTCATTCATCCAATCTAGCCATTTGTTTATAATCATTCTTCTTCCATGAAAAGCGTAGGGCAAATGAAAAATTATATTTTCCCAATCTGTCAAAATGTTCCTATTATTCTGATTATTAAAATCTTCAATAGCTTCAAACACTCTATCTTTATAACTCTCATTAGAAAATTGACCTTCAAATATTGGTTCTTCTTTATAAACTTCAACTATTTCATTTGAGTCTGACCAAAACTTTGAGTCCGATTTTGCAAGCAGTTCTTCTGCTTCATTTGAAGAAATATTTTGATCAAGAAGCTTGGCGGCTTCTATAAGAATACTAGATCTTTTGAATGTCCTCCTAGGTTTAAAAAAATCACCAATACCTTTAGTGGAGACTCCCCAAGATCCATTGAAAGATATAATTGATGGATCATCACATATTAACATTGACACTGAACCAGCTCCTTGTGTATATTCGCCTGATGAATCAAGATCATATTTCGCTATATCTGATGCTATAACAATTGCTTGTCTATCTTCACCATTTCTTACCCAATCACAACAGTTTTGAAGGGCATCAACAGCACCTGCACATGCAAAAGTTAAATCAACTATATCACAATTTTTAAAGCACCTTTCGCCAAATTGATCTTCAAATATACTTTCAAGAATTTCAACTACATATGAAGATGTTGGCTTTGATGCATCAACACCACTTTCAGTTCCCAGGTAGACTCTGCCAACTTTTCTAGGATCAATATTATTATCTACAATTAGACGGTAAAGTGAATTAGCGGCTATTGAAGCAGAATCCTCGTCAAAGTCTGGAGTAGCCATTTTTTTGAGACCCAATCCCTTTATTAGTTTGTCTGGGACAATATCTCGTTTAATAGCCAAGTCTTCAATGTCAACGTAAAGTGAAGGGACATAATATGATAGTGAATCAATACCGACTTTTCTCATTAGAATTACTTAGATTCAAATATAGTTACATAAAAGGTTATCCAAAAAAAAAGAGCAACCAAAGTTGCTCTTTTTATGATAAAATTAAGATTAATTAGAAGTTCCAAGTAATTTTTCCTAATACTCTTCTTCTAATATCTGGTAAGTTTGGATAAGTTTTATAAGGACTATCTGTAAGGTTAGTAGCAGAAATATCAAGTCTTACATTAGGACTAAATCTATATCCCACACTTGCATCAATTAAATTCTTAGTCTGAACCATTCCATTCCATTGACCTTGAACTGATCTAAACTTGTCATCATGTTGAAATGATACTGAGAAATTTATACCAGTAAGAGGAGTATAATCCATACCCAATCTGTATTTCCACATAGGAGCATTCAGATATGATGTGTTAATTAAATCATCATCGTTGTCTTCTCCTGGAATCCACTCATTTTGACTTAACCAAGAAGTGTTTGCCCATAGTCTTACAATAGGACTAGCAAAGTAATCTAGGCTTACATCACCTCCATAGTGAGATCTTTGAGCATCTCCTTGAGTGATGTATCCTGTTGTAATGTGAGTAATCCCATCTCCTTGAGGAACTCTATCAGATTCAACAGCACCTATAGCACCATATAATGGACCTAATAGACCCTCAAAACCTATTCCACCCGCTTGAAATGCACTGTTAATACCACCTACAGTTTGAGCTATACCACCTGCAATTGAAGCTTCAAGTGAAGGTACACCTTGCGCTGCAAGAGCACCAGAGGCAACAACACTAAATGGAAGTCCAAATTGCGCTGCAAGTCCTTGATAAGTCTGAGTTGTAACAGCAGTTATAGCACCAGTAACATATGCAGTAGCATCAGCAGCAACAGCCGCTCCTAAATCTCCTGGAACGTCTGAACCAACTAACGCATATGCATCTCCGATTGCACTAAAGTTAGTAAACCCTGTATTAACATAAGAGTAAATATCAGCACTTAGTCTTAATTTTTCTCCAATTACAGTTGTAACACCTAATTCAAAGTTTTCTACAGAGCTGAATCTTCCAGTTCTTGTATTTCTATTACCAGTAGTTTGAGTAGGTTCGAATAAATCATAAGGAGCTAAAACTCCTGTGCCACCAGATGGTCCTGCATAACTTGCAAAAAATGGTGTTAATAAAGGCTCTAGCGCAGGAGCCTGTGCATATAAACCTGCAAGAGATAAACTAGCAACAGAAGCATAAGGAATTGCTAACGGCAATCCATTAGCTGCAGCCGAAACAGGAATATCAACAGGAAGCCCTGCTAAATCAATTACTTGATTTGATGGGTCAGCAAAACGTTGTGCAGTACTTTGCCCACTTAACCATGCATCTAAAACTCCAGGTGCCGGTGCATTTACCGGGAAGTCAATATACATTTGAAGCGCAGACGGTCCGGATAATGCTTTATTATAAGCTAGTCTCCAAGTAGTCTTTTCTGAAGGCTTATATACTAGAGCAGCTCTAGGAGCAAATTCTCCAGCGCTTATAAAACTTGCTTGATCATATCTTCCAGCTATCACAAAATCCATTTTTTCTGCTAGTTTAAGTGTACCTTGACCATATAAACCATTAGTTATATAATCATCAGTATCTTCATTTCTTCCCCAAAGAGTATATTCAGAGTCAGAATCAGTATTTCTGTAATCATATCCTACAGTCCATTCAGAATCAAATAACCATGGCATATCAAAGTTGTATTGAATTTGAGCTTCCATAGTTGTTCTTTTGGCTACCTGACGCAACCCAGTTCCATATAAGAAAGTAGGATTATCTATTCCACCACCATCATTATGGTCTATAAAAGCTTGAGCATACCAGTTGCCCATTGTAGCTTGAACTTGACCCCAATATGTACTACCATCAGCATACCCAATACCTAAGTCTTGAAAGAATAGACCACCTCCATTAGTCAAACCTGCACTAACTTGATAGTTAGTATCTTCGTTTGGTCTCCATTCTAAATTTGTGTCAAAAGCAATATTGCTATAAGTATCTATTAATGCGTTTCCTCCCGAAAAGTCATAAAGTACAGCTCCATTTGCAGCAGTAGCAGCAACGTCAACATAATTATTTGAAATAATAGGTTGTCTAATTATACTATTAATTCCACCAACCTTAGGAGCTAACTCAGCCTCATTATCATAAGTAAAATCATCACCCGAATTTAACCTAGCATTAATTTTCCATCCAAAAGTCTTATCATCATTTGCTCTGGCAATTCTTATCTCAGAACCAATAGTGTTTAATTCACCAGCCCACATCGAAATAGCATTACCGGTATAATCTATAGGGCTTTTACTTCTAAAGTGAACAACACCAGATGTTACACCAGGTCCATAAAGAACACCAGCAGCACCTCTAACTACCTCAACTGAAGCTAGGTCTAAGTTAGAAAGACCTTGTTGAAAACTAAAGAAAGTCCCTGCAGCAGGAGTTATTAACCCTCTATTATCTCTCATTATGTATGTAGATGTTCCAAAAACTCCTGACCCAGCTCTCATTTCAATGTTAAGAGAGTTTGCAGTTTGTTGTTGTATTTGAACACCAGGAACAGAAACAAGAATTCTTGAAGGCTCTGCAACTTGTGCTGAATTTTCAATTTGTCTTGCAGATATAACACTTACTGAAGCAGGAGCATCAGTAACTTTTTGAGCTCTCCTTGAAGCAGAGACAATAATCTCTTCAAGGTTTTGACCTGCAGAAAGAGATACATTTATATCTTGACCTGCAGATGTTACATCAACACGTTGAGCGCTATAACCAACATAGCTTATAACAAGTGTTAATGGGGTATCTTGACTTGTATTTATGACAAAATTTCCATCGAAGTCTGTAACAGTTCCAATGTTTGTGCCATCAATGATAACATTTACTCCAGGAATTGCTTCCATGTTATCAGCATCCATTACAGATCCTGAAATTTGATTTTGAGAATAAACACTACCAAATAGAATTACAGCCATAAAGGCTAAATAATATTTGTTTAAAATATTTTTCATATTAATTAGTTTTTGTTACTTCAAAGATAATCCTTTTCTATAACTAGTTTATATAATTTAATGTAAGTATGGTGGAAAGCCCAGTAAAAACAGGCTATAGACCCATAATACTTCATCTGATTTGAATCCAAGTTAATATAATTTTTTGCACCTACCAAATACAGTTGGTATCATTAACTGTAATTAGAATTAGCCTTATGAATATGAATCAAATCTTTGGGACTGATTTGACGATGATTCAAAGATTAATTTTTCATTTGATTCATGCCATTTAAGATAGCTTCCAGAATAAAGATCTTCAATAGCCCCTCTTTTAAGTTTTTGAGTTGGTCCAACAATACCATTTTCTTGATTCCACTCGTCTTTTACAACTATCAATGTTGATATTTTTTTATAGTTAACAAGCTCGTTATTAGCTTTATTAAGTGTTTCAGTTAACATTTTTGACAGAGCCTCTTTTGAAGCTTTTTTACCAATTTCGGACAACTGAATTAGACAAAGAGGCTGTGCAATTCCAAGACCAACAACACAAACTTCTTCTATTTCATTAATATTTACAAAATATTGTTCCAAAGTAAGTGGCTCAATATACTCTCCTTTTGAAGTTTTAAAACTATCAGCTACTCTTCCAGTTATATGTAAATATCCATCATCATCTAAGAAACCTTTATCTCCTGTGTGAAGCCATCCTCCTCTTAATGTTTGATTTGATAACTCCTCATTTTTATAATAACCAACCATTACGAATGGTCCTCGCATAAGTATTTCACCTGTTTCCTCATCAATTTTAAGCTCAACCCCTTTTTGAGGCTTCCCAACAGTATTTAACTTTCCAAAGTCTTTTCCATCAACAGAGCTACATATTGCACAGTTCTCAGTCATTCCATATCCATTAGTTATATAGACACCAATCTTTCTAAACCATTCAATTAATTCTACAGGCATTGGAGCTGAACCAGATACAGTTACTCTAGATCTACTAAACCCAAGTCCTTTCTTTAAAAGTTTTTTAAGCAGTCCTGATAATAATGGAATTTTAAGTAATGTGTCTAGTCTTTTTTGAGGAAATTTAGACAGAATTCCCATTTGAAGTTTTGTCCACACTCTTGGAGCAGCAGCAAAAACATGCGGTTGAACATCTTTAAGATTTTGTCCAAACTTTTCTATCGACTCAACAAATGAAATTGTTCCACCATATCTAAATGATGTCCATTCTATAACTACTCTTTCAAAAATATGGTTTAGTGGCAGATAAGATATAAAATCATTATTACCATCATGTTTAATTCCCAATGGATTATTGGGGTCATCTAATACAACTTTAATTCCGTCAATTGCTTGATAAGTTAGCATAACTCCTTTTGGATTTCCTGTCGTACCAGAGGTAAAAATTATTGTCCATAAATCAGATAATTTAGGATTATGAGGGTTAGATATCGGTTCATGCTTATCGATAAATTCATGCCATTTATGACCTATATCAACTTTTGAACAGCCTGCATAATTAGGAAATGTGATCATGGGCATGTCTTTAGGTAAGTCATTTTTTATATCATCCCATGTCTCAATTTTGCCTAAAAAAAGCGCATCAACATCTCCATAATCCATTATATATGCAAGTTCTTTCCCATTTAAAGAAGGAAAGAAAGGAACTGAAACATATCCAGCCATTACAATTGCTAGATCTGAAATAATCCATTCTCTACAATTCTTTGAATAAATCCCTATATGTGCACCTTCTCTAAGGTTAAGAGATTTAAGCCCAGAGGCTAATCGTCTGGCCATATCTCCAACTTGACCCCATGTATATTCTTCCCATTTTTCACCTATAGGTTGTCTTAGGTATGGCTTATCTTTAAACTCTTTTTCCCATTTGTAAAAGTTAAGTTCAAATGGCTCTTGATTTGCACTCATAATTATTTGGTTTTTATTATTTTCCGTTCTTTATCTCATTTATTAAAGATCAGTTTTTACTAAATATATAAGAATATTTTCATCTATAAAAACATACAACCTCATTAAACTTTATCAAAAAATCTTTTTCTGTATTTATTTTACATTCTTATAGGGATAATTAAATCAATTAGTATATTACGTTCACATAATTGTATTTAAAATGACAAAAAAATATACAAAACTTTTTGATTTATCTGGTAAGGTTGCAATTGTTACAGGAGCAAGCAGAGGTATCGGTGCATCAATTGCTGAGGCACTTGCAGAATTTGGAGCAAGCGTAGTTGTTAGCAGTAGATCAAAAGAAGCAGTAGATGAAATAGCTGATAAAATAACAAAAAATGGACATAATGCACTTGCATGTGAATGTCATGTTGGAGAAGAAGATCACTTGAAAAACCTTGTTGACACAACAATAAAAAAATATGATAAAATAGATATACTCGTTAATAACGCAGGGATAAATCCTGTTTTTGATAGACTTGAAAATGCGGATGAAAAGCTTTTTAATAAGATAATGGATATTAATGTAAAAGCCGCGTTTAAGCTTTCTAATATGGTAATGAAGTATATGAAAAACAACAAATCTGGCTCTATAATAAATATTTCTTCTGTTGAAGGACATAAACCAGATAAAGGACTAGGAGTATATTCAATTAGTAAAGCTGCAATTAGTATGTTAACTAAATCTCAAGCAAAAGAGTGGGGTAAGTATGGCATCAGGTCTAATGCAATATGCCCAGGATTAATAAAAACAAAATTAAGTTCTGCTTTATGGCAAAACGAAGAGATGTTAGAATTATGGTTGAAAGATTTACCAATTAGGAAAGCAGCTGAACCAGAAGAAATTTCAGGG
>Ga0213868_10004001_pt1 | contig 13605 bp, 12 predicted proteins | sample PICome_9_FD_160087 | JGI IMG/M metagenome (GOLD analysis project Ga0213868, IMG submission 160087) | Coastal seawater microbial communities near Pivers Island, North Carolina, United States - PICO127 | ecosystem: Environmental > Aquatic > Marine > Coastal | place: USA: North Carolina...
AACTCTCGGGAACCTGCTCGAGTAGGAAACGGACAAACCGACCGCCCCACCACACATTTGCTCCTGATGCCACGCGAGAGGCCCCAGTCTCCATTTCAGATTGATCATTCACGGTTCGCAAATCCAACTGAATATTCTGGACCGTATTGAGAAAATATCAAGCTATAAAGCTAATCAAGTTTATTGAATGACTAGTTAATTCTGAAATTTAACAAGACTTAAAGAAGTTAGCCCGCCCCAATCCTAACTTTCCATAATTATGATCAATAATATTGAAGCGTCGTTAAATTAAGTATAAGCAAGAGAAATTGTGTCTTTCACACTGATGACTTCTTCTGACCAATCCACGCTCATCCTGGACCAGATTCGGGAAGCCCCCCTCCCCCAACAGGCTTCATTGGATCTCATGGCGATTCATGGGCAAGGTTTGGAGCGCTTGGCATCAGGCACCACCAAACGGCTGCTTGTCAGCGACTTATGCGAGTTCATCGATGACCTACTAGGAAGCTGGAACACCATCATTCTCGGTGACTTCAGCAATGGTTACGACGCCGTGAGCAAGGACGCGTGTGTCAAAGAATCAACAGTCCGCCTCCAGCAGGCAGTGCTCGCGTTGCCGGACCTTGAGGTCGTCTATCCGGTGGGCAATCTTTCCGTCGAATCCTCAGTGTGGCAAGAGGCCTGCCCCGAGCGCACAGTTCGCTATTTCAGTTGCTTCCCAGTCACCCCTTCCGTCCAACTCATTCTTACTTCTGACCAGTCAAACCGATTGGAGCCTTCGATGGAAACCTTGGTTCGGCTTGTAGCTCGCATCGCCACGTTCATTGTAGATCACGAAGCAACCTCGGCACAAACGCTCGCCGTGCAAACACAACGGTCTCCAGAGACTTCTGCTGACTTAGCCATCGCAACGGCAGACCTTGGCAACGAGATGGCTTTTATGCTGGATAGCAAGGGCGTGATCCTCGAAGTCAATACGGCCGCTCAACGACTCCTGAAGCAATCCGCGGCCGACCTGAAAGGTTTGGTCGTGACCCAACTCGGAGCCGGCTCCGACTCCATACGAGCACTCAAATTGCTAACAGCAACACATTCAGCTGATCGCACGCACTTAGCTCTTAAATTACCTGAGCGTGGATTCAATGTGTGGGTTGAGGCCCGAACCCACTCTCTCCCTAGCACGAATAGCGATGCTCAAACCGTCCTCTTCTGCCATGACATCTCCGATGAGAAGACTCTCCAAGCCAAAGCAGAGCATGCCGAAGAACAACTGAAAGCTGCTGCTCAATCCAAATCACTAATCCTATTTAGCGTCGACCGGCGCGGCGTCATCGTATCCGCCCAGGGTGGATTGCTCGCGCAAACCAATATGGAGCCCAGCAATCTGCGAGGCCGTAGCGTTTTGGACTTCTGTCAGGACGAATCACTTCGCCGTAAACTGTGGAAACAGCTCCGCCGAAATGGCCAAGCAAGTGGTCTGATCGATACTGAGATTGGGCATCTCGAGTTCACTCTCACATCAACTCCAGGACCAAATGGAAAGCCTCAATCAGTCCACGGTATTGGTGTTCAGATTCCTGCACCTGCACCTGCACCTGCACCCGTAGCCCCGCCACCCATCTCTAGACCAGCACCTGCGATTCCAGATCTCTGCCCTACATGGCTAGCCGCATTGCAAGTCTCAAAGGATGCCGTGGTCATCACGGATGCTGCAGGCAGGATTCGGTTCATGAATTCAGGAGCCGAACAGCTCTTCCTTTGTCGGATGGTCCAGGCAGAAGGTCAGCCCTTCCATCAGGTCGGATCATTCAGCGAATTCGACCCTGTCAACGCGTTCATCAATGAGGATCAGAAGATTCAGGCCATCCATCAGATGCGAATGACGCGTCACGACGGCACCGTGATCGAAATCAATCTAGCAGGAGCTGCGATCAGGCCGCAAGAGGGTATCGCTCAAGGTGTCATTCTCTGCTGCCGCCAAGAGATCGAAGAGCCTAGGGCCAATCCAGAATCAGCGCTCGCGACCTCCGATTCGATGATTGAGGAACACCAGCGCCTTGAGCAAGAGAATTTCAGGGCGCTTAGCCTATTTGCAGGCGGTATCGCTCACGACCTCAATAATATTCTCACTTCACTAGTGGGTAACGTCTCCCTAGCAAACATGCTAGTTACCGAAGTACCAGAAGCCAGCGAACGGCTCATAGAAGCTGAGCGTGCGTGCTTCCGGGCTAAAGATCTTTCACACCAGCTCCTAACCTTTGCCAAAGGAAGCACCCCGGTCAAGAAAGTCACAAGAATCGAGGATCTCATCAAGCAGTGCTCCGAAAACTACCTGCGAGGTTCGAAATCGGTTCCTCGCATTATCAACAATCCAGGACTTTGGAGTGCAAACATTGACGAAGGTCAGATCAGCCAAGTCCTGGAAAACCTCATTCTCAACGCGGACCATTCCATGCCGCACGGCGGTATGGTCACGATCTCTACGGAGAATGTGCATCATGTCCCTGGTCCCGAGAATTCAGCGCTCCCGTTAGAGGAAGGCATCTATGTGAAGGTCTCCGTCTTGGACGAGGGCCCTGGGATTCCAGAAGATCAATTGGAATACGTCTTCCGCCCCTATCACACTGCGAACGAATCGGGACGCGGTCTAGGATTAGCCACCACGTTTACCATTCTGAAAAACCACCAGGGCCACGTCGTCGCCACGTCGAAGTGTGGACATGGCACAGAATTCAGTTTCTATCTCCCGGCCACAGGCAAGACACAGCAGCCTGTGGACGAGCCCGCTCCCTTGCAGCCAGGCGAAACCGTTTCCGGCCTGGAGCAGGGTCGCATCCTCGTCATCGATGACGAGAAGTCTATCCTAGATCTCGCCACGACGACTCTCAAACTTATGGGGTGTGATGTGGTCACCTGCCCATCCTCATCCGAGGGGGTGGAGCGCTTTATCCGGGCCAATCAAGAGGGGCGACCATTCGATCTCGTCATCATGGATCTTACCATTCCGGGTGACCTTGGCGGGAACGAAGCCATGCAGCAGATTCTCAGCATCTCACCAAAAGCACGAGGGGTCGCCTCCAGCGGCTACAGCGAGGGCAGCGTCATGGCTCGCTACAGGGAATACGGTTTTCAAGCAGCTCTCTCCAAGCCCTACAATATCGGCGATCTCCAGAGGATCGTTTCCAACATGCTGGTCAGCTAGGTGCTAGAGCCAAGCCCGCTTGCGTTCACTCCGAACCCAGGCTAACGAACCTCATGGAAAATCTTTTAGATACCCCGACAATTGATACGAAATCGCGTGAACTCTGCCAGTTCATCGTCGATCAGCCTGAGTTTGCCGCTGCGCGCGGTCACATTGAAGCGTTCTTAGAGAATGCCGAAGCTCAAGCAGTCTACCGGGCTTGGCAGGAGAAGGGCCAAGAACTTCAACGCATGAGCCATGAAGGTCTTCAGCCAAACGATGATGATATCAAGCAGATGGAAGCCTTACGCGAAACGGTGATGAAGAATGAGATCGCCTCCGACTTTGCCGAAGCCGAGTCTCAAATGAATGGCACTTTCAGCACGGTGACCAAACTCTTGCAACAGACGCTTCAATTAGGTCGAGTCCCCTCAGTCGATGAGATGAATGCCGAGTCCGGCTGCTGCGGTGGTGGTGGCGGTGAGGGCGGCGGTGGTGGCTGAGGCTGCTAACCTTTAGGCTTCGTGCAAGCCTAACAAACGTTTTAAATAGAAACGCCCCGCTCTGCTTTGCAGAACGGGGCGTTTCAGTTGAATCAATCGCTTAGAAGGAACTACTCGGATGCGTCTTCAATCAGCACATCGTCGATGAAGAAACCGGCTCCAGTTCCGTTACCAATGAACTCAAACTGGAGGATCACTTTCTGACCTCCGGCCACAGAGGTCAGATCAAAGGTCGCTTCTTGCCAACCCTCAGTGCCTTCGACAAAGAACAGTTCTTCGTCAGGTGTCGACGGCGCGTAAAACTCTGAGCCGTCCGATCCGAAAATGTTTACGCGACCAGCAGAGCCTTCACCCACATCGAGAAAGTATGAGAATGTTAGCCGAGGCTTGAGAATTGGGCCAAGGCCTACTTCTGGAGAACTGTAAATCACCCAGGTGCCACTCGTGTAGTCAGCATCGAGATCCGTGCCAGCGGCGCTACTACCCGTCTTGGCCGCTCCCGGACCATTCGTGGGCTCTCCAACCTCCCAGGTCACTCCTCCTTCATGGCTCGCTCCTGTTGAAATTGTCCAACCAGGCGCACCATCCTCAAAACCTTCGTTCAACGGTGGCGCCGCACCAGAAACAAAGACGCGGTAGAATTCCTGACCTGCCAGGTCCTCCACAGCAGCGGTGTAGGTCGTCGTATTGCCGGTTTGGCTTCCAAGAATATCCGTGGCCAGCTCCGTCCAATCAGTAAGATCGTTAGAGACTGAGATGCCGTAAGCTTGAGCAGGTGACGAAGCCCAGCTGATATCAACACCGCCGCCGTCACTGTTTAAAGTGAGATTACCGATTTCGAGAGGCGCTTTGCCCGTATCAATGATTCGAAGATTGTCATAGTGCAAAGTCATACCGCCATCTCCCCAAGCACCCTGATTGACAAAAGAAAGTCCAGGGTTCACATCGTCGGGGTTGTCCGGGTCATTCGGCGTGAGAAGGGCCTGATCCAGCGGCAGGCTATAGGTTCGGACATGTTGATCGCCCCCCAATCGATGCATGGCAAAGTTCAGCGCTCCACCACCCGCCTCGCGCGGGATGAAGTTCTGCCAATTGCCCGGCCAGTCGCCGTCCTCAAGAGCAGAGAAGATCACGTCCATCCGGAATGTGTAACGGCCACGATCTTCCTGTGGAATCCGGGCGATCGATTCCATGATCGTGCCTTTGAAAGGGATGGTAAAATCTCGCGTCCAGCCACCACCTGCGGTGAACGTGATTTCCAACGAGCTGTTGCCCTCCGTGACCGCAAGATCATCTGCGCCAGTCTTTTCATGCAGGGCAACGGTGTAGCGTTCAGAGACCGGCACGATCAAGTCCACGTCCGCCTGACTTTCAAAACCATTCAGAACGGTGACTTCAGGAACCGCGCCACTCACATATGTGTCAACAAGCCGGAAGTTGTCTATGAAGACATCAATTGATTCCGTGCCTCCCTCGATACCGTATTGGTCAATGATGGTCAGCGTCACGGGGCCTTCGGCAGCGAGATCCGCCGTCACCAAATCGAGCGGCTGTGACATCGAGCGATTGGCAGCTCCACCAGCTTCAAGCTGGGCATAGTCCCAACCATTGATATGCGCCATGAAATTGCCCCAGTTCACGCCTTCTGTGGGAAACTCAACATCATATCGGAGCAGGTAACGTCCCTCAGCCTTCGACGCCCAGGCCTGTTTCAATAGAGCACTCGCTTCATCGGAGAAAGTCAGCTCGGCATCATTGCCCCAACCATAGTCTCCAATCAGTGTTAGTTTGAGCGCTTTATCGCCATCTGTCACTTTCGTATCGTCCGCACCATCACGCGTATACTCTGCGATTTGGAATGCATCATCCGCACGATTGCCACTAGAGACGACGCTGTCGACGCCGTCTTCAAAAGATTCAAGGATGGTGACGGTTTGGGCCTGAGCCATCGAGAGAGCAAGGCCGAGTCCGGCGACTGTCGCCCCGAATTTGAGTATGAGGTTCTTATACATGTTCAAGTTGGGTTGAGTTGAGGAGTTATCTGGAATGATACAAAGGGACTCGCCTCGTGGGCAAATGAAGTATTACTCTCAGTTCAGGAGGGTTCGCCAAACAGATAGCAAAATTACGCAACTCAGTGATGTTTAACCCAGGCATCTTACTGACTCCGCCCTTCGGCAAGCCTCACTAGCACCGCCTTCTGCGCATGAAGACGATTCTCAGCTTCCTGAAAGATCGTATCGGCGTGCCTCTCCAGCACCTCTGCTGTGATTTCCTTGTCGCGATAGGCAGGCAGACAATGCATCACTAGAGCTTCCGGCTTGGCCAAATCTACAATCGCTTGGTTTATCTGATAAGGCTTCAGCGTATCGAGGCGGCTAGTGGCCTCTTCTTCTTTCCCCATGCTCACCCAGACATCCGTGTAAAGGACATCCGCATTCCTTGCTGCAGCTTTGAGATCAGTTTCCGTTTGGACATTGCCAGACTTAAACCCCTTAAGATACTCAGCCGAAGGTAGAAACTCCTCAGGCCCCGCCAGAACAAGTTGGAACCCAAGCCGCTCGGCTGCCCACATCCAGGAACGGGCCACGTTACAATCGGTATCGCCAGCAAAGATCACCTTACAGCCTTCCCAGGAGCCTAACTTCTCTTTGATGGTCAACAGATCGGCCAGGATTTGACACGGATGCTCATCGTCGTCCAACGCGTTGATCGTTGGAATGCCGCTCATTTCCGCAAAGCGAGAAATGGTATCGTGGCCATCCGTACGAATGATGATGCCGTGGAGCATCCTTCCCAATACACGGGCCGTATCCTCGATCGGTTCTCCGCGACCTAACTGGAGATCACGATCCGACAAAAACATCACAGCGCCGCCTAGCTCACGTACTCCAATCTCAAAGCTCACTCGCGTGCGAGTAGAGGACTTTGTGAAGATAAGGCCCCAGCACTGATGTGCCAATGGCGTAAAACTACCAGGATTAACATGGCGATTCGCCTTCAGCTCATCGCCCAAATTGACAAGGTCGATCAGTTGATCAGCCGAGAGATCTTGAATAGATAAGAAATGCTTCATCTGAGAAGATAGCTTAAGATAAATGTGAAGGTGAGACCTGGCCTCTAATTCGTGGCAACCAGTTTCTCAAAGGTTGTCTTCAACATGAAGACGGCAGTATCGATCTCTGCCTCTGTTACGTTGAGGGCAGGCAAGAGACGAACGACATCCGCTCCAGCCGGCACGGTAAGCAACTTAGCCTTGTTCAGTGCGCCCACAAGAAAGAGAGACGGGACCAACCCCGACTCTTCACACGCAGACAAGGCCATCACCGCGTCTTGATCAACGACTATCCCAATCATCAATCCGAGGCCCCGCACGTCCTTGACGAATGGTAATTCTGCCTCCCGGAGCTTCTTTCGAAGGTAGTTCCCCATGGCAGCCGAATGACCTGCCAGGTCGTTCTCAAGGATTTCTTCCATCACGGCTGTGACCGCAGCGCAAGCCAGCGGCGCACCTCCATAGGTGGTTCCGTGAGAACCAGGGCCTAACAAATCGCAAATCGGTTCACGAACACTCGATCGTGTCGCATTGCGCAGCCAGATTGCCCCAAAGGGAAAGCCTCCGCCCATCCCTTTAGCCCAACTCACGGCATCGGGAATGATCCCTGCCGCTTCGGGCGATTCACCAAGCGCTGTCTCCCAAGCACGCAGATGGCCCGTCCGGCCAACGCCGCATTGAATTTCATCCAGAAAGAAGAGAAGATCATGCTTCTGGCATAAATCTCTAGTCGTTCGCAGAAACTCGGGCGATGCGACATTGATGCCACCTTCCCCTTGGACGGGTTCTAGCATAATCGCCACTGTGTTCTCGTTCACCGCAGCCTTCAGTGCCTCAACATTATTATAGGGAACATGCTGAAAGCCTTCCATGAGTGGACCAAAGCCCGATTTCACTTTCTCCTGCCCGGTCGCTGCAATCCCCGCGAGTGTCCGCCCGTGGAACGAATTCTCAAACGTAATGACCTCAATCCTCGCCTCACCATTGGCTTTAGGTGTGAGCGTGCCATAACGGCGAGCTAACTTATAGAGCCCCTCATTGGCTTCTGCCCCACTATTACTGAAGAAGACCTTGCCAGGCATCTGCATCACTCCCTCCACCAGGAGCTTGGCCAACTTCCCCTGAGCTGGCATCTGATAAAGGTTCGAACAATGGATCAGCGATGCCGCCTGGGCCTGAATCGCTCCCGCCAGCCGAGGATGCGCATGGCCAAGCGAACAGACGGCAATGCCGCCTCCGAAATCGAGGTATTTCTTCCCTGCCTCATCCCACAACCAACACCCCTGGCCTCGGACGGGAGCCATATGGAAGCGCCCATACGTTGGGGCGACGTATTGCTCGAAGAGATCCTGAGTTGTCTGTGGCGTTTCTGTGCTCGTGGTCATTGGAAGGGAGAGACCTTAGGGAGTAGTTTTGGAAAAGCAACGACTGCCTCGAGACGGTTCTGCAAGCCCTTGACCGGGAGCAGGCCCGGCTTACGCTCCCCAAATGATCACGGTGACAGACGCTGCGGCGGCAGAACTGAAGAATCTCCTTGGGGATAGTGGGAAGGCCTTGCGGCTTCTCGTGCAGAAGGGTGGCTGTGCCGGTCATCAATACGGCATGAAGTTAGATGAGCCGCAAGAAGGAGATCACATCCTCGAGACTAATGGCGGCAGTGTCGTTGTGGATCCTGAGAGCCTAACTTTCCTGAGCGGCTCTGAACTCGCTTTCTCGGATGCCCTCACAGATTCTGGTTTTAAAATCACCAACCCCAACGCGGCCCGCAGCTGCGGATGCGGCACCTCATTTGAGCCCGCCGAGGAAGGGGCGACGCCATCTTACGACCCCTCTTTAGACGGCTCCGTCTGCGGCAGTGAGGAGTCCGATGAATCCCCAGCCACTGCAAACTAGCCGTGGCGCGAGGCAGTCACATCCGAGGAACGCGCTCCCGATCACCCTATGGCTACGCCCGTGACGGAAATCCCCAGGAAACGGCAAGCGTCAATCTACTCGCTTGGATTCTTCTGATCCTCTTTCTCAGCGCGATGACCATCTTTGCTTGGGTCGTCCCAGCCTACATCTTCAGAAACCCTCACATTCCCTTAAATTACGATATTCTGAGAAAGATCGGGAAACTGGAAGATATCCAAAGATTCACCTCCAGTAAGCCGCCCAAATCAGGTGCGAAACGAAGCAGTTTCCTCGATGCACGAGCGCTCTTCGACAGGCTCTCCGGGCGACCCGACGAACAACTTGCCACCATAAGTGACACCCAAAAGCGTCTCTACGTTCAGAATTACACAGACGGCAAGATGCTAGGGTATGTCACAGGAGAGTTTGAGATTATCGAGACTCGCCCCCTTGGTGACGAAGATCTCTTTCCAGGGCTCGCCTTGCGCGCGTTTTCCAAAGAGTTCCCAAATACCGTTCTCGAATATCTCCTCCCCATTCCTGGCACATTCACCAACCCATACAAACCCGGTGACACCCTGAACATCATGCGCGGAGGCGACCTTGCGTCTATCCTCCACGTTGCGCACCTTCCAGAAGACCGCCTTTCTATCACTGCGATCTCACTGGCTTACGCTGACAAAATCGTTACGAAAGAAGAAGCCCTCGATCTTGAGGCACCCAAGGAGCTCAATCTCCACGCCAAATGGCCCATTTTTGAGAGTGCCGTCATCTTGCATACGCCTTAGGGCTACCGCTGCCCTGGATCTCTTTACTGAGATGAGAAGAACGGAAAGCATTCATTTCCGCGTGTCATAATAACCTCCATACAGAAGCCAAGGAAGCAAAGAGATCCTCCGTTACCGGCTTCGAGTAAGAACGGCTCAAAACACGCTCAGCCCAGCTAACCAGCCATTGGGAGGACTAGACTCCCCGCAGTTCTATTGCATACGCTCTGAGCCGTTTCCGACGAAGATTCGCAACCAACCCACGTTTCAAAATTGTCTTCACTTCATCCCTGGAGACCTTGATCCCTTGTTTCCGGGTTTCCCACGAAGCCTGTCTCAAATAGGCGAGTGTGCGCTCCGCTAACAGGAGCGGAATCACCGTAGCATAGCGAAGGCGAACAGGACGCACGGCCTGGCAGTAGCACATGGCTTCTTCCAATTGCTCTTGGCAGCGTTCCTCCCAACCTCGTGACACGTCGATCAATTCCTCCGATGAAGGCTGCACACCTTCTTGCGCACCGGGAATCGGTAAGTAACAACGCCCATTCTCCAAATCCTTCGGGAGATCGCGCAAGACATTGATCAGCTGCAGGGCGCGACCATAGCTCTTGGCCCAACCGAGCATCGTTTCTTGCGATTCGTCTGCGAACTTATCCCAGTGATGAAAGCACAGACGTGTCCAGAAGACACCGACAGAACCAGCGACAAGATAGGTGTATTCTTCAAGTTCGCCAGAACCGGGCAAATGCCTCAATACACCAGGATCACCAAAGCGTTCGCAATCGAGACGCTGGCCCAAGAGAATCTCATCAAGAACCGCACGGGTGACTTCCTGTTCATAATCTGAGACCGCCCCTAACCAATGAAAGGCCTCCTCTGTATGATCGAGAAGCTTGGTTTCTCCCGGATCTGTTTGCAGTGGTTGGAACTGATTCTGCAAGGCAACATGAAGCTCGGATACGTCTTCGTCGCCCTTCACGGCCGCGTCAAAGCGCTGAAGAAAGTTCAACCGTTCTGCCGCAGCAACGCTCTCCGTATCCGCAATCGTATCCGATGTCCGCGCTAGCAAATAGCCCAAGCAAATAGGACCGCGTACACGCTTGGGAAGAAGCTGTAGCGTGATGTAGAAAGATCGCGAAACATGCTTCAGGACATCCCCCGCCAAGTGCGCTTCCCAGTCACTTGCTGATCTCCCCTTTCCGTGAGACAGTCGCGCGCTGCTACTATGATCGTCCGCCATCTCTACGTACATGTGCCATTCTGCCACAGAATTTGCCCATACTGTGCGTTTTACAAGCATCAACCCAACGAAACATCGATGAAGTCCCTGGTTGATGCGTTGTTGGCAGACCTGGCAGCCAAGTCTCAGCGCTTCGAAATCCGTCCCGAGACCATCTACTTTGGAGGCGGAACGCCAACCCTGTTGAATCAAAGCGCTTTGAGCCGCTTGTTAGATGGTATATGCGCACAACTCGACCTAAGTGAGCTAGCAGAGTGGTCAACAGAAGCCAACCCCATGACCTTCGACCAAAAGAAAGCCACACTACTCCACAGCCATGGAATCAATCGCGTGAGCCTCGGAGTCCAATCTTGGCAGCCTGACCTTCTGACTACACTAGGGCGAGATCATTCTCCTGAACAAGCCCTCGATTCCTATCACTTGCTCAGTGATACCGGCTTTTCGGTCGTCAATCTAGACCTGATGTTCTCCCTCCCTGGACAGAGTCTTGAGACTTGGGAAAAGGATCTCCTCACAACTCTAGACCTAAAGTCACAGCATATCTCCGCCTACAACCTCACTTATGAAGAAGACACACCGTTCTTTGAGCAGTTGGGAAAGGGGAACTTCCGTGAGGACGTCGATGACAATGCCGATCACTTCTACCTGGCAGACCGCCTGCTCACGGCGGCTGGCCTTCAACACTACGAGATCTCCAATTACGCTCAGCCTGGATGCGAGTCCCTCCACAACCAAGCCTATTGGGCAGGAAAGGACTACTTAGGCTTAGGCCCCAGCGCCGTCTCTACCATAGGGACCCAACGATGGCAGAACGTCCCAGACACAGCCCGCTATACCGCAGAAGGCGCAATCGCCGTGAACGAAGAGACCTTGTCAGAAGCGGATCTCCACAACGAACGTGTCGCATTGATGCTTCGCACCAGCCAGGGAATCCACTTAGGCACCTTGACAGCAACCTCTCAAAAACGGGCGCAGGACCTACAAAGCGAAGGGGTTCTTGAGTTCGCAGATGATCACTGTCGACTAACGGCTAGACATCGCGCCATGGTCGATCCCGTTGCTGCTGAACTCTTTATCTAAATCACTCGACGGTCACACTTTTGGCCAGATTCCTAGGCTGATCAATGGCACATCCCCGGGTTCTAGCAACATGACAGGACAGGAGCTGAAGGGTCACAGCCGTAGGCACTGGAGCCACAAAGTCCGGGCAGGCAGGCACCTCGATCACACTGTCAAGGAGACTTGCCGTGTCCGTGTCTCCTTCCGTGATCACACCCACCGTCCGAGCACCGCGAGCAGCACACTCGTGAACATTTCCAATCGTCTTCTCCTTGCCTGGACCCTCATTGAGAAGTGCGACAACAGGAATCCCGTCTTCTAACAGAGCAATGGGGCCATGCTTCAATTCGGTAGCGTGATAACCTTCCGCGTGAATGTAGCTAATCTCCTTCAGCTTGAGAGCTCCTTCCAGAGCAACGGAAAACTGATAACCACGCCCAATAAAGAACGCACTTTGGGTCTCTGCCCAGCGCTCCGCATCCTTCGCGATCACATCGTTCTGCTCCAGTACACGCTCGACAAGCTCCGGTATCGACTCGATCGCTTCAGCGATCTCCCGACCGCGGCTGCACGACAATCTTGCACAGCGCCCAAATTTCAGAGCGACCATGGGCAAGACCGCTAACCGGCAAGTGAAGGCCTTCGTCGAAGCGACGCTGATCTCTGGTCCAGCGTGAAGATAGATCCCACTTCCTGTTTCGCGAGCAATCGTTAAGCCAACCACATTGCAAAGCCCGGAAACCCAAGCCCCTTTCTGAATGGCCTCCCGCACCGCAGCAAGGGTGTCTGCAGTCTCCCCTGATTGGCTGATCGCCAACACAAGATCACTCGCACGGATGATCGGATTTCGATACCAAAACTCAGCCGCCTGCTCGACCTCAGACGGTATATCGGCGAATTCTTCAAAAGCATACTCACCTACCATGCCCGCATTCATTGAAGTACCACAGCCTACAATAATCGTGCGCGGGACGTCAGAGATCTCGCGCCGCGGCGTCCCTCATCCAGAGAGGACGGCAGTGCCATTCTCAAAGTCCAGGCGACCGCAAATCGCATTCCGAATCGAATCAGACTGCTCATAGATTTCTTTGAGCATCAAATGCTCATACCCACCGAGTTCAGCCGAAGTGTCAGACCACTCCAATTCAGATAGCTGACGACTGACAGGCACATTGTTAAGATCGCGGATATCCACTTCCCCCGGCGTGACCACAGCGATGTCATTGTCATCCAAGTAGATCACTTGCTGCGTCACGGAAACCACTGCGGCAGCATCACTTGCAATCACACTTTCCTCTTTGCCGACACCAATCACGATGGGACTACCCCGCCGAGCAGCGATCACCCTGTCCGGCTCATCCTGGGCAATCACCGCTATGCCAAAGGTCCCTTTTACTTTCGTCAACGCGGCACCTACGGTGCCTAGCAAGTCCCCTTCAAAAAATCACCAATAAGGTGAGCCAGCACTTCGCTATCCGTCTCGGAGTGAAATGTGTGGTCCTTTCTTTCAAGGTGACTTCGGATATAGCGATAGTTCTCGATAATCCCGTTATGCACGAGAGCAATACGACCACTCTCATCCAGATTCGGATGCGTATTCACCTGGGTAGGCGCCCCATGGGTAGCCCAGCGGGTAGGGCGACCCCGATTCGACACAGCTCATTCTTTTCCGGGGACAGCTCTTCTCTTACCGCCTGGTTAAGAGCAGCTACTTTGCCAGGACACTTTACTGAAAGCAAAGCATCTCGGCCTATTAAAGACAGCCCTGCGGAGTCGTAGCCTCGATATTCTAAGCGGCGCCATCCATTAAGCAGCACCTGACTCGCCTCTTTGTCGCCCATGCAACTTACAATACCACACATATAAACAAGACTAAGAAGAATGCAGATCTTTCTGCACGATATCTC